>JACXTT010006747.1_pt1 | contig 16322 bp, 16 predicted proteins | sample 9270951 | NCBI WGS metagenome assembly JACXTT01 (sample SAMN15532306, study PRJNA645909) | rock metagenome | isolation source: weathered quartz diorite | place: Puerto Rico | collected 2017-06-21 | reverse complement strand
GTCGTGCGGACCGATGCCACGCTGCCAGAATGGGCCCCGCTTCCGAGCGGCGGCTACGGGATCGGAACTGCGGGCATCCCACATTTCACCCTCTTGAAAACCGGACCCAGAGACGTGCGGCAAGCGTTTGTCGAGATCCGGCGATTGGGCGAAGAATGTCGCTTCAATGATTGCCGCCACATCCGCGAGCCCGAATGCGCCGTTCTCCGCGCGCTGTCGGATGGTCGAATTGCCCGGGAGCGGTATCAAAGCTTCCTTAAACTCCAGGAGGAGTGTTCTGTCGAGCATAGATGATGTTGAGCGGCCGGATTCCGACAGATTGAGTTGCGGGGAATCCACATCGGCAGGGTTCATCAGTGTTTCTATGTCAGGCCTATTTTCAACTCCTGCTCCAGATCTTCCTGTGAAATTGCGCCCTGGCGAAGGATCACTGGTTTGGTTCCCGTGAGATCGATGATGGTTGACGCCGTGCGGCCGGGTGTCGTGCCCGCGTCGATAACAAGATCAACCGCATTTACTACGGAGTCGTCAATCATCTCAATTCGCGAAGCGTCGGCCATTCCCGAGAGATTCGCAGTCGTGCCAGTCAGCATTCTCCCGCACTGACTTACAATCTCACGCGCGACCTCGCTCCCCGGCAATCTAAGCCCGAGCTTGTCTCCGCCCGCAATTAAGTCGGCGGGCATATGGCTGAGAGCAGGTAAGATGATGGTGAGCGGACCGGGCCAGAATGCTCCAGCCAACAACTCGAAATAGGGCACATCCACCAGTGTACAAGTTCGGGCGGTACTCTTCTCTGAAATCAAGACCAGAATGGGTTTGTCGGGCAGCCGCCGCTTGATCGTGAAAATCCGCCTCACCGCCTCAACATCGAGAGGATTGGCGCCGAGGCCGTAGAAGGTATCAGTGGGATAAATAATCAAGCCACCTTTGCCGGTGACTTCAACTGCCTCACCGAGTTGAGGCGAGATCGCTTCTCCCAGATTGAGGATGATCCTCTTAGACATTTTCCCGTGGAGATGCTTCGAGGCGGACCGACCACGTACTGCCGGTTGCCCTCCGTGAGAGCGCCCTATTTGATTCGACGCAGGAGGCCTCTCCCGCAGACCGACTTCCCCGGGCCGGTCGCGTTGCGGGAGATTCGCCGCGGCGGATGCCCGTATTGTCGGGCGCGTACCCCGCGCGTACCGCGCAAAGCTCCTACGTCGAATCGGGATCCAAAAGCAGGGAGAGATAGGTCGAGGGATGCGCCTCGGGGGCGTTAGCCAGTGGCCTGGGCCGCCTGTTCTCCACCGCCTCCGATCAACTCCGCCACGCTTCCAATGTGGTCCGAGTGGGGCATGATGTGCACGCCGGCAACGATGGGTCTCACTCGCTCAAGAAACTCGCGAGCGACCCGCAAGCCCTCGCCTCTCGGATCTCGATCGGCAGCTCGCATTCGGCGACGCACTCCTTCCGGTATGACGATCCCAGGAACTTCATTATGGAGAAACTCGGCATGACGAGCGCTCGTCAGTGGAAGGACACTGACGATGAGCGGGACGCCTAGGCGTTGGATCCGAGAGCTGAACCGTTCCAGCAGATCCGGCTCGTAGAGTGCCTGTGTCTGCGCGAAGTGTGCTCCTGCCTCCACTCGCTCCTCCAATTTGGCTATCTCCGCCTCGAGATCCGGCGCCGCAAGATTAACGGCAACGCCGATGCGAAAATTTGTAGGCCGGCCGATCTCCGTTCCCGTAACTGTGTATCCATGATTGAATCCATGAATGATCCTAACCAGACCAGTGGCATTGACATCATAGGCCGAAGCTGCCCGGGGCAATTCGCCTACTGCGGAAGGATCGCCCGTCAACGCCAAAACATGACGAATGCCGAGCGCGGCCGCACCCAGCAGGTCAGACTGGATTCCTGATAAATTACGGTCGCGGCAGGTGAAGTGGAGCACGGTCTCGATCCCGGCCTGAGTTTGGATCAAGTAGGCCAACGCCAGGCATGACATGCGGACCCGGGCGAGAGGATTCTCGCTCACGTTGATCGCGTCAACGGCCAGGTCTTTTAGTGCCTGAGCCGTTTCTATGCTCGGGTTGCAATCCAATCCCCGCGGTGGAGTCACTTCGGCGGTCACTACGAATTGTTTTCCAAGTCGTTCGAGAAAGCGGCTGCTCAACTGAGGCGCCATCGCCGGTTCCTCCGTCACCGATTCACGATCAATGACTGAGATGACCGTGCGGTCTCGCATACGGCGCGGCGTCTGGCCGCGCACCGTGTCACGCATGGCGCGGACATGCTCAGGCGTGGTTCCGCAACATCCTCCCACCAGATTAGCACCGACTTCGACGAATCGCTTGGCGTACTCCTGAACATACTCGGGTGAGGACAGGTAGATCTGACGGCCGCCTATAGTTTGGGGCAGTCCGGCATTGGGCATGATGGATACGCGCAGCTCGGTTGAACGAAGAAAATCTTGGATGAAGTCGAACGTCATCTGAGGGCCGCTGCAATTGACCCCAACCACGTCCGCGTCCGCTGCCGCCAGCGCCTCCAGTGACCGTCTCAGGTCGTCACCAAACTTCGACTTGCCGTCCTCCATGAAGGTCATCTGCGCAATCACAGGGACTGTCGGTGAAACGGTCCTCGCTGCTCGTACGGCTTCCAGTGCCTCGAGGAGACTTGGGTGAGTCTCGATGAGTATCGCGTCGACCCCTTCTTCGACGAGGATAGCCATTTGTTCCACATAGGCCTCGGCAAGATCCGACAGCGTCAGGTTGCCGTAAGGCTTAACCAGTGCACCCAAGGGCCCCACCGATCCCGCGATGAAAACTTCCTGACCCGAGGCATGCGCGGCCTGCCTCGCCAATCGAACACCGGCACGATTAATCTCTTCCAGATGATCCTCCAGGCCATTCTCCTTCAACCGCATTCGATTGGCGCCGAATGTATTGGTCTCGATCAATTGGGCGCCTGCACGAATATATTCCAGGTGAATAGCCGAGATTACATCCGGGTTCAGCACATTCTGCTGGGCAATTGCGCTGGGATCCGTGCCCCGCGCCATGAGCAGCGTTCCCATCGCGCCGTCGGCCAATACCACTTCACGGTCCAGAAGGTCGGTGAGCTGATAGACTTTGGTCACAATCGCACTGTAAGGAACGACTAAGGTTGGCAGACTCGACAGAAGTAGGTTGAACGATTCCCCTGCTTGATACGGAAAATCTTTCCTCGGCAGCGACGACAAGGCTTTCCTTCGCGATCATAGACGAAAAACCTCTCTCGCAATTTTCGCCGCGGACAGTTCGCGAGTGGGTCAATGCCGATGAAGTCCATGCTCGTTGGCCTCGTGCCCTGTGCTGCTATTGCTGCCTGCAGCGTCTTCATTATAGCACGGTGAAGCCGGTGAACTAGCCGGGGCGAACGACTGAGTCTGCTGCACTGCATCCGGGGATTAACTCCAGCCCGAAAAAGCGCTTCGGACGCATAAATGTTGCCCAGGCCCGCCACCCGCGTCTGGTCCAAGAGGAAGTCTTTTATCGATCTCCGACTTCGAGACAGCAACTGACTCAGCCGATCCGCCGTGAACCCTTCCCCAAGCGGCTCCTCGCCGAGCTTCTTCAGTTCAGCTTGCCCTTGTAAATTCCGGTATCTGACCAGTCGAATCCGTCCCAAGTGTCGCCGGTCATGAAAGGCGAGCTGGCTGCCATCTTCCGACACGAATACGGCCCGAACGAAAGAATCAAACTGAGCCTCCGGAGAAGCGTAAATCAATTGCCCGGTCATCCTCAGGTGCATGAGCATGACCATATTGTTGCTTAACCGAACGATAATGAACTTGCCACGCCGGTTAACCTCTCGCACCCTTTTTCCAATCACCTGACCAGCGAAGTCCTCCGCGGTATCCCCGTACATCAAAAGGGGACTTCGGACCGAGACCGCCATTATTCGGTTTCCGACCCAGATTTGATCCAGCGCGCGTACGATATGCTCCACCTCGGGCAGTTCGGGCATGATGAGTCCCCCGGCAGCGGTTTTGATCGAGTGCTTGTTGGCCTCGAGACCCTATGCTAACTTGCTCGGACCGCGGCGGGCGAGAGCGAGCGGCCCTTGTCGAGAATCAGGAGCAAATACCCATGGCCTTCGGGAACGTGAGTGTAGTAATTCCCTCCTGGAACGGCCGGAAGCTGCTGGAACGATGTATTCCCTCCGTGCTGGCGGCAACAGAGCACTACCGACAACAGACCGGCGCCATCACAGAGATCATCGTGGTCGAGGATGGCGGCACCGACGACACTGCAGAGTGGCTTCGTTCGGTCTATGGTCCGCGGGTGACACTGGTGAACCGGCCGGTTCGAGGCGGCTTTGGAAACGCATGCAATACTGGATTCGAGAGTGCGAGAGGGCCGATCATCTTGCTTCTCAACAATGATGTTACGCTTGCACCGGCAGCGTTGACCCGCCTGGCTTCGCACTTTGACGGGGATCGGCTTTTTGCCGTGACGTGCAAGGCCATGGAACCCCAATCTGAAGTAGTCTCCAGCGGCGGTCGAATGGGTGAGTTTCGAAGGGGCTTCTGGCGCGTATTTCGCAACTACGATCCGATTGGGAGTTCTCATGGCCGGGTGACGGAGTATCCCTCAATCCTGGCAAGCGGCGGGTTTTCGGCGTTCGATCTGGAGAAGTTGCGAGCGCTGGGCGGCTTCAATCCCCTTTTCTCACCCTTCTACTGGGAGGACGTTGATCTGTCATTGCGCGCCTGGCACCGCGGATGGAAGATCCTCTACGAGCCAAGCGCAGAGGTGAGGCACGCCGCCAGCTCAACCATTGGCCCCAGATTCCGTCCAGACGAAGTTCGTCGAATAAGCCAGCGGAATCGAATGATGGTTCATTGGATTCATCTGCAGGAAGTGGGGCCCTTATGCCAGCACTTGCTTGGCCTCGCCGGGCTCCTGACAGCGGCGGTCTTCAAATTTGACTGGCCGGTGCTTCAAGGATTTGCCGATGCGCTCCGGCAGTGGCCCAAGATCCGCTGCGCCCGGGCGGAGGAGCGGGAGGCGCGAACAGTCTCAGGTCGAGCGCTAAGAAAAATGTTTAGCGAGCTACGGAAACGATCCGACCTGAAGTTTTTCTCCAGCCGAGAGGAATTCCTGAAATTCAACGCGGGAATCGGTGGGAGTGATTCTCCCGAGTCCGAAGTCCGCTGTCCGCGGTCGGATCTGTGTGAATACCCAACCCATTCCGCTGTGGTGAAGCCAAAGCGAGTAGGCTAGAATCTTGCGGCTAATCCCCGCGGACTGGTTGTTGTCCGAGAGATTCGGCTCATGAAAGATTCGGATACGAAGCCGCCCGAAGAGCCCCGGCGAGAGCTCGAGGGCCAGACGGCCGAACTTGCTTCGGAAGCTGAAAGTGACGACCTCGCCGGAGAAGTGGCGTGGTTACAAGAGCGACTGGACCGGTTGAAGAAGCAGATCGCCGAGGATCGCGGTGCTATGGGCCATGTGAACTTGGCCAGACATCCGGACCGTCCGTATACGCTCGACTTCATACAACTCCTCTTCGAGGGATTCCAAGAAATTCACGGTGATCGACGTTTTTCGGACGATCCGGCCATCGTCTGCGGCCTCGCCCGGTTCCATGGAGACCCGGTCGTCATCATCGGGCATCAGAAAGGACGAGATCTGAAGCAACGGCAGCATCGGAATTTCGGTATGGCGCAACCGGATGGCTACCGGAAGGCGCTACGGTTAATGAAGCTGGCAGAGAAGTTCTCGCGACCTGTCTTGACCTTCATCGACACCCCCGGGGCCTATCCTGGCATCGAAGCAGAAGAACGAGGGCAAGCGGAGGCCATTGCTTACAACCTTCGGGAAATGGCTAGACTGCGAACCCCGGTTATCGTCACGATCACCGGTGAAGGCGGTTCGGGGGGCGCGCTGGCGATCGGCGTCGGTGATGTCGTCAACATGTTGGAGAACGCGATTTATTCGGTGATCTCGCCCGAAGGATGCGCCGCAATCTTGTGGAAGGACGCAGCCAGGGCCGACTTGGCCGCAGAAGCCATGAAGATCACGGCGGCCGATCTCCTGGCGCTCAAGATTGTCGATCGCATAGTTCTCGAGCCTCCGGGAGGGGCGCACCTGGACCATCGGCTGGCCGCGAATTACCTCGATGCGGCACTCCTCGAATCACTCGAATACGCGAGGCGTCTGGGAACCGATGAGATGCTTGCACGGCGATATAACAAGTTCCGGACGATAGGCAGATTTGAAGAAGTCACAGAAGAGATCGCCAGGTCGCTTTCGCGTAGCGGTTGATCGGCCTGCGGCACATCTCTCCACCGGGGCCCCGCGGCTCCTCGCAAGCAAAAGGGTTGCTCGTCGGCGAGCGGCTGGCTGCCGTATCTGCTTCTGACGACCGTGGAGGGCAACTGCGCGGCGGGTGATTCACGAAATACTCAGCCGCGCAAGAAATTCCTGCGTCCGTGAAGCGATGTCTTCCACCCCCACTAGGTCAGTTATCACGGCTACACTCTGCGCGCCCGCGCGGAGCACCTCCGCTGCATTATCGAGCCTGATTCCACCGATCGCGACTACGGGCTTGCAAACCGCCGCGCAGATCTCCCGCAGATTATCCAATCCGACAATGGGAGAGAGGTTCTCTTTGGTGTCAGTAGGGAAAACAGGCCCGATCGCCAAGTAATCTACGGGAAGCGCGTCGGCTTCGCGCGCCTGGTCGAGATCATGCGTGGAGAACCCGATCAGCTTATTGCTCCCTATCAGCTCGCGAGCGAGTTCAGGCGACGTATCTTCCTGACCTAGGTGGACTCCATCGGCGTCGGCGACTAGCGCAATGTCGATCCGGTCATTAATAACGATCTGAGCGCCTGCTGAGCGGGCGAAGTCCACACATGCACATGCCTCCGCAAAGAAGTCGCGGGGGGAAAGATTCTTTTCACGAAGCTGAATCAGCCGGACACCAGCGGAAACTAACAGGCGAACCTGGTCGAGGTGGGAGCAGCCAGCTATTCCCCTGTCGGTTATGGCATAGAGGCGCGGCAAAGCCAACATCGTGTCATCACTCATTCAGGCAATTGTGATCGTCCTCGGCGGTGTCTTCGATTGTCGCCCATCGGCAACAGCTCCTAGAATATTTGAATATCACGGCTAGACCGATCACGAGAATGATCACGCCGACAATCACGATTGGGTAATGAGAGCGATCACGCCGAGAATGGGCTGACCGTCTCGGAAGGCGTGGACATGGGGCTTGCCTCGATAGGACACTCGCCCCTGAGAATGCGTTTCCCGCCCTCTCGCGCCAGGTAATGGGAGATGAGCCGGAACGCATTCCAGCCGAAGAAGACATTGGGCCCGGGAAGCGGTGTCATGGCTGCCGTGACAGGCAGAAGGAGCACATTGATCAGAATACCGCGGGAGCACTTTCTGAGGCTGCGCCGCACGCGACGGCGGAACCGGCGCGCGACCAAGGATGAATTTATTTCCGGCGGATGCGCGAGAGCGATCGAATCCGCCTTCCGCGACTGCATCAGTAGCGTCTCCATCGGCTCGATCTGGGATTCCAAACGACCGATCGCCCCATCGACCGCTTTCAACCATGATTTCTTTGTGCTCGCCATGCTCTGCCGAATCGACGAATAGCGACGCCCGAGCCAACGGAAGAATCGGCTCCCCGAGCCAAGCTCTTGGTCCTCCGGTTGCCCGACATCATCGCGGACGACAAACTGCCATTCACGATTGGGCCCAATCTCGAGCCTGACTGCCATCGCTGAATTTATCTTCATTCGCTCGCGACCAACTCCTCTTCCAGCAGCTGTTTCTCGTAAAGCTCAGCGTAGAGTCCTCCGCGTCTGAGCAGCGACTCATGCGTTCCCTCTTCGGCTATTTGCCCATCCTCGAGAACGATGATCCGATCGGCATCCTTGACCGTTGATATACGATGGGAAATGAGGATTGAAGTGCTCTGCTTCATTACATGGCGAAGATGCTGCAGAATTCTCTCCTCGGTCTGCGTGTCAACCGAAGACAGCGCATCGTCGAGAATCAGAATCTTTGGTCGTCGGATGATCGCCCGAGCGATGGCGGTCCGGTGTTTCTGTCCGCCGGACAGCGTGATCCCGCGCTCTCCCACCAGAGTTCCAAACGCCGACGGGAAGTCACGAATATCTTCCAGCAATCCCGCCCGCGCAGCCGCACGTTCAATCTCAGTCTCTTCCGCTCCCGGTACTCCCAGAGCGATATTCGCGGAAACGCTAACACTAAAAAGGAAGGGCTCTTGTGGGACGAATCCGATGGCGCGGCGCAGCGTGCCGAGAGGAATTTCACGCACGTCAGACCCATCGATGAAGACCTGGCCGGGAGATGGATCGATAAGCCGCGCAATGAGGTTAACCAATGTTGTTTTTCCCGCTCCTGTCTTCCCGACAATGGCTAAGGTCTGGCCGGTTTCGATGCGCAAATCGACGTCACGCAGTACTGGAACGCCTGGGCGATAACCGAAGTTGAGACGCCTGAACTCGATTCGGCCTTCTGGGATCCACAGGTCATCTTCGACGGCTACTTCTGGGGAAAGGCCCCGGCGGTCGCCATTGCCACCTATTGTCTCCTGAGCCGGGCGAAGAGGCGTGGCTTGCCCCGTTCGGGGAAGCACGCTATGGACGCTCGCCACTCCGTCCTGATCGGCGATTCCAGGCGGGCGACTCATGATGCTATCGATCCGCTCCATACTCGCCATTCCTCGCTGGACCAAATTCACCACCCATCCCAGGGCGATCATCGGCCAAATCATCCGCCCTAGATAAAGGTTGAACTGAACGTACTCACCAACATTGATGACACCTCGCGCGGCCAGCGTCCCGCCGTACCAGAGCACGCTCACAAAACTCAAACCAACCAGGGCATGGAGCGTCGGGAAGAACATGCCGGTAAGTTTGGCTAGAACGAGATTCCTGCGCACGAACTCTCGGTTCATCAGGCGGAAGCCCTTGATCTCCGGACCCTCCTGCGCAAAAGCGCGCACGACCCGAACGCCGGAGAAATTCTCCTGGGCTCGTGCGCTCAACGTCGCAAAGTAGTTTTGGATCTCCTCGAATCGTTCATGAATTCGGGAGCCGAAATACCGGGTGGCATGGTACACAAGCGGTGTGGTGGCGAGAGCCAAAAGGGTTAGCCCGAAGTGCACCCTTACCATAACGGGCACCGCGAACAGGAACACCGCAAGCGTGTTTCCCAGGTACATGATGGCAGGCCCCGCGATCATGCGCACCGCGTTCAAATCGTTGGTCGCTCGCGACATCAAATCGCCGGTTCGAAATTCATGGTAAAACTTCTGCTCCAATCGCAGCAGATGGGCAAAGTAATCATTGCGGATCTCGTACTCGATGTCCCGGGACATGCCGACCATGATGCGCCTTTGGAGGTAAAGGAAGGTCCCCTGAAAGAGCGCAATGCCAATCACCAGGCCGCTATAACGGTACAGCTTGCCGAGCGTCACTTCACGTAATAGGTCATTCACTGCGTTCCTGATCACAATCGGGCCGGTCACGCCCACGGCATTGCCCAGGAGAATGCAACCGAGGCCCAGAATCAATGCGGACCGGTGCTTCCGTAAGTACCCGAAAAGCCGCGCCGTGGCAGTGCCCCTCTTAATCAATGTAGTCGCCCCGATCGAACCAAGGATAATCAATGGTCATTTTAATCAATCACTCGTGCGAGCGCGAAGCCCGAAACCCATCCAGCGCCCGCTTCCTTCAACGCGCGGGCGCATTCGTTCATCGTGGCGCCGGTGGTGAAGACGTCGTCGACCAGAAGCACCCGGGACCCCTTCAGCGGCCCGATGGTTTTCACTGCAAATGCGCGCTGGAGACTGGTGGTGCGCTCGCGCGCGTCCATGCCGGCGCGATGCCTTCGTGTCTCGATCACTCGGACCAGTATTCCGGTTTCCAGCGGCAGCCGCACGAGCCGCGAGATCTGCTGTGCGAGCAGCTCAGCTTGATTGAACCCCCTCTCGCGAATCCGTTTCGAATGCAGCGGCACCGGAATTACAGTATGGCTTCGCCAGAAGGTACCCTCGGCGCCTAGTCTTTTCGCAATCAATCTGCGCGCCCGGCCCGGGAGCTGAGGCCGAAGTTTCAGTGCCAAGGTGATGGCACGCAGGGCCCCATTATAGGGTCCCACATAGCGCAGCAGATCGAAATTCATTGCTTGGCATCGATGGCAATCGACCGCCTGACCAGTTTGAGGCGCTAGCACCCGCACCGGCCAAGCACATTTGAAACATGCGGCCAGGTCGGCCAGGGTACGTTCGTAGCTCGACCAGCATTGGGAGCACACCGTCCCTTCATCCAGCGACTCAACCGGCATGTCACAGATCGAGCAGGCTTGCGGGTAGACGAGTCCAACGATGGAGTCCCGGAGGTATTTCAAATGCTGACTGGTCGAGCCCATGCATCGCGACAACGAAGGCGATATCATTCCGTCCTTGAATCGCCCTCCCCTTCGATCTCCTCCGCAGCCCCACCAAAATACGCTTGATAAATCTCATTCGCCCTCTCCCAATCTGACGTACGTACTGAAATTCTCGTACCAAGCGGTGACAAGGCGCCGTAGTAAGGGTCAAGGGAGCTGCTTACCACGCAGGCGATTCCCTCATTCTCGAGCAATTCACGGAGCATGCCCGCCTCTTCACGGCTCGCCATGGTCACAAGGGTGCTAAGTTCCTCAGACATGAGACTCCATTCCCTCCTTACCTCCAGCAGGACGCCATTCTCCATGGAAGACCAAGCGCACAGGACCTTCGAGGAGAACTTGGCCACTGGCAGTCCATTCGACACCGAGCGCTCCTTCCACCGTGAGTACGGTTACACGCCGGTCGGTCAGCTCGTTAAGCACCGATGCAACAGTAGCGGCGCATGCCCCGGTGCCCGAGGAGCAGGTTTCTCCGACCCCCCGTTCCCAAAATCTGACTTCGATGTGGCGACGGTCGAGAACGCGAATGAATTCGACATTTGTGCGCCTCGGAAAGAGAGGATGCCGCTCGACCTTGGCGCCGATACCGCGCCAATCCATCGGTGCGAAGTCCTCAACGAAAACTGAACAGTGTGGATTCCCCATCGATGTGACCGTGGCGCGCAAGTGTAGACCATCGCCCTCGAGGAGTTGATCAATGCATTTCTCCCGAGCGGGAAAAATCGCCACGGGAATTTCTTCGCTCTTCAAAACCGGAACGCCCATGTCGGCGCTGAAGATGAGCAGCTCGCTTTTTCGCCGGACCAGACGCAGCGTCCGGGCTCCGGCTCGGGTCTCGATCTCCATGGAATCGCCGGGGAACTCGGCACAAAGAAGCTTGAAAGCGGCGGCGCAACGCAAACCATTGCCGGATATCTCCGCTTCCGAACCGTCCGCATTCCAGACCTGCATGGAGAACTTTGCCTCCGGGTTAACCGGTGGGCCAATGATCAGGAGTCCGTCGGCGCCCGCGCCGCGTTTCCGATCGCAGATTTCCCGCGCGAGCGTAGAACGCCCGATATGCGCAGGAAGCTCTCTCTCCAAGACAACCAAGAAATCGTTGCCAAGCGCTTCAAACTTCGAGAATCTCACCGCGTGAATTCTTCCTGCGGAGGCGCCGCCGTACGATCGAACTCTTCCAGCTCGAAATGGACCAGATTCTTAAATTCCTTGAAGCGCCGGCCAATTTCTTCCCTTCGCAGGGCGAGCAAGCGATCGCATCCAAACGCTTCTACATTGAACGAGGCCATGACAGAGCCGTAGATCATCGCCCGACGCATGGACGCTTCGTCGGAAGCGTTGGCCGAGGATAAGTAGCCGAGGAATCCTCCGGCGAAGGTATCCCCAGCGCCGGTCGGATCGATGACTGAATCGAGCGGAAGTCCCGGTACCGCGAAAAAGGAATCACGACTGAACATGATAGCGCCATACTCGCCGCGCTTAATCACCACTCGCTGGGGTCCCATCTCGAAGATGGTCCGACTTGCCCTGAGGAGATTCGACTGGCCGGCGAGCTCTCGCACTTCGGCATCGTTAATAATCAACATGTCGACGTGCCGGATAGCCTCGAGCAACTGCGGTTTGTAACCCTCGATCCAATAATTCATGGTATCCAACGCCACCAGCTTCGGTGCGCGCATCTCCCTTCTCACCTGAAGCTGGAGCTCGGGTTGAATATTGGCCAGAAAGAGGTAGGGCGCCGCCCGGGCCTCCGGAGACAACTTGGGCCGAAAGTCTCCGAAGACGTTCACCTGAGTCTCCAGCGTCTTACAATCGTTCAGGTCATATCCATAATGACCGCGCCAAAAAAATGTCTTGCCGCTAGCGACACGCTCCAGCCCGGTTAGGTCAATCCCTCGACCACGCAGTAATTCTTCATCTTCGGCGGCGAAATCCCGTCCGACCACTGCGATGAGTCTCACCTTGGTGAAGAAGGACGCAGCCAGAGAAAAGTGCGTTGCCGCTCCCCCGAGCATTCTGGCTCGCTTGCCGAAAGGAGTTTCCACTCCGTCGTAAGCGACCGAACCAACCACCACTATCGAAGACATTTTCTCGAAGACCCCCAGGTTATTTAACGCAGGAGGACGGCGGCGGCAATGCTCGATCGCTTGGCGCACCGTGGCTGCATGATGCGACCCTCACTCTTTTTTGACCTGCGCATTGAGTTCTCGAAGCCGCTCCCGGGCCCTCCCCGCAAATTCGCTATCTGGAAATTCTTCAACCAATCTGGAGTATAACTCAATCGCGAGTTCGCGATCGCTCGTCACCCGATACACTTCTCCGAGCAGGAAGTACACTTCCGCGATCTGACTAAACTCGGGGTAATCCTTGATGATGTCCTGCAGGCGACTCCTGGCGGCCACCCAGTTGCGTTTCTTAAAATAAAACCTCGCTACCTCAAGATTGTGACCGGCGGTTTTCTCCAGCTCCCGATTTCGGATGCTCTCTACCGGCCCCCGTGTCACGCTCCCCTGCGGGTAAACTCTTCCAGCAGGGATCAAAGTCATTGCCACCACGAACACCAGACCGGCCGGTTGGACTGAATGAATGCTCATTTCGGCAAATCCATGGGTCGCGAACCCGTTCCAGTTCAACTCTTGTATTCCGGGAAATACTTATAGAGCAAGGCCCCAAGACGTTTGACTGTGGCCGGTTCTATAGATTCTCGAGCGGTGATTATCGCATTTCGAAGCGCTTCGGCACAGGCACACGAGCGAGGTTTTCCATCCAGGGCGACCACCCCTCGGCGAATCACCCGTTGAGCATTCTGGGAATTGCGTTGTAGGTAGGCGACGACCATGTCTGCGGTGACGGAATCATGGTCGGGGTGCCAGCAATCGTAGTCCGTCACAAGCGCAAGAGTGGCGTAACAGATCTCCGCCTCCCGGGCCAGTTTCGCTTCCTGCAGATTGGTCATGCCGACGATGTCCATTCCCCAGGAGCGGTAGAGTTCCGACTCCGCTTTGGTCGAGAATGCCGGGCCTTCGATGCAGAGGTAAGTACCGCCTCGATGGACCTTGATCCCGCCAACGGCTCGGGCCACCGAGTCCAGGGCGTCGCAAATCTCTGGGCAGACCGGGTCGGCAAAACTCACATGCGCGACCACCCCCTCCCCGAAGAAAGTGGAAATCCGTTGTCGCGTTCGATCGACGAACTGATCCGGGATTAACAAGTCCATCGGGGCGTAGCGCTCCTGCAGCGAACCCACGGCGCTCACCGAAAGGATCCGCTCCACCCCAACCGCCTTCAGTCCGTAAATATTGGCGCGAAATGGAATCTCCGAGGGCAACAGCCGGTGACCGCGGCCATGACGGACGAGAAAGGCGACAGGAATACCTTCCAGCTCGCCAAAAACTAGAGGATCCGACGGCGGGCCGAACGGGGTATCAAGGCGAACCTCTTCCGTGTGCGTCAGGCCTTCCATCGAGTAGAAGCCACTGCCGCCGATGACGCCAATCCTTGCAGTAGTCATTAAGAGCCAGGCTGCTTACCGGAGGGTAAGTCGACCGTCACCGGGTATCGTTTTTCGATCTCCTTCGTGCGAGCGGCGACCAGCTGCTGTTTGACGACGTTCGCCACATTCGCCCGCAAGGCGGAGTCGAGCGGTTGAACTCGACGATCCTCGACCTTGATGATATGAAAACCGTAAGTCGATTCGACCAGGTCTGAGACTTGGCCGGCTTGCATAGGGAAGGCTGCCCTCTCAAATTCAGAAACCATCTGGCCACGGCCGAAAAATTGCAGATCCCCGCCCCGATCCTTCGTCGTCGGGTCGTCGGAGTACTGACGAGCGAGTGTGGCAAAGTCTTCCCCTGCGCGGATGCGCTTCAGCACATCTTCTGCCAGTTTGCGCACCACTTCCTTGTCAAACGCAGTATTCTCCTTGCCGCTCGTCTCCGAGGCCGGAGTCGCAGGGTTGGCCGGATGGGTGCTGAAGAGAATGTGCCGCGCTCTAATCTGCTCATATTGCGATTTGTGCTCCTCGTAATACCGTTGCGTGTCGTCCTCGGTTACCTTGATGCTCGATTGAAGGTCGCGAAGCATCGCGTCGCGTAGTGTGGTGTCGAGTACCTCGAGCTGCAACGCGACGCCCGGCTCGCGGTCGATTTTCTCGGCATGCGCGCGCGCGGCCAGGATCTCGATCTCGGCGAATGGCTTCCGAATGCGGTCATCCAGCGGGCTGCCGCGCGGCCCGACTTGAGGATTGTACTTCATCAGCTCATCCACATCCGTCGGGTTGGCAGCTAGAAAATCGGCAGCCTCCCTTTCCGTCACCGCCACATCCCGATGACGATCGCGATAGACTTGGGATAGCAGAATTCTGCGCTGCAACCCGTCCAGGAAAGCCATGTCCGGCCGGCTCGCGATGCCCACCCGCCTGGCTTCTCGTGTCAGGGCCAGAGTCTGCTTAATCTCATCCACAAACACCTGTTTGCCTTGATCGGTTTGAAGCGACTGGCGCCTGTTCTCCGGCAGCGTCTGAACCATCTGCTCAAACTGCTGAGCCGTTATATTAATCGGCCCACCCTGACCCGCGCGGTACTGAACGTACAGACTGCTGCCGGCGAGTATGGCCACAACGATGATCACGACAACTGACCTTGCTTGTGCGTTCAACGGATCCTCTCCCTATGATTCCACCGCGGACGGATCCCAGGAACAGTTCCGGGAAACGGCGTCAAACCCTCGGCTCCTCGGTGAGTTCAACCAGCACGCCGTTGGCCGCGGATGGGTGGATGAAAGCTATCTTCTTATTTAATGCGCCCGGTCGGGCGGTCTCGTTGATCAGTCTTATGCCCGACCGCTGCAATTGCGACAAGGCCGCGGTCAGATCCTTCACCTCTATACATATATGATGTAAGCCCTCGCCGCGCCTCTCAAGGAATCGCGCGATCGGCGAACTGGGCGAGGTAGGTTCCAGTAACTCAATGCGGCTCTCTCCAATGGGCAACACGGCCACATGCACGCCCTCTTCCACGACCGTCTCGCGATTCGTGCACTCCAGACCCAGCATCCTGGTGTAAAAACCGAGCGATTCGGCGATCGACTGAACCGCTATGCCCACGTGATCAATTTTCATTCCAGAGTTGTCCTGTAGCATTTTGGGTAGTGGGTCAAATTGTTGAGGCTGTCCGACAAACTTCGGTTTGTCGCGGGCATTTCGATCCACCGAGGCGGAGCGGACATCAATTTGACCGAATGCTCCATCTTGCCTCAGGAGCAGAATGCCGCGAACCCGCCCCCGGACTGATGCATCCTCTACGTTCGGGCTACCTCGAACTCCCCGGGGGCCGATTGCTCCCTAATGCTCCGGCAAGCGTACTTGCGAGCACTTCCTCAGCGATGGAATAAGGGTCCCGCTGACGCTCCAAGATCATCGCGGCCCAACGATCCAAATTCCCCGTGGTCTCCACACGATCCTGTACTAAGGCGACGATTCGATCACGGAGAATCTCGATCAGTCGATGTTTGACCATCCGTTCGCGCTTTTTCTGCTGCGATGGGCTCTGCTGACAAAAACTCACAAAAAGGTCGATCTGCCGGGCCAGCTCGTCCAGGCCCTTATTCTCGGTGGCCACCGTCTGCACGATCGGCGGCTGCCAGTCGTTTTCGTGCGGCCCCAGCTCGAGTTGAGCTTGCACACTCTGTTGCAGCCGTTCCACTCCTTCGCGGTCGGCTTTGTTGATGACGAAGATGTCCGAGATCTCCATGGTCCCGGCCTTGACCACCTGGATATCGTCCCCCATTCCCGGGACGAAGACCACGGTCGAGACCAGGGACGTTTTCACTACTCTGACTTCGTCCTGACCG
>JACXTT010006746.1_pt1 | contig 16323 bp, 16 predicted proteins | sample 9270951 | NCBI WGS metagenome assembly JACXTT01 (sample SAMN15532306, study PRJNA645909) | rock metagenome | isolation source: weathered quartz diorite | place: Puerto Rico | collected 2017-06-21 | reverse complement strand
ACAACCTGACCGTGCGGCGCTCGGGTATGACCGTCACCACCACCTATACCGGCCAGGACGTGCGGGTGCGCGGCGGCGAGACCCTGGCGGCGCAATCGTCGTGGACCGTCGAAGCAGCCAGCGACGGCAAGTTCACGGTCACCGGCGTGCAGCAGGCGGTGGGCGGGCTCAACACCAAGCAGCTCTCGGTTTCCAACGCGGTGCTCGATCCGGCCTGCCGCGCCAACCCGGTCTCGGGCTCGGCTACCATCCAGGAAGTAGGCCTGGGCTCGATCCGCCAGCAAAGCATCCGCTTCCACGCCGCCTGCGACGGAACCGCCGACGTCGACGGCGCCGCGGTCACGCTCAACTTCGATCGCTGATGATAGACTGCGCCTGATGCGCTGGTTGCTCGCGCTATGGCTGCTGGCTCGCGCGTCGCACGCTGCGGCTCGACCGCTGCCCGCCGAGGGCATGCTCGAGTTCGAGGTGCGCGACGCGGGTACCGGTGAGCTGATGCCGGCCAAGGTCACGGTGCTCGGAGCACGCGGCACGCCCGATCCGCGTTTCACCCGCGGCGATGTCGGGCGCGAGGAGGAAGGCGCGGTCTCGGCCTACAACCGCGTCTATTCGGCGACCGGCAGCGGTGCGGTGCGGGTACCGGCGGGCAACTACGATGTGTGCCTGAGCCGGGGCCTCGAGTGGGAGCGCGAGCTGGTGCGCAACGTGCGGGTCGATGCGCGCGGCGCGCGGGTGCAGGCGCGGTTGCGACACTCGGTGGACACGCCGGGTTGGCTGTCGGCCGATTTCCACGTGCACGCCGCGCGCAGCGCCGATTCTCGGGTGCCGATGATCGATCGGGTCTACGAATTCGTGGCCGACGGCATCGACATGATCGTCTCTACCGATCACAACGCGCTCAGCGACTATGCGCCGCTGATCACCGAGGTCGGCGTCGGACGACATCTGACCTCCGCCATCGGTGACGAGCTGACCACCAACGGCTGGGGGCACTTCGGCGCATTCCCGCTGCCGCACACGCTCGAGGGACACGGCGCCTTCCTGGTCCATGGCCGCAGCGCGGCCGACTTCTTCCACGACGTGCGCGTGCTGGCGCCCGAGGCGATCATCGATGTGCACCACCCGCGCATCGACGCTGAAATCGGCTACTTCAACGCCGGCGGCTTCGACTCGGCGCTCGATGAAGCGGCGCGCCCCGGCTTCTCGTTCGACTTCGACGCCATCGAGGTGCTCAATGGCTACCAGGATCCCGAGCGGCGCAACGTCGAGCGCATGATCCAGGATTGGTTCGCCCTGCTCGACCATGGACACCTGGTCACCGCGACCGGCAACTCGGATACCCATCACCTGACACACAACATCGCCGGTTATCCGCGAAACTATGTCGCGGTCGCGCACGATCGCCCCGATCAAGCCAGCACCAGCGAGGTCGCTCGTGCCGTCAAAGGGCATCATGCGCTGTTTACCACCGGTCCATTCATCGATGCGCGCCTCAACGGCGCGTCCATCGGCGACCTGGTGGCCGCGCCCGGCGGCCGGGCCCACCTGGAGATTGCGGTGCGCGCCGCGTCGTGGGTGGCGGTGACGCAGGTGCGCGTCTACGTCGACGGAAAGGAGCACACGCGCCTGGCGCTCAAGCCGAGCACCGACGCGGTTCGCTTGCGCCAGACGCTAGAGCTCGAGCTGACGCGCGACTCCTACGTGGTGATCCGCGCCGAGGGTGATCGCAGCCTGACACCGGTGGTCGGCGACGATCACAAATTCACCGTCTATCCGCTGGCGCTGACCAATCCGTTCTTCGTCGACGTCGACGGCAACCACGCCTTCGACCAGCCGCTGGTGCACGGCCGGCACCACCACCACTGATTCAATGTTGTAGGAACAGAGCGTATTTGTTGGCGGTGTGCGCGCCGGCCAGCTTCTTGACGCGCACGTAGTAGGTGCCGGTGTCGCTCGGAGTCGGCGAGACCACGCACTTGGAGGCGCCGCCGCCGGGCACGTTGGTGCAGCCGCCTGCCGCGAAGGTCGAGACCCCCTTGTTGCTCAGGCAGACCTCGAAGTTGTTGTCGGTTGGGAAGTTGGTGATGCCCAGGCACGCGGTCATGCTCTTGGTGGTATCGCCGGCGCCGACCGCGGTGATCAGGTAATAGTCGTCGGTGCCGGTGGGGCGTTGCGTGGGCGCGGTCTCGTGGTTGCGGCCGTCGGAGTACAGCGAGGCCACCACGTTGCGCGGGTTGGTGAGCATCATCGGGTCGTTGACGATGTCGGGCAGGGTGATGGCCAGCGCATTGGCGACCGAGTCCTGCAGCGGAGTGTCCTCGGCCTCGCAGCCGTCGATGATCTGGCCGTTGACGTCGTAGAAAAGGCCGCGGCAGACGATGGCGCACACGCCGAAGGCGGTCGGCAGGGTGCAGCTGCGCAGCGTGCCGCCGTCGTCACGGCCGGGCGGGCACACGGTGGTGCAGGTGCCGCAGTGGTCGGCGGTGCCCAGGGTGCAGGCGGCATCGGTCGCCTGGAACAGGTCCGCGGTCTTGCGCAGATCGGCCGGCGGCAGCAAATCCTCGGCGCCACCGTCGGTGGCCGGGCTCTGGCCCACGCCAGCGCACCCCCCCACCCATACCAGCAGGACTACAACTCTCACTCTGTATACGTTATCATCGTCGCCCGGTGGGTACCGCGAAGAAGCGTAAGGTAGCCAAGATCAAGCGACAGCCGGTCAAGCGCAAGCCGGTCAAATCAGCGCGCGCGGCCGCCGAAGATTTCGCCGGGCTGCTCGAAGAGCTGGAAGCGGCACGCGGCGAGCTGGCGCGCATCGCCACCGACGAGAACCATTGGCGCCGCGACCTGGACGCGCGCATCTCGGCACAGAGCGCGGCCGAGGAGCGGCTGCGCGGCGAGCTCGAGGCGGTGCGAGTCGACTTGCGCACCGCGCTGGCCGAGCTGGAGATTGCGCGCGCCAACGAGAAGCGCGCCGAGCAGCGCTTCATCACCGCCACCCGCGAGTTGGCCGAGGCACGCGAAGGTGAGCGTCGCGCCGAGCACGCCTCGGATGCAGCTCAGGAAGAGCTGCATCAGCTGCGCAATCAGGTGCAGAGCCTGATGCTGCGCATCAAGGAGCCCCTTTCATGAAATTCGAGGACACTCCGCTCAACGAAAAAGAGCGCGAGACCGCCCAGAAGTGGATGACCAAACATCAAGCGACCTGCCCCGATGCGGTGTTCGAATACGACTCGGTGGTGGGCGGCTATGGCTACCGGTTGAAGGTGGTGTGCACCACCTGCGGCACCCGCGAAGATGTCACCGACATGATCAAGACCGGCGGTTATCCCCACAAGTAGCGGTTCATTCTTTCGTCTTCTTCTCTTTATCGCGTCCCGCTTCTTTCACCGCTTTGCGCAGCAGGTACTCGATCTGCGCGTTGAGGCTGCGCAGATCGTCGCCGGCCCAGCGGGTGAGCGTGTCGAGCAGTGCGGGGTCGACACGCAGCAGGAACGCTTTTTTGTCCGCCACCGATTACCCCGTGTACAGCGTGCCGGTGTTGACCACCGGTTGGGTGCCGCGCTCGCCGCACAGCACCACCAGCAGGTTGGAGACCATGGCCGCTTTGCGCTCCTCGTCGAGCTCAACCACTTTGTTTTGCGACAGCCTCGCCAAGGCCATCTCCACCATGCCGACCGCGCCTTCGACGATCTTGGTGCGCGCGGCGATGATCGCGCCCGCTTGCTGGCGCTGCAGCATGGCCTGCGCGATCTCTTGCGCGTAGGCCAGGTGGGCGATGCGCGCCTCCACCACGTCGACGCCGGCGAGCGACATGCGCTCCTGGATTTCCTTCTTCAAGTGCTCGGCGATGGCCGCGGTGTGGCCGCGCAGCGACAAGTGCGCGTCGTCATGCGCGTCGTAGGGATAGCTGGTCGCCAGGTTGCGCAGCGCGGCTTCGCTCTGCACCTGCACGTACTTGGCGTAGGCATCGACCTGGAACACCGCCTTCGACGCGTCGACCACCCGCCACACCACGATGGCGCCGATCTCGATCGGGTTGCCGTCGAGATCGTTGACCTTGAGCTTGCCCGACTCGAAGATGGCCGCGCGCAGGCTGACCCGCTTCTTGGTGTAGAAGGGGTTGGCCCAGCGCAGCCCGGTGTCACGCACCGTGCCCACGTAGTTGCCGAAGAGCTGCAGCACACGCGCCTCGTTCGGCTCGATGACGAAGAAACCTCCCAGCAACACCAGCAACACCAGCAGGCCGAACGCGGTGCCCACGATCATCGCCGGCTCGTGCTTGAAGACGGTCAAACCGTAGACTCCGGCCGCCAGCCCGGCCAGGATCACCACCAACGCGAAACCGCCCGATAAGGTCCGAAGCGCACGATCTTGCATGACTGCAGCCTCCCTCTTTGATGTCAATATGATATCACTTTGATAGTTGTCAAGTGTGCTAGATCGAAACCCATGCCTCCTGCGATTGGCCTCAGGCACGTGGCGCTCTCGGTCTCGGACATGGCGCGCGCCGAGGCTTTCTACTGTGGAGTCATTGGCTTCGCGGTCGAATGGCGGCCCGACGCGGACAACCTCTACCTGAGGCTGGGGCTCGACAACCTGGCGCTGCACCGCTTCGTGGCGCGCGATGACGCCGATGCCCGGGCGTTCGCCGCGCGGTCCGGCCAGCGGCTGGCCCATATCGGCATCGTGGTCAAGCTGCCGGACGAGGTCGACCAGTGGGCGTCGCACCTGCGCTCACACGGAGTGGCCATCCTGGCCGAGCCGCGCACCCACCGCGACGGCGCGCGCAGCCTCTACTGCGCCGACCCCGACGGCAACGAGCTGCAAATCCTCTATCACCCGCCCATCTCGGACGCGACCTGAATCACCTCTTGTGACCATCGGGAACTTTTTTCATTGGTCCGAGCTCTCACTAAGGTCGTACAATAGAAGTAAGCGGGAGAGTGTCTGCATGCGCCGGATCTCGAATGGTGCGCTACTCGCGGTAGGTATGGCGGTCGCAGTGGCGGTGCTTTGTCTGGTCGCCTGGATGCGTCTGTTGGCGATGCCCCGGTGGCCACCATGGTGCCGATCACGTTTGCGCCGCGGCTGGTGGTGGTCGCCACGCCCGACGGGCTGCTGGTGGTCGAGTCGCAAGGCGCGCACCGCGTGGCGCCCGATCTTTCCACCACCGCGATCGATTGGCCGCTCGGGCTGTACATCGAGCACGTGCGCTCGGTGGCCTACAACCGCGGCCGGCTGGCGCTGGTGTGGAGCGGAGTCTCGGGCGAATTGTCCGAGCACGACGGCCTGTTGGTAATAGATGGAGCGCGCGCCGAAGTGTCGCACTTCGCCGATCGGCTGATCGCGGTGCGTGCGCATGGCGATGGCTTCGAGACCTATATTGTCGAGCACGGCAACAAGTACCGCCTGTTGCGCGCCGACGTCGGCGGCGAAGGACGCGCCGAGCCGATCGAGACCGCGCCGCACCTCAAGCTGGGCGCGGTCGAGGGCATCATCTTCTCGGGCACCGAGCCGATCTTGTTGGTCGGTGAGCGCGGCGCGCAGTGGCGCGTCACCCGTCACGGCCGCGTGTTGACCATGCCCGAGGGCGCGCGCGCGGTGTGGAGCGCCAGCGCGCTGTTGCCGGTGCGGCGCGATCCGCGCGTCCGTTTCATCGACGAGCATGACGAGGCGGTGGTGACCTCGTCGGCGCTGCCCTACTACGGCTTCGTGGCGCGCGGCGACCACGAGCTTCAGCCGCTCAGCGTGAGCACCCGTCCTCCCAGCGGAGTCGAGACTCGCGCCGACGGTCGCTCGGCTGAGATCGAGCTGCGTCACCACCGGTTGCGCGTCTCGCTCGACGGCAACGCCGGGGCATGGCGCACCGTGGCCACTCCGTTGTTGGCCGACGACTTCGTGGCCTGGCCGGTGGGCGCGCACTACGTGGCGCTGGGCGCGAGCACGCCGCAGGCCATCGTGCTCGACGAGGCCGGGCGCAACATCCAGCCCGCCAGCGTCGAGGACACCCTATCCACCGTCACCCACGGGCGCGCTGGGCTGATCCGCTTCCGCCTGCTGCTGTTGCTGATCGGCACGCTGTTGTTGCCGCTGGCGCTGCTGCTGGCGGTGCGCCGCCTGCGCATCATCGACGCCGGGCCGGCGCGCAGCGACGATCCCAATGCGCACGGAGTGTTCGTCGGCACCTTGCGCGTGCCGCCGGGCGTGCTGGTGCAGACCGAGGCCTCGGGGCGCGCGGCGCTCACCGGCAACTGCCAACTGGTGTCCAACGGCGTGGCCATTGATCTCGCGTCGGGGCCGGTGCGCGTCGATCGCGGCGTGCGCACCCCGCTGTGCGACGGCGAGCAGGTCTACGTGGTGGGCCGGCTCGAGAGCGACGCGCAGGGTGGACCGATGCGTGCTTCACACCGCAAACGCATCGCCGGTGACGGGCGTCGCTATTTCATCGGCCGCGGCTCGCTCGGCGATTTCGAGCGCGATGTGGCCGCGCGCGAGAGCCGCACCTTGCTGGCGGTGGCGGTGTGCCAGCTCGCCTTCGGGCTCTTGACCCTGCTCGGCATGGGGCTGCGCCCGTTCATGTGATACATTTTCGGCGTGCCAGCGACGTGGCTGCGCGTCGCCGCCGTCTTGATCTGCGCCGGCGCGACCGCTTCCGCACAGACTTCCGGATTCATCCCGCCCGAGCTTAGAACGCGGGTCGCGGCGCCGTATCCGAAGGAAGCGCTGGACCAGGGACTTTCGGGCACCGTGGTGCTCGACTTCGACGTCGACGACCAGGGCGCGGTCGGCAATGTCACGGTCAAGACCGGCGCGGGCCATGGCTTCGACGAGGCCGCGGTGGCGGCGGTCAAGCAGTTCGTGTTCAAGCCGGCCACCAACGAGGGCACGCCGGTGCCGGCACACGTGACCTACGCCTACAAGTTCCAGCTCAAGGTCGAGGCGCGGCCCAAACCCGAGCTCGACGAAGTGGTGCGATTGAAGGGTGGAGCTTTTTTGCGCGGTACGCGCGCACCGCTCGGCGGCGGCAAGGTGGTGGCCATCGGCGAGAGCGTGCCCCTGGGCGCCGACGTCGACGACCAGGGGCACTTCGAATTCAAGGGGCTGCCGCCGGGCAAATACAAGATCGTGGTCAATGGACCGGGGGCCAAGCGGCTCGAGGTCAACGAGACCATCGGCGAAAAGGACGTGCTGGTGGTCAACTACTTCCTCGAGCCCAGCCAGTACACGCGCTACGAGTCGACCGTGCGCGCCGACGTCAACCGGCTCGAGATCGCGCGCCAGGTGCTGACCACCGAGGAGCTGGTCAAGATGCCTGGCACGCTGGGCGATGCGCTCAAGGCGATCGAGAACCTGCCGGGCGTGGCGCGCGCGCCGTTCAACTCGGGGTTGATCGTGGTGCGCGGCGGCAAGCCCACCGACTCCAAGGTGTTCATCGGTGCGTCGGAGGTGTCGCAGCTCTACCACTTCGCCGGGCTGCGCTCGGTGGTGCCTTCGGAGATGATCGATCGCATCGAGCTGTTGTCGGGCAACTTCGGCGTGCGCTACGGGCGCGCCATCGCCGGAGTGGTCGACGTCGAGCTGCGTGAGGGCAAGCGCGACCGCTGGCACTTTGCCGGCGAGACCAATGCCTTCGACACCGGGCTGTTCGTCGAGGGGCCGGTCAAGAAGGGCTCGCTGATGATGGGCGTGCGGCGCAGCTACATCGACGCGGTGCTGGGCGTGGTGCTGCCGTCGAATTCGGGACTGCAGTTTCAGTCGGCGCCGGTGTACTGGGACTATCAGGCGGTGCTCGACTATCCGGTCGGGGGCGGGAAATTGCGTGCCATGCTGACCGGATCGGACGACGTGCTCAAGCTGTTGTTCGACCAGCCGGCCGACGGAGATCCGGCGATCGCTCAGTTCGGCACCCATTTGTTCTTTCACAAGCTGCAGCTGCGCTTCACGCGCAACATCGACAAGTGGCAGCTCATGACCCAGCTGGTCGGTGGTTATGCCGGGCAGAACGGCGCGCTCGGCTCGGCGCTCAACTACGACATCGGCATCGGGCAGATCGACGGCCGCATCGAGGCGCGCTATGCCATGAGCAAGAAGGTGCGGCTGCTGGTGGGGGCCGACTTCACCTGGTCGCACGTGCAGCTCAACCTCAAGGTGCCGCCGCCGCCGCGCGAGGGGCAGATTCCTTCGCCTATATCGTCGCAGTCGACGCTGAGGCAGAGCGAGACTCAGGACATTGGGCTGATCGGGTTGTACCTGGAGCTGCCGTGGACTCCGCACCCGCGGCTGTCGATCGTGCCTGGGCTGCGCTTCGATTATTACAGCCCGCTCAGGCTGCCTTCGTTCAATCCGCGGCTGTCTTTCAGCATCGCGGCGGCCAGGTACACCACCATCAAGGCGGGCGTGGGCCTCTACTCGCAAGCGCCGCTCTCGATTGATTACAATCGGGTATTCGGCAATCCCAACTTGCGGCCGGAGCAGGCGCTGCATACCCAGCTGTCGATCGAGCAAGGTGTGCTGCCGGGATTGGCGGCGGAGGTCACCGGCTTCTACAAGCACCTGTACGATCTGTCGACACCGACGGCGAATTTCGAGATCCGCGACGGTCGCGTGACACCCGAGCGGGTGGCCAACGTGGGCGCCGGGCGGGTCTATGGGCTCGAGGTGCAGCTGCGGCAGAAGGTGTCCAAGTGGTTGTTCGGGTTCGTGAGCTACACCTTGATGCGTTCGGAGCGGCGCGATTGCGCCACTTGCGAGTACCGGACCTTCGATTTCGATCAGACCCACGTGCTGGTGATCGCGCTGCACACCTATTTGCCCAAGGGCTTCGAGATCGGCGCGCGCTTTCGCTACATCAGAGGGCTGCCGTACACGCCGACCCAGGGCGGCTACTACGACGCGGACACCGACGTGTATTCGCCCGCATCGCTGCCGGTCAACACCGCGCGGCTCGAGGATTTCCATTCGCTCGACATCCGCTTCGACAAGACTTTCCTATTCAAGCGCTGGACGCTCAAGCTGTATCTGGACCTGACCAACGTGTACAACCACGCCAACCAGGAAGTGAATCAGCCGAGCTACGACTTTACCCGCAATGCGGCGATCACCGGGTTGCCGATCATCCCCTCGTTTGGAATCCGTGGTGAATTTTAGGGCGCTGTTCATGGTCGCACTGCTGATGGCCGGATGTGTGCACCACGTCCGTGAGCGGTGCCCCACCTGCGCGGTGGTCGACGGGGCGCGGCCTTCGTTGCCGCGGCCGCGCGCCGGGGCTCGCACCTTGTTCGTGATCGTGCCGGGCGCGCTCGGCTATGGCTGGGAGTGGGACGATGCGGTCAAGGCGCTGGGCGCGGCGCCGAGCATCGATTGGTTCGTGTTCTGGTGGGATCCGTGGTCGAGCTTGAGACGATCGTCGGCGCAGCTCACCGACGTGTTGCAACACGCGATCAACGATGCGCCGCGCGAGCTCGACGAGATCGTGGTGCTGGCGCACTCGGTGGGCGGCATGGTGGCGGCGCACGCGGCCGGTCGATTGCGGGTGCGGCCCAAGCTGCGGGTCACGCTGGTGACCATCGGCACACCGTTCGCGGGCATGAAGGCATTGCCGCCCGACGGCTACGACGACCCGCTCGGCTCGCCATTGATGATCGCCACCATCGGCACCTTCCGTCGCTATCCGGATCCGGCGCCAGGGGTGCGCGTGATCGCCTATGTCACCTCGTGGCCTTCGGACCCGGTGATGCAGCCGCACTTCGGGCACCAGCCCGCGCCGCCGAACATCGGCCCGCGCGGCACGCGGCGCGTCACCGTCGACGCCAAGGAAGACCACAACCACCTGGTGTCGCGCATCGCGCTCGACCTCTTGCGCCAACGCACCGCCGCGGCAAAGATGTCCCCGTGACCCTGCCGCTGTTCACTCTGCTCGCGGTCGGCGCCCTCGCGCCACGCGTCTACGTGCCCGACCACCGCAACGACCTGCGCTCGTTCCCCGACGAGAAACAGGCCCTGCTGGTGATCTACGAAGACCAGGACGGCGGCAAACAGAACAAACCGATCAAAGAAATCCTCGGCAAGCTCAACAGCGATCCGAAGAACCGCGCCAAGGTCGACGTGGTGGCAGTCGCCGACCTGGAAAAATGGAGCTGGTGGCCCGCCCGCAAATATGCGCTCGCCGACGTGCAAAAAGCCGCCACCGAAAAAAAGACCACCATCTACCTCGACTGGAAGGGCGAGCTCCGCCGCACCTGGGGCCTCTCCAAGGGTAAGTCCAATCTGGTGCTGGTCGGCACCGACGGCATCGTGCGCTTCGCCTCGGAAGGGCCGATCACCGACGAGCAACAAAAGGCCCTGCTCGCCGAGCTCGCCCGCATGGGTGTCCAGTAAGTCAGTCGCGGAAGGAGTAGGGACGGTGTCAAGTTGTCAACTTGTTCTCGACGGGAAGCGAACAAGCGATCGGACGATCCTGGTCTCCGTCCGGCAGGCGGACGACTGAAGGGCCAGCCTGCAGTGCTGTGTCGTTTATCAGCTGGCGCGAACGACGTATGATCGAGTCTCGTCGAGAACAAGTTGACAACTTGACACCGTCCCCTCCGGCTAGAGACCGACGAGGGGGCCGCAGGTGGGGAGGTCACCGAAGCCGTCGACGCGGTGGCCGAAGGCGCGGAGTACGGTGGTGCCTACGCGTTGGAAGGGCTGGGGGCCGGCGTCGATGATTCGGGCGCCGGGGGGCATGAAGGCGCTGCCGCCGATGAAGAGGACCGGGACGTTGGTCTGGTTGTGATCGCCGCGGCCGAACTCGTTGGACCAGACGATCAGGGTCTCGTCGAGCATCGAGCCTTCGCCGTTGGGGATGGCGGCGAGTCGGTTGGCGAGATAGGCGATTTGCTGCGCGTACCAGAGGTTCACTCGTACCAGTTGCTCGGTCAGATCTTTGTCGTCGCCGCCTTCGTCGCGGGTGTCGTGGTGCGCGAGGTCGTGGTGGTCATGGTTGATGCCGAGCCAATCGAAGTTCCAGTTGCCGCCGCAGTAGCCGAGCTGCAAAGTGGCCACGCGGGTCAGGCCGCAAGCGAACGCGGCGATCATCACATCTAGATGTGAGCGCACCATGTCGGGGATGGCGCGCTCGTCGTTGACCAGGGTCTCGGGCGCGATCGAGCGGTAGTCCGTGGGCGGCTGCGGGCGCGCGCGGCAGGCGGCTCCTGGTCCGCGGGTGCCGGCCAGCAGATCGGACAGGTGCTTCTCGACGGTGCGCAGCGATTCGGCGTGCGCGTCCAGGCGCGCGGCTTCGCGCGGGCCCAGGCGGTTGCGCAGGTCGCCGAGATCGGCGGCCGCGGCGTCGAGCGCGCTTTGGCGCAGCCGCAAGCGCTGGCGCGCGGCTTCGTCGATCTCGGCGCCTCCGCCCCAGAATAGAGTCGAATAGGCCGAGAACGGATCGAGCGTGGGTAGCTTGTGCACGCCGGGAGCGATGTAGGAAAAAGAGCGGCGGTGCTGGAAGCCCGGCTTGGGGAACGGCCGCACCGACGAGGTGTGCACGGCCAGGGTGAGAGACTCCTGGCCCCACGCGCGTGCCACCAGTTGATCGACCGAGGGTCCTCCGCCCCAGGGATGGCCCGCCACCGCCAGCAGCTTCTCGCCGGTCCACAAGCGCGCAAAGCCGATGTCGTGCTCGTTGCCGTCGGTACCATTGAGCGCGGGCGGGAACGAGATGCCGCGCACGCCGAGCGTCTGCCGCGCGACCTCAGGGTTGGCGACGATGGGCTGAAGGATGCGCGAGGTGAACGCGCCGGGCGCGGGCCAGAAGTTGGCCTGCTGGGTGCCGTTGTTCTGCTGGATGATGATCAGCCGGCGCGGCCGCGGCCGCGGAGTCGCGCGGGCACGGCGTGGCATGGCGGCGAGCGCCAGGCTGCCGGCGATGCCGGCCAACAGGTCGCGCCGTCTCATGGTTGGTCCACCTCGCGCTCGATCCACTCGGGTCGCGCGATCAAACGCGCCAGCAAATCGGAGAACGGAGTGTCCGCCGAGGCGCCGACCGCGATCGCGTTCACCAGCGGCTGATCTTGCTTGCGCTCGGCCGCGCCCAGCGTGTAGCGAATCAGCTGGCGCGCCATGCACTCGGTCACTTCCTGGCTGGCGCGCAGCCGCTCGGCCAGCCCGCTCACGCCCATCACCGCTCCGTCGGAGTCGGCGGTGCCGATCAACGCGCCCGAGTCGTCGACCGGTAGACCGTTCTCGGTGGTGCGATAAGCGCCCAGCAGATCGAACGACTCGAAAGCGAAGCCCACTCCGTCGATGGCCGCGTGGCAGCCCTGACAGAACGAGTCGCGGGTGTGCTGCGCATAGCGCTCGCGCGTGGTGTGCGCCTCGACCGGCGTAGACGGCACACGCGGAATGTTGGGCGGTGGCGACGGCGGCGGCGAGCACAACAGCGCGGTGCGCACGAACACTCCGCGGCCGATCGGGTTCGAGTTTTCGAAACCTGCGTGCACGGTCAGGAAACCGGCCCGGCCCAGCACTCCCGGCCGGTGCTCGTCGAGCTCGACCTTGGCCACCATGCCGTCATCGGGCACTTCGACTCCGTAGTGTCGCCCGAGCGTGTGATCGACGAACGACACGCGCGAGCCGAGCAGCTCGGCCAGCGAGCGCCCCGGGCTGTCGAACAGCGCGTACTCGTAGAAACGATCGAGCTCGTCGGTCATCTTGGGCGACAAGATGCCGAGCGTGCCCCCCGCCGCGCCCTGCTTGCGCACGAACTCGAGCTGCCACGATCCCATCCACGAGTGCACGAAGTGCCGCAGTTGATCGCGCGCCGCGGGCGTGGCGAGCAGGCGCTCGGCCTCGTGACGCAGCCCGTCGCTGCCGTCGAGCAGGCCGGCACGGGCGGCCTCCAACAACTGATCGTCGGGCGGCATGCCGGTGAGCATGTAGGACAGCGCCGTGGCCGCTTCGTAGCCGTCGAGCCGCGCCAGCCGGCTGTTGCGCGTGCCGATCTCGCTGCGGTACAGGAACGCGGCCGATTGCAGCACCGCAGCGGTGGCTGTGCTCAGTCCCTGATCCGCCGCGAGCAGCGTGCCATAGCGATCGCGCTCGGCGGCGGTGAGCGGCCGGCGGAAGGCGCGGCGCGCAAATCCGTCGAGGAACGGCTCCAGTCGATCGCGGTGATCGCGCACCGCCGCGGCCGCCACTTCCCACGCGATCGCTTCATAGGCGTCGGCCTGCTCGGGCTGCACGCTGAGCCCGGCCGGTCCATTGTCGAACTCGGTGTCGAGCGAATCGGCGAAGAAGCGGTAGGTCGAGACTTCGATGCCGAGCAGCGCGCGCACCGAGCGCACATACTCGCGCACCGAGAGGCGGCGCACCCGCACCGGCATGCGGGCCTCCATCACGGCGGGCTCCGTCGGCTCGGGAGCCGCGGGCGCACACGCCGTTACCCCCACCCCCGCGAGCAACACCAACCACCGCATGAACTGCTGTCTACCATGGCACGCGATCGGCGCGTGACTGTCAAGCTCCGTTGCGCGTCAGCCGACCCCCGGGCCCTACATTGTAACGGTGGCCGCGCCATTCGACCGTGGGCGGGCCGAGCGCCAACAGCGCGGCGAAGATGATGGTCAGCTCGCCGGCGAACATGGCCACCAGCGAAGACAGCGGGTTGGCGGACAACCCATAACGAGTACGCAGGGTTGCAGCGAGGGTCAGGCGCGAGAAGAAGAACAGCGCGAAAAAACCGAGCGCAAACGGCCAATAAGGCGTGCGCAGGCCGGCGACCAGCGACGAGAGCAAGAGCAGCGACGGAAAACAGGCGAGCAGCAGCGTGTAGGTGGCGAACAGGTGCGGGCGTTGCTGGCGGGTCACCATGCACCAGCGCGCATAGCGGCGGATCACCGAGCCCCAGGTGCGACCGTGATCCGAGGCGAACGCGGGCGCGGCGCTGGTGGGAATGGTGTGGCCTTTTTCGTGGAGCCGGCGCGCCAGCTCGAAGTCTTCGCCGAGGAATTGCTCCAGCGAGGCGAAGCCGCCGGCCTCGGCCAGCACGCCGCGGCGGATGGCCACCAGTGCGCCGCACAACACGTGCGCTCCGCCCGAGCGCTCGGCCAGCGCGGTCAGGCAGAAGAAGGCGTGCGGCGTGGCCGACAACACCGCGGACGAAGAGTAGTCGCCGAGGGTGGACACGCGCGGCTCCATCAGCGGAGCGCCCGAGGCCCCGGCGCGCGGATCGGCCTCGAGCACCGCGACCAGCGACGGCAAAGTACGATCGTCGAAGCGCAGATCGCTGTCGGCGACGATCACCACCGGCGCGGTGGTGCTGGGCGCGGCCGCGAGCTGCGCCACCTTGCGGTTGGCGGTGGTCTGAATCGCGGTCACCACCACGTGCACCGGCACCGACGGTGACTCGCTCGCCGCGCGCGCCTTGACCCGCTGGGCCACCGCGTGCGCCGGATCGCTCTGGATCGGCACCAGGATGTAGAGCTCGCGCGCGCCGCCATACCGCGCGGTGGCGGCCGAGAGCAGATTGTCCTCGAGATCGATGTCGAGGCCTTCGCACGGACGCAAGATCTGCAAGGCCGGCCACGCGCGCTCGGCCTCGGCGTCACTCCGCGCGCGCGCCGAGAGGCGGCGCACCTGGCGCACTGCCTCGACGGTGAACATGAAGCCCGCGAACGACCACAGGCCGAGCACGATCGAGAGCGCGATCATCGCGCGTTCCTGGTCTTGAAGCGCAACAAGAACTGCACCCCGTGCCGGCGAAAACGATCGAGGTCGAGATACTCGCCCAGGCCGGTGGCGATCTGCTGGTTGCCCTGCCTCAAGGTCGCGGTGTAACGCGCGTAGAACGGCGTCACCTCGAGCAGGTCACGCGGCTCGCAGTGCAAGATGGCGCCGCCACGATCGATCTCGATCCACTCGGGCAGCTCGAGCCCCCAGCCGACCTTGCGCGGCGGACCGTCGGTGGCGTCGACGGTGAGCGTGGCGTCGTCGGGCAGCGCGTCGTCGTGGCGCGAGTCGACCAGCAGCGCCTGCTCCACTCCGCCGACCTCGCGCATGGCATAGAGCACCAGCGTGCGCTCGCCGGCGTGGAAGCGCGCCCAGCTCCAGCGCGAGAAGGCCGACTCGAGCCGGCCGCCGCCGCGGTTGATGTCGTGGTAACCGGTGCCTTCGAATTGGAAGTCGGGATGATGGAACGAGACTTTGACCCGCGCGCGTGGCATCGGCACGCGCCAGTGGTGCACCTGGCCGCCCGCCGACGAGAGCTGGAACGGCCCGAGCGGCGGCGCCACCGGCTCGAAGTCGAAGGTGCCTTCGACCCGGCCGCCCAGCTTGAGCATCGACAGGAAGAATGGCGCGGCGCGCTCGCGCAGGTGCACCCGCAGTCCGCCCGACTGCAGCCTCTCGATGCGCGATTCGCCGATCGCCGGCCCGTCGTCGCCGGCGGCGTGCAACGCAGACTCGCCGTACTCGCTCATCACCCAGGCCACCTGCTTGCCGCGCTCGTAGAGCGCCAGGTTGACCGCCACGTGCTCCTCGGGGCGCGCAGCCTCGCCGCGCCGCAGGCGGGAGGCGTACTCGGGCGAGAACACCGAGCCGATGAAGAAGATGGCGGTGAGCGCTCGCTGGCCGTCGTCTGATTGGGCGTCGAAGTACCACCACGCATAGCCGCCGGGCGCGATCGGCCCGCCTGCGTCCTCACTGTCGTCGGTTACTGCCACGTTGCGCGCAAAGACGCTACCTCAGGAGCCCGGCCTCTGGTAGTACCTCCACACATGGCCAAGCCACGCCGTCCCGTGACCAAGTCCGGCAAGCCCCGCGCCCGCAAGGGAGTCAAGCTCAAGCCCACCGAATTGGGCGCGCAGGAATTGCGCATCGACACCCCCGATGCGGCGATCGCCGCGCTGTCCGCCGAGGTCGAGAAGAACGGCGGCCAGGTGCTGGCGGTCTACCGCGAACCGCTCGGCGGACACGTGCAGATGCTGGCCGGGCTGCCGGTGAACCAGGTCGAGCCCACGCCGGTTGAGCGCGATGTCCCCGACTCGCACGTGCGACAGCTGCCCCTGGCCGTGGACAAGAACCACCGCTATCTCAGCCATACCACCACGCATAGCCGCCGGGCGCGATCGGCCCGCCTGCGTCCTCACTGTCGTCGGTTACTGCCACGTTGCGCGCAAAGACGCTACCTCAGGAGCCCGGCCGCTGGTAGTACCTCCACACATGGCCAAGCCACGCCGTCCCGGTACCAAGTCCGGCAAGCCCCGCCCCCGCAAGGGAGTCACGCTCCAGCCCTCCCAGCTGGGACCCCGTGAATTTCGCCCTGCACACCCCGCAGTGCGCCACCCC
>JACXTT010006745.1_pt1 | contig 16325 bp, 15 predicted proteins | sample 9270951 | NCBI WGS metagenome assembly JACXTT01 (sample SAMN15532306, study PRJNA645909) | rock metagenome | isolation source: weathered quartz diorite | place: Puerto Rico | collected 2017-06-21 | reverse complement strand
CGCGCGGCCGACCGGACGAACTTGGCAACCATGTTCCACGTGGAACACTGACGAAGTATTAACGAAATCCGACCTTGCTATTCGCCATGGCCAGATCAACAAGCGACAGCGACCGAGGAATCGTAGCTGTAATCAACCGTCGACGCAAGGCTTGCTGAATCGCGCTCCCTGACATGGATCGCCAGGTGTCGTCTCTTGACTTCCTTCGCGTATCGCGTGATAATCATATTCTTCGATGGATAATCCACGACAGGAGGTTTCACCCGATGCGCTCGCCGTTGACGCTTCTCTTCTTGCTGGTTCGCATTTTCCTTCTACCGTGTGACGCGGCATTGCAGACCGGCGACGATCATCACGTTCGCAGCAACGGTCTCTTCAAGGAACTGCTCGAGAAGGGCATCGCGATCAGCGACAAGCAGGCGCTCAAGCTGCCGGCGCCGACGATGGCGGACGGACTCGACAAGTCGGCTCAGTCCAAAGTGCTGGAAAAGCTGGCCGGCGACGACTATCCGCTCGACGAACTGCTGCGCTCCTCGATCGTCGCGCCGCACGTCTACAAGTTCCGCGATCTCGACGCCGAGGCGGCCGACGCGCGCGGCCGCGGCGTTGATCTGTGGTTTGTCGCGTATGGCAATCTCGACGCCATGCAGTCCAAGAATCTGCAAGGCCAGTTCGGCGGCGGGTCGAACAAGATCACGGAGATCAAGGATGCGGACCTGACGAAACGCGGCATCAAGGCGAAAGCAGAAGCGGGGCTCGAAGAAACCTACGCCTATGTGGTCGGCTCGATCCTCGATCGCGTGCAGGTCAGCTCGACCAATCACGCCGTGATTAGCCGCACGAAGGATTCGATCGTGCTGGCCGGTCGGCTCGACCCCCGTTTCGCCAAGGACGCGGACTTTCCCAATCAGTGGCGCGCGATGACGATCAAGGACGACGGCAAGGAAGCGCTCGGCCCGCCGCAGCCATACGAGGGGGCCGCCATGTATATCAAGCTGACGCGACTGCACGAGCCGGCCGGAGCGGTGTTCGTCGAGTTTCATCAGGTGTTCGTGGAGCCGAAGAAATGGTTCGATGCGCCGAACATGCTCAAAGCGAAGCTGCCGCTGGTGATTCAAGCGGAGGTGCGCTCATTTCGCAAGGACTTCGCGAAGCTGAAGGCGAAGGATTAACCCGCTTGCGGGCTAGATGACCATTTCACAAATCCCAGAGCAGTATTTGGTGGACTTGGGGAGGGCGAGGCTCCTGCCGAGCCTCGTACCCGATTGTACTCTGTCGCTCACGGCTCGGCAGGAGCCTCGCCCTCCCTCCGACTGCACTGCTCATGGACTTGTAAAATGGTCATCTAGTGAGCAGGCATGCGTTCATCCGACACGACGCGACCATCGAGCAGGCGGATGCGGCGCGTGCAGTAGTCGGCCAAACCTTCCCAGTGCGTGACGACGACGAGCGTAATGCCGCGCTTCTGGTGCAGTTCGGTGAACAGCTCAAGTATGTCGATGGCGGTCTTCGAGTCGAGATTGCCGGTCGGCTCATCGGCGAGGATCAGGCTCGGACCATTCGCCAGCGCCCGGGCGATGGCGACGCGCTGACGCTCGCCGACCGAGAGCTTGCTCGGCAGATGATCGACGCGATGGATCAGGCCGACGGCATCGAGCAACTCCATCGCCTTCTCGGCCCTGGCCCGTGCCGGCAGCGGACCTTCGAACATCGGCACCTGCACATTTTCCAGGGCCGTGAGCGTTGGCAGCAGCAAGAACGACTGAAACACGAAGCCGAGGTTGTGCGAGCGGAAGCGATCGAGATCGCGCAGCGCCGAGAGGGGCTGCCCCTCGAAGTAGACTTGCCCGTCGCTGGGCAATTCGAGACCTCCGAGAATGCTGAGCAGCGTCGATTTGCCGCACCCGCTCGGGCCCATGATGGCGACAAAATCGCCGCGCGGGATTTCGAGGTTGATATCGACGAGGGCGTGAACGTCACCGTCGTCAAACGTCTTGGCAAGATGCTCGGTTCGCAAAAGCGGGGCAGTCACGCAGGTGCCTTTCGATAGCGGACAATGTCTCCGACCTTACCTATCTTCATGATTCGCCGGCAACTTTCAAGCGTGGTGCATATCGCTTTTGACATTGCGTGCATGGCGCTCTGAATTGCTGATTATGCATACATGAAATAACCGATACAACCGGAAGAGTCCATTCACGTAGGGGCAAGCTGCCAGCTTGTCCCGCTCTTGCCCGAAAGGGACAAGCTGGCAGCTTGTCCCTACGAGGAGTTTGGCGTGCGTTACCTGCCTCTCCTGCTGTTGCTCGCCTGCGTCGGTTGCCACAACCTGCGCGTGAATACGCACAGCGACGTCGCGCTGACGACCCCGATCAGCGGCTGCGTCACGGCCAATCTCTCCGCGGGCACGCCGCAGGGGCCGATGGTGGCAACCACCGTCATCAGCGGCGACGCCACGAAGTCCGGCAAGAAGATCGCGCTCATCGACGTCGATGGCCTGCTCGTCAATCAAACGATCACCGGCCCGATTTTCGTCGGCGAGAACCCCGTGGCGGCATTCCAGGAAAAGCTTGAAGCTACCCGCGCCGACGCCGATGTCTGCGCCGTCGTCGTGCGCATCAATAGCCCGGGCGGCGGCGTCACCGCGTGCGATGTCATGCGTCATCTGCTCGAACGCTATCGCCAGGCCACCGGGCGGCCCGTCATCGTTTGTCTTGTCGATGTCGGCGCCGGCGGCGCGTATTACCTCGCCACCGCGGCCGACGCCATCGTCGCCCATCCGACCTCGCTCACCGGCGGCATCGGCGTTATCTGGAACAGCTACAACATGCGCGATCTGATGGCGCAGTTCAACGTCCTGCCGCAGACCGTCAAGGCCGGCGCCAACATCGACATGGGGAGCGTCAACCAGGCGATTCCCGTGGAGACGCGCAAGCTGCTGCAGCAGATGGCCGACGAATATCACCATCGCTTCAAGATGGTCGTGGCTGCCGCGCGCCCGAAGGTCAACGCCAAGGACGAGACGAATTTCGACGGCCGAGTCTACACCGCCTCGCAGGCGCTGGAACGCGGCCTGATCGACGCGACCGGCTACCTCGAGGACGCGGTCGCGATGGCGAAGCAAAAAAGCCAGTGCGGCAGCGGACCGGTGAGCGTGGTGATGTATGGCCGAAAGGCGGCCCCGGCGTACTCGACCTACGCGGACCGAACGAACGCCGTGCCGACGCAGTCGGTGGTGCCGATGCGCATGCCAGGCATGGAACGCAGCCGGCTGCCGACGTTCTTGTATATGTGGCAGCCGGAGCCGACGATGGACCGCTGAGGCGAGCGTCGTCAGCTGACATCACTTCCCGAAAGCACGAATTACCGGCACGTTCCCTTGTATTGTCTTAGTCGGATTGATAAACTATTTAGTACTATTTGCAATTGGATGCAATTAGCAGGTCCGGCATATCGACTACCTCGGTTTGCCGCCTGGGTCTATTCGGCTCGCCCATGCAGTTTTCCATTTGTCAGATGAGGTCCTCAGGCCTGACCTCTGTCACGAAGGGAATCGAATGAGCCTTGCCATTCTCGGTATCGGGACAGCGGTCCCCTGCAATCGTTACACTCAAGATGAAGCTGTCGAAGTCGCTCGCGTCGTCTCTTGCGAGAACGACGAACAGGCCAAGCTGCTGCAAGTGATTTATCGGCAGACGCATATCGGCCATCGGCACATGGTCTACGATCGGGAAGCCTACGACGACGTCGTGCAGAGCGCGACGCAGACCGGGGGACGCTACCGCTCGAAGAACGACGACGACTTCGGGCCCGACACCGCGGAGCGAATGGCACTCTACGAACGCGAGGCGTTGCCGATGGCGATGCGGGCGTCGCAGGAGGCGCTGGACGAAGCGGGCATCACGCCGTCGTCGATCACCCATCTGGTCACGGTTTCGTGCACCGGCTTCAAGGCGCCGGGCTTCGACATCGGCCTGATCAACGAACTGGGCTTGCCGAACACGGTCGAGCGCACCCACGTCGGCTTCATGGGCTGCCACGGTGCGTTCAACGGCCTGCGCGTGGCCCGCGCCTACGCTCAAGCCGATCCGAATGCCCACGTCCTTCTGTGCGCCACGGAGATTTGCAGCATTCACTACTACTATCCGTGGAATCCCAAACGCATCGTCGGCAACGCCCTGTTCGGCGACGGCTCGGCGGCATTGGTCGGCGTCGGCCAGAAGCACGCTCCGAAGGACGCCTGGCGCGAAGTCGCCAATGGCTCCTGCCTCTTTCCCGATTCCGAATTTGCCATGGCCTGGAGCATCGGCAACAACGGCTTCGAGATGGAACTCTCGGCCAAGGTCCCCAACCTCATCGCCACCAACCTGCGTCCCTGGCTCGAAGTCTGGCTGAAGAGCCAGGGCCTGGCGATCGGCGATATCGCCTCCTGGGCGATTCACCCGGGCGGCCCACGCATCATTGCTTCCGTCGAGGAAGCGCTCGGCCTGGTCGAAGGCGTCGCCTGGGCGTCACGCGAAGTGCTCACGCAGTTCGGCAACATGTCGTCGCCGACTGTGCTGTTCATCGTCGAACGCCTGCGCCGCGAGGGTTCGCTGCGCCCCTGCGTCGCGCTTGGCTTTGGACCGGGTCTCGTCGCGGAGGCGGCACTGTTTCGATAATCAACCGCGAAAGACATGGTTAGCCGAACGCGCCAGCGACGGCAACGGTCGCCGTCGCTGGCGTGTCCGGGTAACGTCAAGTCGAAATCAGTCGTTGGCGGCGGACCGGCTGGTGACGCGAGCGCCAAACGGTAAGCGTCATCAGCGCTGCACCCGCGCCGAGCCACCCTTGGCGAACGCCTCGACCTCGTCGAGTTTCGCCATCGTTACGTCGCCGGGGAACGTCGTCAACAGCGCCCCGTGCGCCCAGCCGAGACGCAGCGCCTCGTCCGGCGATCGGCCGGCGATCAAGCCGTAGATGAGGCCCGCCGAGAAACCGTCGCCGCCGCCGATGCGGTCGTGAACGTCGAGCGTGCAGGTCGGGCTAACGTATTTTTTGCCGTTGAGCCACAGCACCGCGGCCCAGTCGTGGCGGTTGGTCGAGTGGACCTCGCGCAGGGTCGTGGCGACGAGCTTGATGTTCGGATGCTGTGCGACGACGCGGTCGATCAGATTGAAGAAGGCGTCGGGATCGAGCTTCGATTTCGCGGCGTCAACCTCCGGCCCCGCGATGCCGAGGCCTTTCTGCAAGTCCTCTTCGTTGCCGAACAGGGCATCGATATGTCCGACGATGCGGCGAATGACCTGCTGTCCCTTGGCGGCGCCGCCGACGGAAGCCCACAACTTGGCGCGATAGTTCAGATCGAGGGAGACGACCGCCTTGGCAGCCTTGGCGGCTTGCATGCCCTCGACAATCAACTCCGACGTCGTCGCCGACAGCGCCGCGAAGATGCCGCCGGAATGGAACCAGCGCACGCCGCGGCCAAAGATCCTTGGCCAATCGAAATCGCCCGGCTTGAGCAGCGCGCCGGCTTCGTTGGCGCGATTGTAGAAGACGACGGGGGGCCGCACCCCTTGGCCGCGATCGCTGTAGACGGTGGCGATGTTGGGCCCGCGCACGCCGTCGTGCTCGAACCATTTGTAGAACGGGGTGACGCCGGTCTCGCGCACGCGCGCCTGCACCATCTCGGCAATCGGGTAGTTGACCATGGCGGTCGCGATGCCGGTCTTCAGGCCGAAGCAGTCCGCGAGATTGGCCGCCACGTTGTATTCACCGCCGGACACATGGATGTCGAGCGTGCGCGCCTTGCGGAATGGGATGACGCCCGGATCGAGCCGATGAACGAGGGCGCCGAGCGAAAGGAAGTCGAGATCGCACCCATCTTTACGAATAACCAGATCGCTCATGAACACTCCTTATACATCACTTTCCAACTGCGCCACGATACGCTTCGGTGCGATCGCCCGGAAACTCTCATCCACCCACTCCTTCAGCATATCTACGGGAATCTCGTCGCCGGCGAAAAAACGTGAGGTCACCCAGCCGCTCTGGCCGAGGCCGTACCGCGTCGGCGCCGCGAACGGCAGCGTCAGCGCCATTTTGCCGGAGACCGGCAGCTTCATCGACAGGCTGAGGCAGCCTTCCTTGTCTTCCAGATAGGTGGAGAGAAAGATCTTGCCCTTTACCTTGATGGCGCTATGGCCCCACGGGAAATCCTCGATCGCTTCGGGATAGCCGAGGGCATGCTTCCGCAGCCTGGCAGCAGCTTTCTTCAATGGGGTGAGACTTGCCACCGTGCGCCCCTTATTGCTTCTCGCGTTTGAAGGTGAATAGGATCGTGCCGGCCTCCTTCGTGGCGGTAAACTCGGTGGGGCGTTTGTCGCCGCCGCAGATCTTGAGTTCATCGCCGTCGAGAGCGTAAATGGCCTTCATCGTCTTACCCTTGATCGGGCCTTCCTCGAAGGTGACGTCGATTGACCTGGGCTTGGCCGTGGCATCCAGCTTGAAGGTCGCGGTGAAAGTGGTGGCGCCGAGCTGGTAGATGTACTTGTCGCCCTTGAAGATCAGCTTGAGCATCTTGACCTTCCCCTCCTTCTCCGCTGTCCCCTTGTCGACCAGCGACACGGTGACCCAGGCGCCTTGCAGCTTGGCCTTGTCGGCCTGGTTGTCGCCCGCCCAGGCCAGCGCCGGCGCACAGACGACGCCGATCAGAAGGATCACGCCTACTCGTCCTCTCATGGCAATTCCTCTTCGTATGGAAGGAATGTCAACCGGAGACGATTGTAGCGGCCTTCGCGACCTTCGCCCATCCAGGTGCGGAGGTTCCTGCCCCATATTCAACTGGCCCCGGCCGGCAGAGCGTGGTACAATTCCCACACCTGCCTGAATTCGCTCGAATCGACATCCCGCTGGAGTTCGCTTGATGTTCACGTGGCGCGATCAAGGTTCCACGCACTGTGACGGCATCCGTCGCCGCGAGTTCCTCCGCCTTGGCGCGCTCGGTTTCGGCGGCTTGACCCTCGCGGACTTGCTGCGCGTCGAAGCCAGCGCGACCGGATCGCAGCGGCCCAAGTCGGTCATCTACGTCGTCCTCAACGGCGGGCCGAGCCATATCGATATGTACGATCTCAAGCCCGACGCCCCTGCCGAATACCGCGGGCCGTTCGCGCCGATCGCGACGCGGCTCACCGGCGTGCGAATCTGCGAGTTGATGCCGTTGCAGGCGCAGATCATGGATCGAATGACCTTGCTGCGCGGCGTGCGCTCGGTGGAAAACGATCACTTCTTGAGCGAGGTGTACTCGGGCTTGCCGCGGCGTTCGGGCCGGCGGCCGGCGTTCGGGTCAATCGTCAGCCGCTTCGCGGGCAACCGGCCCACCTTGCCGCCGTATGTCAGCTTGGATCGCGCCTCGACGGATGAATTCGAATTCGAAAAGCCCTATTACGCCGGCTCGGGCCATGGGCCGTTCCGTCCGTTCGGTGAAGCGCTCGCCGACTTGCAGCCGGTCAATTCGCTGGCGCGCTTACAAGACCGTCGCCAGCTGTTGGCGACCTTCGACTCGGCCCGGCGGAGCGTCGATCAGGCCGAGGCGGCCGGGAGCCTCGACCGCTTCCATGCCCAGGCGCTCGACATCATCACGTCGCCGCGCGTGCGCGACGCCTTCGATCTGTCGCGAGAGCCGGCACGCGTGCGCTCCGCCTACGGTCGAGGCAAATTTCCGCACCAGACTGCCGTCAGCATCTTGTACGATTGGCCGGCGCAGCAGTTCCTGCTGGCGCGTCGCTTGGTCGAAGCCGGCGTGCGCGTCGTGACCTTGCGCGCGGGGGATTGGGACCATCACTCCAGCCCGACCGGCAACATCTTCTACTGCATGGAGACGATGCTGCCGGCGCTTGACCGCAGCCTGTTTGCCCTGTTCAACGATCTGCGCGAGCGCGGCCTGGAGGACGACGTGCTCGTGGTCGTGCTCGGTGAGTTCGGCCGCACGCCGCGCATCAGCCAGCCCGGTCCCGGCCGCGAACACTGGGCAGACGCCGGCTGCGTCCTGTTTTACGGCGGCGGCCTGCGCATGGGCCAGGTCCTCGGCGACACCGATGCCCGCGCCGAACGCGCCCGTAGCGGCAACTTCCACTTCCAGAACATCATGGCCACCATCTACCAGACCCTCGGCATCGATCTCAATGCGCAACTGCCCGACTTCAACGGCCGGCCGCAGTATTTGCTCGACGAGCGCGAGGTGATACGGGAGTTGGTGGACTAGCGACAATCATATTCCCCGCGCAAGCTCGCTTTCGCGCCACGCCTCGGCAAATGCCTGGAATCCGTGCTCGACGTGTTTGCCGGCCTGGCGCATCGCTTGCAGGTCGAGCGCGATATCGCGTGCTTGAAACAGACTGGCGACCTGGACGGCGACTGATTCGTCGTAATCGGCGAGTGCCGCGATCACGTTCTTGACCCCAGGCTTCTCCAGGACTCGCCGGCACGCTGACGGTTTCCGTTTGGGATCGACAGGGAAACGTCACACGCATCGATCGCACGTTCTCGGTCGGTGTTGCCAAATAACGGCCAGCCGCAGGCTACTTGGACTTTCCTTGCCCGGCTTCGAGTGGTCGAGGCCGGGCCCGCGGTGGGAAATTCGTCAGACGCGCGAACGGCTACTCCTTGCGGACGATCTTGATATCGAAGTTGCCGATGCACTGGCAGTTCCACTGGCTGGGGCCGATGTGGAGGTAGAGTTTGCCTTCGCCTTCGGGGATGCCTTCGAAGCGGTCGGCGATCATGAAGTAATCGCCGTCTTCGCCGATCTTGCCGATGAGCATGCCGCCGTGAGCATTGCCGTTGAGGACGTTGCCGATCTTGCGTCCGCCGACGGCGACGCCGCCCGGGCCGCCGCCGTTGCGGGTGTGCTGAAAGCCGGCGGGGCCGGACATGAACTGTCCGCCCTGCTGAGGCCAGACGTCGATCAGCCCCTTGGCGGTGATGCTGATCGCGGTTCGGCCGTCGCAGTGAAAGCCTGAATCGTACCACTGCCCCTGGTTGGCGTACTTGCCGGAGTCGAGCGCGAATTCAGTGTCGAGGCTCACGGCCCCCATGGCCCGCAGCGTCCGCATCTTGGCGAGGTTGAGCTCCTGCTCGCCGAAGTATTCGGTCTTGGCCTTCACCGTCGTCGTCAGGATACGGCCAACGATCGTGAAGTTTTGCGTGACCACCTTGTCCTCCACGCTCGTCTTGAGGTCTCTCTTCGGATGCTTCGCTTGCACCTTCACCAGGATATCCTTGGCCCGCTTCGAAACCTCCAACTCCTTGGTTCGGCTCGCCTCGAGCACGGCGGGATAGGAGAATGGGGCGAGATCGATGAGCGCCTTGTCCGCCTTTTCGCGCTCACGGTAATCGCTGGCGCCGAGCCCCTTGACGGCGGCTTCGATCTTGGCCTCCATCCCTTCCGGAAAATGCAGGCCGAACTCGATGCCGCGGATGTCCTTCACCGGCACCGAGAGCTTGCCATAAGCGGTGGCGATGTCGAGCTTCTCGGACTCGACGATCATGCGCACCTTGCTGCCATTGAGGAAGTGAATCTCGACATCGCCGGGGATGGCCGCGGGGACCGTGCCCTTGGGGGTCGGCGTGCCAGGCCCTTTCTTCGGTTCGATCTCCACCTTCTTGGGTTCGTCCTTGTCTTGGTCCTGGGCGGACGCCGTGAAGAGCAGACCGAGCAGAAGGAACAGCGAGGCAAAGATGAGGCGAGCCATGGCGTTCTCCGAATGCGTGAGGGATGCGACCAGTATCAGAATAACGGAAGGCGAGCGGAGATCAAGCAAAAAGAGGATTTGCGATTGAACTTGGCGTAGGCCGTGTTTATTCCGAATGACGTGTCCCACGAAACTGAGGGAACACCCCAAACAAAATGGTGAATTCACTTTGACGTACTGCCGTATAATATGCCGAATGGACGATCGCCTTCCCCGCATAAGGAGTTGCTCATGTCAAAGAATGAAGCCCGCCGTCAGAAGCAGCTTGCCAAGAAGAAAGCCAAACGCGTGGAAAAACGGACCGAGCTGGCCAAACAACACTCCGACAATCCGCTGATTCGTCTTGCCGGCGCCGAGGCCTGGCCGGTTGTTGATGCGCTGGTTCCCGAAGCGATCTGGTCGAGCGGCATCGGCCAGCTGGTGTTCACGCGCCGACTTCCCGACGGCAGATTCGCGCTCGCCAATTTTCTCGTGGACGTCTACTGCCTCGGCGTCAAGAACGCGTACTGGGGAATTGTCTCCGAATGGGACCTCGACAAGCTGAAGCGAAAACTCCGCGGCATGGGCCCACTGCACGCCGTCACGCCCGAGCAGTTTGCCAAGCTCGTCTTCGGCGCCGTCGATTACGCCCAGCAATTCGGCTTCGTGCCGCACCCCGACTATCGGCACGCCAAGTTGCTTCTAGCCGGCATCGATCCAACGCGCTGCACCGATACCTTCGAGTACGGCCGCGACGGCAAGCCGTTCTTCATCAACGGACCGCACGATTCGGCGGAAAAGATCAAGGTCATCATGCACAAGATCAAGCTGGCGGGCGGCGACTTCCTGGTGGGGATGGACGACCCCGACGAACTGATGCGCACCACGGGCGAAGTGCCGATTGACACGATGCCAGGTTCCAGGGGCGGCAGCATTGAACACGAACTGATGTGACAAACAAAAAGCGAGCCGCCGGGTTTATCCCCGGCGGATCAGCGTGCAATCACGGCGGGGACAAGCCCGCCGCTCCTTGCAACGTTCTACTTCACGATCTTGCTGACATCGGAAACGATCTTCTCGACGTCGCTGGCCTTGAGTTCACCCTTCTTGAACGTGTAGTTCGCGATCACCTTCGACTTGTTGTAGAGCACGACGGTCACGTCGGCGTCCTTGGCGATCTTGTACGGCTCCGGGCCGGTCGGGTTGTCGATCGCCAGCACGAACGATTTCAGCTTCTGCGTCTTGGCCACGTCCTTGAGCGAGGTGGCGAGGTTCTCGGAATCGTTGCAGAAGATCGCGAAACTGCCCATCTTCTTGTCGGCGTTCTTGACCGTTTCTGCGTCGAGCTTCGAGATGAGATCGACGAGGACCTTGTTCGAGGTGTCGCGCGCGAAGATCATCGCGACGGGGTTGTTGCCGTTGCGGCAGACGAGGCACTGCTTCTCATCGGGGGTCGGGCCGTTGAGGTTGAGCGGGAAGAACGGCTTGGGCCGAGCGTTCTCGCCGACCTGCGGACCGGACTTCAGCGATTCGCCGGCAACCGCCTGAGCGACGAGGAAACCGACCGCCAGCATGGCAACGAGAGCAAAGCACTTCTTCATGGAAAGTCTCCTTGGTGAAAAGGGTATTCGTCACTGGGGCCGCCATGGCCCACAGGTGATCCACGCGAAAAAAGGGCGAAGGCAGGATTGCAAAGGCGACGCCGACACATCAGGAAGTATTATTATAAGTCGATAAGTACTGATGATATGTCTATCATAACAAATATCAAGCGAATTGTCGGATTCTTGCAAAGAAAGGCGCGGCGACGGGCCGCTGCGGTTTATTCTAGCAGTGGGCGAATTTCATTTTCGCTTAGCGCCCGCGCGGGAGCGCGCGGGCGCAAGATGAGGAACGGCTACCCGCGCAGATACTTGAGCGTCTCCTCCAGGCTCACCACGTCGGCAAAGCGTGCCTGGATGTCGAACAGCGTCCATTCGTGGGCGATCTCCGAGCGGTCCTGGACGCCTTCGCGGATGATGATCGGCTTGAGGTGATACGTCTTGGCGTCGGTTGCTGTCGCGCGCACGCAGGCGCTGGTCGAGCAGCCAGTGATCAGGAGGGTGTCGATCTGGGCCGCCATGAGATGGCCTGCCAGCGCGGTGCCCGCGAAGGCGCTGGCGTATTCCTTGTAGACGACGTACTCATCCTTGTCGGGCTTGAGGCGTTCGTCGATCGCGCAAGCGCGCTCGTCCCACTTGCGAAAGTTCGGTGAGAAATCGGCAGCCGACTTCGCTGGCATCTTCTGCCCATGCGGCGACGTCGTGTAGATGACGGGAACTCCCTTGCCCCGCGCAACTGGTAGAAGCTGCTGGATCGCCGCGATCGCCGGATCGAGCCGAGCCGACCCGCCGGCGTAGGCAGGATCGGTCCAACCGTAGGCCATGTCGATGACGATCAGCGCCGGCCTCTTGCCGAAGCCGAACTTGCCTTGGAAGATGCCTTGCTTCTTGTAGTAGGCGTCCGTGTCGGCCATGGCGGCACGCAGGTGTTCGAGCGAAGTCATGGGTGTTCTCCGAAATTTGCCGCGCGCGGCTTAGCGCTCGCAGCACGGCCGACGCGGGCCGTGCAAGGGTGGATGAAAAGGATCGAGCAACGGCATGGTTGTCCCTTTCAACAAGGCCGGAAAATTGTGCAGATTGTATAACATACCAGGAATTTCACGTTCATGCCATAGCCTGCTTCTTGGGGAGTCGCGATCCGATGAACACCTTCACTTTGGGACTGATCTTCGTGCTCGGACAAAACGGCGCCGCCGCGAGCGACGTTTGGCCGCAATGGCGTGGGCCGACCAACGATAGCGTCACGACCGCGAAGAACCTCCCCACCAAATGGAGCAAGACCGACAACATCGCCTGGAAGACGCCGATCCCTGGCTGGGGCACTTCCACGCCCGCCATCTGGAAGGACGCCGTCTTCGTCACCACCCAGATTGACGACAAGCAACTCGTCCTGCTGCGCATCGACGCCGGCTCGGGCAAGGTCGTCTGGCAGCGCGAGATCGGCGCCGGCGAGCCACGCCGCAAAGGCCCGGTCGGCGTTAACCGTTTCCACGAAGAGCATAACATGGCCAGCCCGTCGCCGATCACCGACGGCACGCACGTCTGGGCCCACTTCGGCAACGGCGATCTGGCTTGCTATAACTTCGCCGGCGACAAGGTCTGGTCCAGCAACCTCGGCAGCGACTACGGCGTCTACTCCATCTGGTGGGGACATGCCAACTCCCCCATCCTTGCCGGCGATCTCCTCATCTCCGTTTGCATGCAAGACCCCAAGGGCGGCGGCAAGAATTACGTCGTCGCTCACGACAAGCTCACCGGCAAACAAAAATGGCACACTCCGCGCGACTATGGCGCCAAGGAGGAACCCGCCGACTCCTACACCACCCCCTTCCTCTTCAACAACAAGGGCAAGGCCGAACTCATCGTCTTCGGCGCCAACGTCATCGACGCCTACGATCCCACCGACGGCAAACGGCTCTGGCTGTGCAAGCCGTTCACCCCCAAGGGCAACCGCGTCATCTCCGGCGCGACGCTGGCCGGCGATACCGTCTACGCCGTCGAGGGGATGAAAGGCCCGCTCTTCGCCGTCAAGGCGGGCGGGACCGGTGATATCACGCCGACCAACGTCAAATGGAAATACGCTGCCGCCCAGACGCCCGACGCGGCCAGCCCCGTCGTCGCCAATGGCCTCGTCTTTCTCGCCAACAACCTCGGCACTGCGACCTGCATCGACGCCGACACCGGCAAAGAAGTCTGGAAGGAGCGCCTCGCCGACGCCTTCCGCGCCACGCCGCTGGTCGCCGCTGGCCGCATCTATTTCTTCAGCAAGGACGGCAAGGCGATCCTCGTCGAGGCGAGCCGCGAGTTCAAGTCGCTGCAAACCAACGACCTCGGCGAAGACCTGATGGCCTCTCCCGCCGCCGCTCACGGCAGCCTGTTCATCCGCACCCGGGAGCATCTCTACCGGATCGGCGCAGGCAAGTGACCATCAAGATTCGGTTGGCTAGAGCATCGTGCATTGTCACAGGACTGAGTTCCGGAAGGATCACGCATGCCCGAACAAGCGGTCTGCAAATGTGGACAACGCTATTCGCCGCAGGATTGGCTGACTCAGGATCGCGCGGCGTGCCCGAGTTGCGGACAGGAACTATGCTTGGCGACCTGCGGCTGTGGCAAGCCGCTTACCAACGCACACCGCCAAGCGGGCGTCTCGAAAAGTGAAGTGGAATTCAAGTGCCCCGATTGCGGCAAGGTGGCGGTGGCGCAACGGAACGGTCCGAGTAGTAAGGTCGTGATTGCGCTCGGGGCCGCGGTCTTGCTGGGAGCGATCGGGGCCGGCCTTGCCTGGTCGAGTAACTGTTCCCCGGAATTGGTCCTGTTGGCTGGCTTGGTTTGCGCAATCCTGGGAGCGGCCTCGTTCTACATTCGGGACCTGTTTCCCTTCGTTCGCGTGTGATATCCAGGGGACATTTCCTTTCATGATCGATCCGATGACCATTCCACTCTCGACAGAAACGGATTCGCTCGGCGTGCCCCATCTCAAGAGGTTCTGGGCAGCGACGATGGCCACGCGGCGCGGCGGCGCGAACGATCGTCGAGACGAAGCCCACCTCGATGCGCTGGTTCTCCATGCCCTGGGCGTTGGGTTGCACCAGACGATGCGGCACCTCTTCCTGACCACGCCGACTTTTGACGAATTCGAGGCCTGGATCATTGCGACCGCGGGGCAACCCGGCCGGTTTTGTGTGAAGCGACTCCAGGCGACCATCAACGGGCAACCGCAGCCCGAGCCGATTCGGCAATGGCTGCGTGCCGTGGACGAGCGTGAACCCGTGCTGACAGCAATGGATCTCTCTTGCTGGGAGAAGAACGGCTACGTCGTGCTGAGGGACGCTGTGTCCGAAGCGCAGCGGCACGATGCAGTGAACGTGATCTGGGAGTATGTCGATGCGTCCCCGGACGCGCCTGATTCGTGGTATCAGCGCAACACCGATCACGGGATCATGGTCGAGTTGATTCAGCACCCGGCCCTGGAAGTCAACCGTCGTGCCGAGCGAATTCACAAGGCTTTCGCCCAGCTCTGGGGGACCGCGGACCTCTGGGTTACGGCGGATCGCTGCGGTTTTCATCCGCCGCAGCGCGAAGGCTTTCCTTTTCCTGGGCCAGACCTGCACTGGGACGTTGATTTCGGCAGGCCCCTCGAGTTCGGCACCCAGGGGATTCTCTATCTCACCGATACGCCGCCCGAGCAAGGCGCGCTGACCGTCGTTCCGGGATTCCATAACAGGCTGCCAAGCTGGCTGCCCACGCTTGCCCCCGGCGCCGATCCGCAGCGCGAGAATCTCCACGCATTAGGATCGGCGCCCATCGGCGCCCAGGCGGGCGACATGGTAATCTGGCACCACTGGCTGCCGCATGGCAGCCGCCCCAATCTCGGCGAACGTCCGCGGATTGTCCAGTACATCAATATGTTTCCCGGCCCGATCGCGGACGCTTAACAGGAGATTTGGATCTTTGCTGTTGGACCACAAGCCGCCTTATATCATTGACGTGGCCGACTTGCTGACACCTGAAGAATTGAATGTCGGATCGGGAATCGATTTCAGAAATCGATTCCCGATCCCCTCTTTCCAATCAAGGACTCGAACTGTTGGTTGAGCTGTAGTAATGGTAAGTACTGCCATCGCGATAGCCGCCGAGTTGGTTGGTGCTATTCGTCCGATACCAGATATTGCCCGGAACCGATGTCGCTGGACTGGCGTTGGCGACCGACGGGACGCGCAGGAACGTCGAGAAGGTCACCTGGCCGCTGAAGGTCTGGTTGCCATTGAGCAGCGCGACGTTGGAGGACAGGCTCGCATCGGGGATTGACCCCGTGAGCTTGGCCGCGCTCAGGCTCGAATTCGGGTTAAGGAAATCGACCCATGAACTGCCGTCGCAGAAACGATAAGTACGGAAGGCCGTGTTAAAATAAACCTTGCCCTGGTTGGAAAGAATCGGGCTGAACGGGTCCGTGGCCGAGTTGGTCAACTGCAAGTAGGTGGTGGCGAGCATGGCGTCGGTGACGCCGCCGCTGGAGATGGTGAGCGGGCTTCCCGAGGTGCCATTGCCGCTGAGACCAGCGCCGACGGTGACCGAACCGAGCTTGGCATTGAACGTCGTCCAGTCCGCGGCAGAAAGGGCGCCGGCAGTGGTTGCCGACGCAGTGGGCAGATGGCTGGCGCTGAGTACGCCGGTGATTTGCGCCGCCGAGATGGAAGAGTTAGTCTGCAAGAAATCGCTGGCGGGGTGGCCTTGGAGAGTCGTGGCGTCCGAGGGGCCGGCCGGACCTTGCGGACCTTGCGGACCTTGAATACCTGCGGCTCCTTGTGGACCCTGCGGACCAGAAGGGCCTGCCGCGCCGTCGGCACCTGTTGCACCCGTCGCGCCAGCGGGGCCTTGCGGACCGGTCGGCCCAGCCGGCCCTTGCGGACCCGCGGGACCTACAGCTCCGTCAGCACCTGTTGCACCTGTCGCGCCAGCGGGGCCTTGCGGACCGGTCGCTCCCATCGGCCCTTGCGGACCTGTGGGACCT
>JACXTT010006744.1_pt1 | contig 16327 bp, 17 predicted proteins | sample 9270951 | NCBI WGS metagenome assembly JACXTT01 (sample SAMN15532306, study PRJNA645909) | rock metagenome | isolation source: weathered quartz diorite | place: Puerto Rico | collected 2017-06-21 | reverse complement strand
CGCGGTCGCGGCGGCGCTCGCCGGCGAAGGCGCGGCCCCGGCGTTCACGCAAGTGCAGGCCATCGTGCTCTCGCGTTGCATCGCTTGCCACGCGGCGGCCCCGCGCATCGCCGTCTTCGGCTCGGCCCCGGGGGGCGTGAACCTCGAGGATCCCGCGCGCATCGTCCGCTACGCGGCGCGCATCCGCGAGCGCGTCGTCGAGACGCGCACGATGCCGCTTGGCAACATGACCGGCATGACCGAGGAGGAGCGCCTGGTGCTGGCGCGGTGGATCGGTCACGGAGCCAAACCGGAATGATCGGCACCAGCCCGACCCGCACCGACGGCATGGCGAAGGTCACGGGCCGCGCGCTGTACGTGGACGACCTCCGCTTCGAGGGCCTGCTCCACGGCAAGACCGTGCGCAGCACGGTGGCGCGTGGGCGCCTGCGCGGGATCACGTACCGGCCCGGCGTGCCGTGGAGCGAGTTCGTGGTCGTCACCGCGCAGGACGTGCCCGGCGTCAACACCGTCACCCTGATCGAGTCCGACCAGCCGTACCTGGCGGAGCGCGAGATCCGCCACGTCGCCGAGCCGGTCGTGCTGCTCGCTCATCCCGACAACGGGCTGGTCGAGAAGGCGGCGCGTCTGGTCGAGTTGGACGTCGAGGAGCTCGCGCCGGTCTTCACGCTCGACCAGAGCCGGGCCGCGGCGGCGCGCGGCGAGGCGCAGTACGGCGACGACAACGTCTTCAAGCGCTTCCGCATCGCCCGCGGCGACGCCGCGGCCGCGCTGGCGCGCGCCGACGTCGTGGTCGAAGGCACCTATGAGACGGGCGCCCAGGAGCAGCTCTACATCGAGCCGCAGGGTGTCGTGGCCATCGCCTCGCCCGAGGGCGTGACGGTATGGGGCTCGCTGCAGTGCCCGTACTACGTGCACAAGGCCTTGGCGCCGCTGCTGGGGCTTCCACCCGAGAAGGTGCGCGTCATCCAGGCGGTCACGGGCGGAGGCTTCGGTGGCAAGGAGGAGTACCCGAACGTCATCGCCGGCCACGCCGCGCTGTTGTCGTGGAAGGCGGGCGGGCGACCGGTGAAGCTGGTCTACGACCGGCTCGAGGACATGTGGGCCACCACCAAGCGCCATCCTGCGCGCACCACGATCCGGTCCGGCTTCACCCGCGATGGGCGCCTGCTCGGGCTCCACATCGAGATCGAGATGGATGGCGGCGCCTACGTGACGCTGACGCCGGTCGTGCTGTCACGCGGCACGCTGCACGCGGGGGGTGCCTATCGCTGCGACGACGTCACCATCGAGTCGCGCGCGCTCCTGACCAACTCCCCGCCGTACGGCGCCTTCCGCGGCTTCGGCGCGCCCCAGACGATCTTCGCGATCGAGACCCACCTGGAGCAGGCGGCGCGCAGGCTCGGGATCGATCCCGTCCTGCTGCGGCGCAAGAATTTTCTGCGCGCCGGCGACGTGCTGCCGTTCGGGCAGCGGCTGACCGAAGATCCGGGGCTCGAGCGGCTGCTCGACGACGCGCTGGCCGCGCTCGGCCCCAAGCCGGCGGGCCCGTCGGGCGAGGGCGCACGGATCGGTCGCGGCGTCTCGACCTTCTTCCACGGCTCGGGGTTCACCGGCAGCGGCGAGGTGAAGCTCGCCTCGGTGGCGGCGCTCGAGCTGCTCGAGGACGGGCGCGTGCGCGTGCTCGCCGCCTCGACCGACATCGGCCAGGGCACGACGACGGTATTCGCTCAGATCGTGGCGGATCGGCTGGGGCTCGCGCTCGAGGACGTCGAGGTCGCTCAGCCCGACACGCACTTCGTGCCCGACAGCGGCCCGACCGTGGCCTCGCGCACTGCCATGGTGGTGGGCGGGCTGCTCGCCGGTTGCGCCGCGGATCTCGAGTCGGCGGTTGGCGCGGGCGATCGACGGGGCTTTCGCCAGGCCGCGCGCGCCCATCACGCCGCCGGCGGGAAGACGCGCTTCGAGCGCCGCTATGAGCCGCCCCCGGGCGTCCGCTGGGACGACGACACCTACACCGGCGACGCGTACGCGGCCTACGCTTGGTCGGCCCACGCGGTCGAGGTGGCGATCGACCCGCTCACCTTGCAGGCCGAGGTGCGCGACTTCGTCGCGGCGCAGGAGGTGGGGCGCGTGCTCCACCCGACGCTCGCCGCGGGCCAGATCGAAGGCGGCGTGGCGCAGGGCATCGGTTGGGCGCTCTACGAGGACGTCGTGCTCGAGAATGGCGTGATGAAGAACCACCAGCTCACCAACTACATCCTGCCCACCGCCGCCGAGGCGATTCCCATCCGCGTGCTCTTCCACGAGCAGCCCTACGCTCACGGTCCCGGCGGAGCGAAGGGCATCGGCGAGCTGCCGATGGACGGTCCGGCCCCTGCGATCGGCGCGGCCATCGCCGACGCGCTGGGCGTGGTCGTGACGCGGATTCCGTTCCTGCCCGAGCGCCTGCTCGCGTCGCTGGACGCGGCCGAGCGGGCGGACGCCGCGCGATGAGGCTCGAGTTCGAGGTCAACGGCGTCGCCACCTCGGTCGAGACTCATCCCGCCCAGCGCCTGCTCGACGTGCTGCGCGAGGAGTGCCGCCTGACTGGAACCAAGGAAGGCTGCGGCGAAGGCGAGTGCGGCGCCTGCACCGTGCTGATCGACGATTTGCCGGTGATGAGCTGTCTCGTGCCCGCCTGCCAGGCAGCGGGAAGGCGGCTCACCACGATCGAAGGGCTCGGCGCACCGGACGGCGCGCTCCACCCGATGCAGGCGGCCTTCGCGCGTGAGGGCGCTGCGCAGTGCGGGATCTGCACGCCAGGCATGATCCTCGCGGCCGTGGCCTGGGCGCGCGATCGCGGCAGCGCCGCCGACGCCGGCGAGGCGCTGGCCGGGAACCTGTGCCGCTGCACCGGCTACACGCGCATCTTCGCCGCGGTCGCCGCGGCGCTCGACGCATCCGGGAATGCGGACCGCGGGGCGGCCCGATGAGGAGCCATCTCGCCGACTTCGACGTGGTCCGCCCCACGACCCTCGCGGACGCGCTCGCCTTCGCGGCCACCCAGGCGGGCAAGCCCGGGGGCGTCACGCCGCTCGCCGGCGCCACCGACCTGTTCGTGACGTTCAGCGCCGGCCAGCTCGCGCCAACCACCTTCATCGACCTTCACGCGATCTCCGAGCTGGGCCTCGCACCGCGTTGGGACCGCGACATCTATCGCCTTCACGCCCTGAGCACGTACACCGATTGCCGTCGCGACCCGCGCGTGGCCGAACGCCTGCCGCTGCTGGTGGCCGCGGCACGCGAAGTCGGCGCGCTCCAGATTCAGAACCGCGCCACTTGGGCGGGCAACGTCGCCAACGCTTCACCGGCGGCCGACGGCGTGCCCGCGCTCCTCGCCTACGAGGCGACCGTCGAGCTGGCGAGCGTGCGCGGCCGTCGCACCGTGGCGCTCGACGCGTACTTCACCGGCTACAAGCAGAGTGTCCGCGCGCCCGACGAGCTGATCGTCGCCATCGACGTGAAGGCCCCAGTGGCAGGGAGCCGGCACTTCTTCCGCAAGGTCGGCACGCGGCGGATGCAGGCCATCTCGAAGGTCGTGGCGGCCGGCGTGCTCGAGAGCGATGCGCGCGGTGTCGTGACGCGGGTGACGCTCGCGCTCGGCAGCGTCGCGCCGGTCACGCTCCGAGCCCGACACGTCGAAGCCGCGCTCCTCGGCCGGCTGCTCGACGAGGCGACGATCGACGCTGCCGCGCGCGCAGTGCACCAGGACATCGCGCCGATCGACGACATCCGCTCGACGCGTGTCTACCGCGCCCGGATCGCCGAGCGTCTGGTGCGCGCCTTCGCCACTGGCGCCGCATGAGCCGAAGGCTCGCCGTGCGTGCCCCGAGAGCGGCGCTCCCTGAGGGTGTGCGGCCGGCCACGCTGTTCGTCGAGGATGGCCGCTTCGCAGCGATCGAGGCGCTCGACGCTCCGCTGCCGCACGGCGCCGAGGTGGTTGACGCCGCGGACCGCATCGTCCTGCCCGGGCTCATCGATGCGCACGTGCACGCGAACGAGCCCGGGCGTAGCGACTGGGAGGGACTCGAGAGCGCGTCGCGCGCCGCGGCCGCGGGCGGGGTGACGACGATCGTGGACATGCCGCTCAACAGTCTGCCGCCGACCACGAACGTCGCGGCGCTCGAGCTCAAGCGGGCCGCGGCGCGCGGCCGCGTGTGGATCGACGCAGCGTTCTGGGGCGGCGCGATCCCGGGCAACACAGGCGACTTCGCAGGACTCGGGGCCGCGGGCGTGTGCGGCGTGAAGGCATTTCTCGTCGATTCCGGCGTGGCCGAATTCCCGCCACTCGATGAAGCCGGACTCATGGCCGCGATGACCGAGTGCGCGCGCTGTGACCTCATGCTCATCGTCCACGCCGAGCTGCCCGGCCCGCTGCGGCCCGTCGCGGGCGGCGAACGGCGTTACGCCGCCTGGCTCGCGTCGCGTCCGCCGGCGTCCGAGATCGAGGCCATCACGCGGCTGGTGAACGGCGCACGCGCGCTCGCCGCGGGCGGACGCATGGTCCGGGTGCACGTGGTCCACGTTTCAGCGGCCGACGCGCTGCCCGTGATCGCGGCGGCGCGCAAGGACGGACTGCGGATCACCGCGGAGACTTGCCCCCACTACCTAGCGCTCGCCGCCGAAGAGATCGCGGACGGCGCGACGTTGTTCAAGTGCGCGCCGCCGATCCGCGCGGCCGCGAATCGCGAGCGTTTGTGGGAGGGACTACGCGCCGGCACGCTCTCGCTCGTGGCCAGCGACCACTCGCCGAGCCCGCCGGATGGAAAGGCCCTCGACGACGGCGACTTCGCGCGCGCCTGGGGCGGCATCAGCTCGCTGGGACTCGGGCTCTCGGTGGTGTGGACGGAAGCGGCGGCGCGCCGCTTCGACGTCGCTGACCTCGCACGCTGGATGGCCGCGGCGCCGGCCCGGCTCTGCGGCCTCGACGCGAAGGGCGAGCTCCGCGTCGGCGCCGACGCGGACTTCGTGCTGTTCGATCCCGAGGAGCGATGGACCGTGCGGCCCGAAGATCTTTGGACGCGGCACCCCATCACTCCGTACGTCGGTCGTGCGCTCCGCGGCCGTGTGCGCGCCACGTATCTGCGCGGGCACCGCGTGTTCGCGCGAGGCGGCGGCGACGCCGGCGTGTTCGAGGGCGCATCTGCAGGCAGACTTCAGGCGCGAGGGAAGGCCGCATGAGCGACGGCGCACGCCAGGGCTTCGAACAGCACGTCGACCTGGCCTCGGAACGACTGGGTGGTGAAGTGCTCTACACCAACGACGACTTCTTCGCCGCGAAGGAGAACTTGATCCAGGAGCGCGCGCCGGTGTGGGACGCCGATCGGTACACCGACCGCGGCAAGTGGATGGACGGCTGGGAATCGCGCCGCCGCCGCACGCCCGGACACGACTGGTGCCTGATCCGCCTCGGCCTGCCCGGCGTGATCCATGGCGTGGTCGTCGACACCAGCTTCTTCCGTGGGAACTATCCCGAGTCGTGCTGGATCGAGGGCACGGTGGCAGCGCGGGAGGCGAGCGTTGACGATCTGCTCGCCGCAGGCCGCGACTGGCTCGAGGTCCTCCCGCGCACGTCGCTCTCGGGCGACGCCAAGAATCGCCACGCCGTCACCGTGCCGTGGCGCTTCACTCACTTGAGATTTCACATCGATCCCGACGGCGGCGTGGCGCGGTTACGAGTGCACGGAGACGTCGTGCCCGAACCTGCCGCCGTGGCCGGGCCCGGCGCTGCGGATGCGCCGGCGGCGCTCGTGGATCTCGCCGCGCTCGAGCACGGCGGCTCGGTGATCGCTGCGAGCGACATGTTCTTCGGCGGCCGTCACCATCTCAACCTGCCCGGGCCGAGCCGCGGGATGCACGACGGCTGGGAGACGCGGCGGCGGCGCGGGCCCGGACACGACTGGGTGATCGTGCGGCTCGCCGCCGAAGGCGTGATCGAGCGGGTGATCGTCGACACCGCGCACTTCAAGGGCAACGCCCCGGGCTCGTGCACGCTGGAGATCGCGCACGCGCCGGGCGCCTCGCTCGAGCGGCTCACGGCCGCCGACTTTCCGTGGCAGCCATTGTTGCCCGAGACCCGGCTCGAGCCACACCACGAACACGCCTTCGAGCCGGCCGCGAGCGCGGCCGCGCGCACGGCGACCCATGCCTGCCTGCGCATCCATCCCGATGGCGGGGTGGCACGGCTGCGGTTGTTCGGGCGCGCGGACGAGGCTGGGCGCCGGGCGCTCGTCCTCGGACGGCTGAACACACTCACACCGAGCATTGCCGAGCAGGAGCTCGCCGCCTGCCTCGCCGGCCCCAACTGGGCACGTGCGGTGGCTGCGGCTCGACCGTTCGCGGACGACGCGGCGCTCGTCGCGGCTGCCGAGCGGGCCATGAGCGCACTCACCGACTCCGACTGGAGTGCGGCGTTCGCGGCTCACGCCAAGATCGGCGCGCCCAAGGCGGACGGACGAGGATGGTCGTCGACCGAGCAGGCGGGCGCGGCGAGCACCGACGCGGCGACTCGCGAGGCTCTTCGAGAAGCCCACCGCGCCTACGAGGACCGATTCGGCGGAGTCTTCCTCACCTGCGCGACCGGGAAGGACGCGGCTGCCCTGCTTTCCGAAATCCGGCGCCGCATGCAGAATGACGCCTCGGCCGAACGAGCGATCGCGGTCGAGGAGTGCAAGAAGATCACCCGCCTGCGCCTGGAGAAGCTGCTTCGCTCATGAGCGCGATCACGACCCACGTCCTCGACACCGGGCGCGGCCGCCCCGCTGCGGGCCTTGCCGTCGTCCTCGAGATCGAGCAGAAAGGATCGTGGCGCGAGATCGGCCGCGCCGTCACCGATGCCGATGGCCGAGTGAAGGCGCTGCTCGCCCCCGGCACGTCGCTCGCGGCCGGCGTGCACCGGCTGACCTTCGCCACCGGCGCCTACTTCGCCGGCCAGAAGGTCGCGACGTTCTATCCCGAGGTGAAGGTGGTGTTCGAGGTCACCGACGCGGCCCTACACCACCACGTGCCGCTCCTCCTCAGCCCGTTCGGCTACACGACCTACCGCGGGAGCTGAGGCGCTTCGCCCGGGCTGACTCGGCATCGATGGCCAAGCCACGAAAGCGACGCTCACCAACGCCCTCCAAGCCCGCCGCCCCAGCGCATGCTGCTGGGCGCGAGACCGCCCAAGATTCCCCTCGCTTGTTGGGCATCGCGTGGGCGGTTCTCGCGAGCCTCGCCACCTTGAGCTATTGGAACGTCGTCCGCCTGGACTTCAGCAACGATGACTTCCTGATCCTGGAAGGCGTGGCCGTGCGATCCGCGACTCGGATGATGGTTTGGTCGCACATGATTGCCGGCTATTGGAGGCCGTGGTCACGCGATTTTCACTTCTGGATTCTCAGCCGACTCTTCGGTTTCGACGGCGCGGCCTTCCATGCAGCGAACCTCGTGCTCTGGCTCGCCGTCCTCGCCGTCCTGCTGATCTTGCTCCGCCGAGTCACCCATACCCGCCTGGCGGTGGTCGTCGTCGCCGCAGCATTCACTGCCGCATCGTGGGGCATCTACCTGGCGTGGGCGTGCTGCTCCCAGGACTTGTGGATGCTCCTCTTCGGCGAGCTCTTCCTGCTGACACAAGTGGATGGCCGTCGCTGGCTCGCGCCGCCGCTCCTGGCCCTCGCGCTGCTCAGCAAGGAGACCGCCGCGCTCATGATGCCGATTGCCGCGTGGATGCAGCTCACGCTCCGCGGCCGAGCTTCCTTTCGCCTCCGCGACTGGGCGGCGCCCCTGTTGGTCGTCGCGGCCTGGCTCACGCTTCATCCTTCGCTCGGAGGACGGTGGCTCTTCCATGGGTCTTCTCGATTCGAGCCGGCGCTGTCCGGCGGGTTCCCGTGGGGATCCCTGCTGAGCCCATTCAATCTCGAGTGGTGGCCGCAACCTCGGAATGGCTGGGGGGCGGTGCTGGCCACTTCGGCGGTGTGGGGCGCCGCGCTCGGGATCCTGGCATGGAGTGCGCTTCGTCACGCCGGGAGCCCAGCCCGCGCGCATCCCTCGCGCTCGCGCTGGATCCGTCTTGGCCTGGGTTGGTGGGCCATCGCCTGTCCCCGCTCCTCCTCGCGCCGCGCGCCTGGCACTCCTATTACGGCTGGTTCGGGGTCTGTGGGTTGTGGCTTGCGACGGCGGCGTGGTTGCAGCCGCGGCCGCGGATCCTCGTCATGGCGATCGCAGTCGCGGCCGCGCTGCGAGCGCCGGCGGCCGCAACGCTCGTGAACGAATGGGGCACCGAAACGTCACAACGTTTGGCGAACCAGCGAACCGTGCGCATCCGAGACCAGCTGCTCGCGCTCCATCCTTCTCTTCCGCGGCACGCGCGGATCTTCATTGCCGGCGTACCCAGTGGATCAGGACTTCTGACCGGTCGGGCGATATTCCGCGGCCGCTCACGTCTGGTATCGCGAGCTCACGGTCTCGATGGCCGGACTCAGCAACTACTGGGCGCGCGCCGCGGAGGATTCCATCGGACCGGATTACTTCTGCGCGCTGGACCGGGAGCTCCACATGGTGCCGGTCGCGACCGGCGTGCTCCCCGTGCCGGATTCCCTTCGTGCCGATGCCGTATGGGAGCCCACCGAGGAGAAAGTCGGGGCGAAGCTCGGCGAGGCGGGCGACTGGCAAGGGGTCAAGAGAATCTTCAGCGGGCTCGCGACGACTTATCCCGACACTGCGCGCTTCGCGTTCGATCTCGGCATCGCGCTCGACCACCTGGGCGACACGACGGCGGCCACGCCCTGGCTGGATCGAGCCGACTCGCTGGTGGGAGCTCCGCCCAGGCATGGCCGCAACTTCATGGCCCGATTCGTCCCGGCGGCGCCTTGAGCGGACAGCCGCGATGACCGTCGAAGGCCGATTGCCGTTCAGCTCTGCCCGCGCTTCAGAATCCTGAGGAACGAGCGCCCGCGGAAGTCCTCGATGGAGAGGCCGGTCCGCGCCACCGCTTCCGCCTCTTCGATGGCTCCGCAATTGATCGCGCGCAGGAAGTAGTTGAGAAGGCCCTGGCCGGTGGCCGCGTCGTCGAACACGTCCCCGACGAGCGTCGCCTGCGCCGCTTTGCTCACGAAGCTCGACAACCGTGTCGCCGCTGCGTCGAGTCCCTCGAGGAAGAACGCGAACACGGTCGCATAGCGCGAAGGGAGCTGGGCGGGATGGAGGTCCCAGCCCTGATAGTAGGCGCCGACCAGCGAGTGGCGGACATGATCGGCATGGAGCTTCCACGCGGCGTGGACGACGCGGCGGTTCTCGTCGAGCTGGGCTGCGGTGAGCGGCGGCCCGCCTGCGGCGGCGCGGTGGGGAGGCACGGGCAGGATGTTGGTCGCTCCGTCGGAGAGCCGGACGCCGCTGCCGGCCAGCGAGACTTGCAGGACGTGCTTCGCGAAGTCGCAGGCGGGGTGAGCCATGTGCTGGTGCGCGGCGGTGATGTCGAGCGAGGCGGTGTAGTCGTAGGTCCCGAAGTGGGCCGAGCGCACGCGCCCGCGCCCCGCCGCGACGAGCCCGGGCGCGGCCACGGCGCCGTCGGACGCGAAGACGCTCTGCGGCGTCTCGATCATGAGCTCGATCGGCACCGTGCCGGGAGCCAGCCGCAGCTTCTTCTCCAGCGCATCCAGCACGGCGGCCAGCGCGGTCACTGCCTCGGGCCCGAGGATCTTGGGCAAGGTGACGACGAACCCCTTGGGCCATGCCCCACCCGCCGACTCGCGCAACGCGGTCAGGAACAGGTCGAGCGTCCGCAGGCTGCGGGGGGCGAGCTCGGCCGACAGCGACTTGATGCGGATGCCGCAGAACGGCGGCAGCGTGCCGCCGGCCAGGGCGCGCGCCATCTCGGCGGCCGCCGCGGCGGCGTGGCCATCCTCTTCGGCGTCGGAGCGCAGGCCGTAGCCGTCCTCGAAGTCGATGCGAAAATCCTCGACCGGCTCGCGCCGCAGCTTGTCCTCGACCCGCGCGTAGACCGGTTCGGCGAGCGCGGGAGAGAGGCCGCTGGCGCGCGCGAACTCCTCGGCGCTGGGCGCGAACTCCGCGAGCGCCCACAGCGCGAGCGCGCCCAGGCGTTGCGCGGTGTCGGCGCGGAACAGATGGGCGCCGCCGTAGACGGTGTGCACCGCCTGACGTCCACCCGCGTCGCCGGGAAAGCGCGCGGCGGCGGCGCGGTGCGCGGCGGCCAGCCGCTGGCTCGGGGCGAACAGGTCGTCCGGCGTCAGCGATGGCTTCACGGAACTCCTGAGCTGGGGCGTGAAGGAACCCGAGCGCCACCATACTCACGGGGGCGCGCGGCGAATTGGCGCAAGGCGGCGTACGGAACACTCGAAACGTACCCCGTCGTCCGGCCCGGAGGCCAGCGGAACCGTCGCGCGCGGCGCGCCGGATCATGAGCGGCACGACGCAGACGATGGAGCTGCGATTCGTCAGCGCCGACACCGCCGGCCCGCCCGGCATGTCCCATTCGCGTTGAGCCGCCGTATAATGCGCGCCCGTTCCAATCGCGACGTCGATCTCGGAGAGCCGAACCCATGAGCTTCTTGTTCGATCTGCCGCTGATCCCGACCGGGCTCGCCTTGATCGCACCGAGACGTGCCGCGGCCACTGAACTCACCCTTTCGCTCAACGGAACGACCACATGAAAAAGCCGGACGCGAGCCACTCGGCCACGCAACTCATCTCGCAACGAATCACCGGTCTCGGCGACTGGCGCGGAAGGGCCCTGAACCGGATGCGCAAGCTCATCAAGGAAGCCGACCCCGACGTCGTCGAAGAGTGGAAGTGGGTCAAGCAGGGCAATCCCGGCACGCCGGTCTGGTCCCACGACGGCATCCTCTGCACCGGCGAGTCGTACAAGAACGCCGTGAAGCTGACCTTCGCCAAAGGAGCGTCGCTGAAGGATCCCGCGCGCCTCTTCAACTCGAGTCTCGAAGGCAACGTCCGCCGCGCGATCGACCTCCACGAGGGTGACGAGATCGACGCGTCCGCCTTCAAGGCGCTGATTCGCCAGGCGGTGACGCTCAACCGGGCGGGGAAGTCGAAACCTGCCAGGAAGGAGAAGACCTGAATCAAGGGCCTGCTCGGCGTCGTCGCGGTTCCACGAGCGTGACCTCGCGATCCAAGTCCTGCTCGGTGACGCCGGCCCAGGTCGCAACGGCGATCCTTGCGATGGGCTTCGCGTCCGTGGCGCTGGCGAACGGGCCGGTCACGACGCACATCACGCCGTCGCCGCAGCCTCCGGTCCAGGCCATCTCCGGCCGCGATCTGGGTCCCGTCCAGACGCTGTTCAACCGCGACGCCGACCGGCCACGGATCCTGGTGCTGCTCTCTCCGACCTGACCGTTTTGCTTGCGGGGGGCCTCCGCGCTCCAGAAGGCGCTCGACCAAGACACGACGCGGCTGCGAGTCATCGTGATGTGGGAGCACGTCACGCCCAGCGACAGGAAGATTACGCTGCCACCGACCTCCGTGCTGTTTCGCATCCACGATGCGCGGGCGGTTCAGTTCTGGGACGACGAACGCGCGATGTCGCGCCTGATGGATCAAGAGCTGCCTCGCGACACGCTGGCGAGCGTAGCGGAGATCGATTCGAGCGGCGTGGCGCTGGCGTGGGACTGCGTCGCTCTTTATCGCACCGGCAGGCGGTGGGAGGACCGCTTCCCGGTGCCCGATTGGGCGGGCCGCCCGGTGCGCGAAATCACCGAGACGATGCTGGTCCGTCGGAAGGCACTCGAAGGACGGGCCGCGTCCGTCGACGAGCCGCGCGCCCCCTTGGACATCCACTGAAACGTGCTCCAAACGAAAGGAACATGAAGAACCGCACCTTCGGCAGGACCGGCTGGAGCGTCAGCGAAGTCGGCTATGGGATGTGGGGAATGGGCGCCTGGTCGGGCTCCAGCGACGACGAGTCCATGGCGTCGCTCGAGCGCGCCGTCGACCTCGGGTGCAACTTCTTCGATACCGCCTGGGCGTACGGGCAGGGGCACAGCGAGCGTTTGCTCGGCCGGCTGCTGCGGGGTCACCCGGAGCGGCGCCTTTACTCTGCGTCCAAAGTGCCTCCCAAGAACATGAATGGCCCGCCGGCGCCGACTCGCCGCTCGAGGACATCTTTCCGCCGGATCACATTCGTGAGTTCACCGAGAAGAGCCTGGAGAACGTCGCGGTGAGCACGGTGGATCTCCTCCAGTTCCACGTGTGGAACGACGGCTGGGCCGACGACGCGCGCTGGCAGCGAGCGGTCGCGACGCTCAAGGCCGAAGGGCTCATTCGAGCGGTGGGGATCAGCCTGAATCGCTGGGAGCCGGTGAACAGCATCCGCGCGTTGCGCAGCGGGCTGATCGATGCCGTGCAGGTGGTCTACAACCTCTTCGACCAGGCGCCCGAGGACGAGCTCTTCCCGGTGTGCCGCGAGCTCGGGGTCGCCGTGATTGCCCGCGTTCCATTCGACGAAGGCACGCTGACCGGGACCCTCGCGCTCGACACGAAATGGCCCCAGGGCGACTTCCGCAACCTCTACTTCGCCGGCGACAAGCTGCGCGAAAGCGTCGAGCACGCCGAGCGGCTGCGGCCCGACGTCCCGGCCGGAATGACGATGCCCGAGCTGGCCCTGCGCTTCATCCTGGCGAATCCCGACGTCGCCACCGTCATCCCCGGTATGCGCAAGCGCCGGCACGTGGACGCGAACCTGGGCGCGAGCGACGGTGCGCCGCTGGATCCAGGGCTGGTCCAGCGTTTACGCGCTCACCGCTGGGACCGGTCTCCGGCCTGAATCACACGAAAGGAGAGATTGTGGCGTTCAAGTCACGCGGCGTGCGCGCGCTCGTGCAGCTTCAGAAGCGCGAGATGAACCAGCTGTTAGTGGTGTGGAAGAAGGCGAAACGCATGGGGGTGAAGCTGCCCGCCACGCGTGACCCGTCGTACCAGAGCCTGGACGTGCTGATGCGACATCCGCTCCGTTCGTGCCGGGGCTACCTCACATGGCTGTGCGAAGTCCTGGGCCGCCCCGATCCCCGCGTGCCCGATCCCCCGGAAGCCGAGAGCGTCTCCGCCGCAGGGGCGGCCTATCTGAAGGTGCTGGCCAAGGCGTGGGAGAGGCACATGGCGTGGATGCCGAACAAGGTGCTCGACTCGTTCGACGTTCACACGTCGCGCTGGGGTGCACCCATGACAGTCGAAGCTATGTTCGAACACGCGCTGGCGCATCCGATGCGGCACCGGTTCCAGCTCGAGGAGCTGATTGCGAGGGGCCTCAAAAGGCGCGGACGATCAAGGCGGAGCCGATGACGAGACGACAGCTGCCGACCGCCCTCTTTCGCGACGTTCGGTCCCGAGGGCACTCGCGTCGTGACCACCGACGACAGCACGGCACGGCTGTGGGATGCGGGGAGGGCGCAGAGGTCAGAAGAAACTTCCCGGGGTTCCACTGAACCGAACGGCGCACGGACCGAACACGGCGCGGTGAGAGGACACGACATGCGCGACATTCTTCGTGAGCTCACGGACCGCTACGATCAAACCGCCAACGCCTACCGCGAGCTGTGGGCGCCGATCCTGCGCACTGCTGCACTGCCTCTCGCTCATGAAATGGCCGGAACGGGAATCGCTCGCGTGTTGGACATCGGAACGGGCGTCGGCGCGCTCTTGCCCGACCTCTCGAGCCTCTTCCCCGAGGCCGTGATCGTGGGCGTCGATCGCTCTCGGGGCATGCTCGCCTTTGCGGGACGCCAGTTCGGGCGTTCGCTCATGGATGCACGGCAGCTGGGGATTCGGTCCAGCGTGATGGACCGTGCCCTTCTGGTTTTCATGCTGTTTCACCTCGAGGATCCCGCATTGGCCCTGCGCGAGGCGAAGCGAGTGCTGCGGCCAGGTGGAAGGGTGGGCACTCTCACATGGGCGGGCGAATTGCAGTCGAAGGCAACGACGTATGGCTCGACTGTCTGGACGAGTACGGGGCTATCCCCGCGGATCCTGAGGCTGAGGCTCGGCACAAGACCGTCGATTCGCCAGCGAAAATGGCGACGCTGCTCCGCAGTGCCGGCTTCCAGTCGCCTCGGTGCTGGGAGGGTGAACTCGTTGCCGATCTCGCCGCGGATCGCTTGATCCAGCTGAAGACGGGTGTTGGTGCTGGCAAGCCGCGATTCGAGAGCCTTGGAGCCGCGGGCCCCGCTTGCGCCGATGAGGCACGGCAGAGGATGAAGGCGCTCGCGCCCGCGGACTTCATCTTGCGTGGGAGAGTGGTCTACGCAATCGCATCCAGCTGAAAGCGTGCGCACGGTCACCGGTGCGCCGCCCTCTCTTTGAGTCCATGCGCGCCCCAGCCCGTGCTCTGCATGTCATCGTTACCTGGACCCTCCTGGCCCCGGCGTTCCCCCCACCTAGGCTAGACTGCCGTCCATGTCGCCCTTGGAGCCAATCGTGCGTCCGATCACCCGCGGGAGGCTCGAGGAGCTGGCCGAAGCTGCTTTTGGCGAAATGGATCAAGGCCGTAGTCGACTGTCGTCGCCGGGTCATGGTCGTGGGCGGCGAGCTCCAGGCAGACGAAGAGCAATGGCGGTTGGACGACGGTTCCGTGCGGGACAATTCCGGTCGCGGAGTGGAAAGTGAAGACACCCCCGAGCCACGATCCGATCCATCGTCGAGGAGTTGATCCAGCCGTGAGCTCTCATCACGCCGATCTCGCGGCCGGCCGCTGGCACTTCATGTCGCTGGTGGAGCAACTGGGGCAACGCCGGCAGCGAGGTGTCGCGTGCACTCCGGGCAAGGAGCCAGGGGAACGCCGACAGAGAACGCTCGGCACTGAACCGCTTTCTCGATCTCATCGACCTGACCATCGCGGACCCTCGTCTCAAAGGACGTCGCAAGGAGATCTGCCGCGTGCGCGAGATCGTCTGTGATTACTTCGTGGGAGAGAACGTCTACGGGTCGACGCCGGACTCCCTGAACCGCGCTTCTTGCCATACGCCATGGCCGCCAGACGGAAGCCCAGCGATCGCGGGGGCGGCCGGACGTAGAGGCCAGGGCGCCTCACGAATGAGGTGGCCCCGGCTCCTGGATTCATCGCCATGAGCCTCTCGCGATGCTCCTGACCACGGGCCGGCTCGCGGCGCGCTGACGACCATCGCCCGCGCCAGAATGCCGTCACGGCGGGATCACGCGAGTTGGGCGGAAAGCTCGGGCGTGGTATGCGTCCCGGCAGCATCCCGGCCGCCACGGGCGCCGGCGTACGAGGCGTTGAATTCCACTCAGCCAGAAGCGGGATAAACACCGGCGTGACGCTGTCCTGGTTCCTCACGGTCCTCGTGGCCGGCGCATCGTTCTCCCCGAGCGACTCGCTGACGGTGCGAGGGTGCGTGGCCGTTGCGCGCGGGGCCGCTCCCGAGGTGCTGGCGGCGCTCGAGTCCGCGCGTGGAGCGCAGTACAACTTGGCGGCGACGCGGCGCAACGCCGCGCCGCAGCTGCGTCTTCACTCCGGGGTGCTCGTGGCGCCCGATGGCTCCTACGATCCCACGGCGACCAACCTCGGCGGCTACGACCTGAGGCTCGTCGGCACCGTGCCGCTCCTCAATGGCGGGGCGCTCCGGCGCGAGCGCGAGCGCGCCGGCCTCGACGTGGCGCTCTCCAAGAGCGACGTGGCCGCGAGCGCCCGAGACATCGCCCTCCAGGCGGCGCAGCTCGCGCTGTCGGTGTTCCAATCCCGGGAACGGGCGCTGCGGCGCGAGGAGAGGATTCGCTGGACCTCGGACGTGCTGCGCACCCTCAGGAGCGGCTCGCTGGCCGGCGTCCGAAGCCCTTCCGACGTCGCGCGGCTGGCGATCAGCCTGCAGGTCACGAACACGGAGCTGGCCGAGCTCCAGCGCCAACGCGACGTCGCGGGATACGCGCTGGGCGCATTGCTCCGCCCCGACTCGCTGGGGGCGAGCTTCACCGCCATCCGCGACACCGCCTGGGCCGACGTGGCGCCCACGCCCGAAGACTCCGTCTCCGTGGTGGCGCGCTTCCTCGCCTCCGCCGAGGTGGCGCGCGCGGATGGCGAGGTCCGCACGGCGCGCCTCGAGGTGGCCAACGCTCGCGGTCAGGGTGCGCTCAAGCTCGACGCCACGGCCGACGCGGGGCTCTGGGGAACCGACCTCACGCGCGTCATCCCGCCCGACCTCGCGTCGAGCCACCCCGGCGCCACGTTCGGCGATCGCCTGCGGCGCGACCTCGGAGCGTCCTTGGCGCTCGAGCTGAGCTTGCCCCTGGTGCAGCCGGACCGCGCCGCGCGGGTGGCGGCGCGCGA
>JACXTT010006743.1_pt1 | contig 16328 bp, 8 predicted proteins | sample 9270951 | NCBI WGS metagenome assembly JACXTT01 (sample SAMN15532306, study PRJNA645909) | rock metagenome | isolation source: weathered quartz diorite | place: Puerto Rico | collected 2017-06-21 | reverse complement strand
TATTTTGAATTACCCGTCTCACGATTCACCTCTCACGTCTGCCGATCTCTCCATCGACTTCACCCTTGCCCGCGGCCTCAACTATTACACCGGCATCATCTTTGAAGTAAAGGCCAACGACGCGCAAATGGGCAGCATCGGTGGCGGCGGCCGCTATGACGATCTTACCGGCCTCTTTGGCGTACCCAATATACCCGGCGTAGGCATCAGCTTTGGCGTAGACCGGATTTACGATGTCATGGAAGCATTACAACTGTTCCCCACCGAGGTACAGGCCGGCACGCAACTGCTGTTCTTCAACCTCGGCGATGCCGAAAGCAAAGCCGCCTTCGGCCTCATGCAGCAACTGCGCAACAACGGCATCCGCTGCGAAATTTACCACGAGCAGGCGAAGTTTGATAAGCAGTTTAAATATGCGGAAAAGAAAAACATTAATCTTATAGCCATTATAGGCAGTAAGGAACTGGAAGCAGGAACCTGTGTCATAAAAGATTTGATTACAGGAAAACAGGAAGAATTGCCGCAGGATAAAATTGCTCATTACTCATTTTAACGCAAGGAAGAGAAGACGGCCATTAAGTACAGTATTCGATTTGATATAAATCCCTTTTACATACCATGCACCTTCATTAACGCCGGGTAAATTCTCAGGTATACTTCACCCGCCAGCGGGTTTTTGCCGTACAGGCCATCCAGTCGTTTATCCGCATGGTACCACGACAATTGTGCGCCACCCATTACCCTGGTAATGCCGGCATGAAACAGGTCGTACCCTGCCCCCAGTGTTGCGACATTTACCGGGAATTGCGTTTCCGCTCCATATGTGTTTGGATCAAGGCTCAATTCCTCTGTTGATTTTTGTACCCACTCATAACGCAGATAAACAATTGTTTTACTACACCGTGCAGCCGCCTCCAGCTGGGCGTCGTTTGAACCGGCGCGATCTTTCTCTTTGTTCAGACCCCAAAGAGCTGTGGTGGAAATAAATTTTTCTTCGCCAAACTGGCGTATATACGTGGCTGAAGCGGTGGTGCGGTAAATATCTTCCTCCGGCCTTAGCAACTCCGGGCTTTTGATGAACCCATGCGATACCTGCATGGCCCAGTTTTTGTCCGGGTTGAAGGATAATCTGCCGCTCCGGGAATCAAACCGGGGTTTGTCGAAATCATACCGGTTTTCATCGGGCTCACGACCGGTAAAAGAAGAACCTTCCAGTTTGAATTTGCCATAACGCACTCCAATGGTGGCAACACCAAACGTAATATGCGTTGCATCCGTCCAGTGGTGGCCGATTGGAGCGTCGGGATTGTCCATGCCCGAAGGGCGGTGCATAAACGTAACCGGGCCTAAAGCGGGTTCTCCCGGGTAACCCAGGTACACAAATACATCGGCCTTGGATGAAAAAGCGTACGAATAACTGGCAGACAATTCGGAGAACAGGTCGTGCGGATGCTGCCGGTCCACCAGGGGCTTTCCTTTCCATGATTCGCCGGTTTGAAAAAGAAGCGGGTAACCGCTGCCGCCGGCAATAGCCGCATCGAGAGAGAACATGGTATTAAAATGAAACAGGCCGTTGCGGCCTATTTTAGTCTGTCCCATGGCCATGAGCATATTCGGTGCGTCCCATTTTTCGCCGCCCCGCGAGCCTGCATTACCAATATCCTGCCGGTTGTAGCGAACAAAAATATTTCCATGAAACATATACATCCATTTTTTGGAATGCACCATATAGCCATACATGGGCGAAGCATCCGGCAGCCAGCTGGTGCCGGAGCCATTGCGGTTCATGGGAAGGTTCAAAGAAAACGCATGGCCCATGGGTACATCCATTGGCATATCCATGTTCATTCCTTCCATACTGCCCGGACCGGGTGTATCGCTATTCATTTTTGACGTGTCTTTCACCGGGGGCATGCTATGTTGGTGCTGGGAAAAGCCATTTACGCACAAACCGGCGGAAATGACCAGGTATAGTAGCTGTTTTTGCATATGCCTATTACCATAAAATTTTGTGCCAGCTGCAGCTTAAATCTATATATTACCCTGAAATCAACTTCTTTCTTTTCAATTAATACCTTACGCTGGCGCAAGGCGCGGTGCATAGAAACAATTCAGGAATACGACCTTGGCCGCCGTTTAATTAATCGGCCGGTGGAATTTAGAAGAATATAAGATCAGTTTTTTGCAGGGATGCCTGATACGAATTATACAGGCCAATTGCAGGCAGCCCATCTATAATTACATCAGCACAATTATGATTAAACATATCGTATGCTTCTCCGGCAGAGGCAATAGCCCCAACTAGCACAGGCTTGAAGATTAGCTTTGTGCAGATGCGAGCTTGTGCTTCTTCATTTAATTCCGAACTTAAAAAAAATCAATTGATGAAAAACCGGTGCATAATAATACTCTCGTCCTTCTGCTACTGATATGGCTATAAGACCAATTTCTTAAAAGAAATAATTTTAAAATTCTCTTGATACTTCTTTAAACCAACTTCAGCATACAAGCCGGAACATGGTTGGAGGATATTTATATAATATAAATTTCCGCTTTTTCTGTAATTTTCAAAAATAAATGTCTCACCCAAGGCTAACAATAGCCATAAATAAATAAATTTCAACCGGCAAAATTAGTCTTATTAATTGTCAGTAACGAAGACACGCCCTCAAACGCCGCAACCAACCCGCCAGTAGCTCATTGCTATAATTGGCCAAGGCTATAATCAACCGAAATAATCGCCCTTTCTTTTAGTTTGTATCTAACAAAACCAGTAGCATTGGTTGGTTTATAAAAGAAATATATTTTTTTGTAATTCTTTCCTGATTCGAACTTGTAAATAAGAATATGACATTTCCATGAACTTATATCCTTTCGATAACCCGGATTTACATTTAAGCTATGTTCATTTTTCGTAATAAAAACTGCTCTGTTGTTTAAATTAACCCACTTACAATTTTCAAATGAATTACAACTATCAATAATAGTGATTGTATCCCTTGATAACACATCAATATTAAACAACTCCAAAATCTTTTTGTCGGAAAGGAAATTAGTTAAAATTTTACAATTAAAATCTCCGGATCCTTGTCCTTTACAAGTAATAATAACAAGAATTGCCATTATTAAAACAATCGACTTTCGCATACTATTATTAAATAGAATATTTAGATCTATTTGAAGAAAATATCTAACCAAAATCAGCTGCCATCTATCTGACTTTTATTAAGCGTTGCTGTTTAACCCCTCCCTCTGCCGGCAAACATACCAATCAGCCTTACGCCACGGGCTAAAAATATCCGACAGAAAATTTAGATACAATAAATGTGTCTTTAGTCCTTTTAAATTCTATATATCCGTATGCTCCTGTATATCTCTGCCGTATCTCTATTTGATACTTTCCATGGTTTTTAGTCACATTATAAATTACAATAATTGAAGGATCGGATTTATTCAGATAGGTGGTGTCAGTCATGATAGATACATTTCTACCATAAAATTTATCGAAAGAACATCCATTGAGCTTATGATTATTATCAATAAAGACAATTGGCGATTCTTTGAACTTATCAAACTTAAATGTTTGTCGCGCTTTATCATAATTTAATAGTACAGGCACTATCCGACAGTCTATATTATTTTGCGCAGATAACGTCTTAAAAAAGACAACGAACAGGAATACTAGCACCTTGACCCTCAGATAATTTTTAAGCAACCAGGGATTATTAGCTTTATTCATCTGAATATTTTACTCTTTAATTATATGGAGCAAAATAAACTCAACCCTTACATCTACTGATAATATAATATATACAGCCCCGTAACCAAAACAAGGATGAAATTGAAACAGAAAAAAAAAGCAAAGAGAATATTATAGTAAATGTCTTGTTATTATATAACAATAGCTTCGCTTTTATTATCTGTTTCTCTTTTGAAGGTGTAAGGTAAATAAAATGATTAATTGCATATACAACCGCTATGATTGAAAAAACAATATAAATAGGCAATTCCCTACAAAACAGGTATGCAAACAATATTTCTACAATAGCTATTATATAACATGCTTCTACTGCGCTGAGTGCAAATTTTGCAGTCCATTCAGGTTCTATATCGTTCCCTTTAGTATAAAACAAATAATAACAATAATATATTGAGCCTAGTATTCTCATTTAAAAATATCTTCTATTGAAATTTAAAATAAATTAACCCTATTAAATTAGGGATTTTTGAAGCAATTCGTCTACTATTTATCTGAAATCTCATCAAGTAATGTGTGTTTCGGGAATTCATCTCTTGCTATATGTAATGCATCCTGAAGCAATGGCCTTACATTCTCCCGATACCAATCCGCGCGACTAATAGCTCTCATTGCCTCCCATCCAATACTAACCGGAGCTGGGCGGTAGATGTGATTTTCTCCTCAGGTTTGGTCAACTAGAACGGTTGTGAGGGATAACCGAATGAATACGTGACGGGCTTAAGTGGGTAACGGATTGAAATCGATTTGCTTAAAACAAAGTTATAATTTAATACTTAAGAAAACTACTATCGCTTTCATCGGCGATAAACAATTTTCGTTTATATTCTGTCTCGGCAGATGGATGAAGAAAAGATATAAATGGTTCTTTATAATTTTTGGGGATAATCACAAATGTGTCTAACACTCTAATATTACTTGAGTCTATTACGACATTTAACCTAATGTCTTTTTTTTCACTGTATAATTTTGTTTTTTTGTTAAATGAACAAATTCTGTTTTTATCCTCCTCGCCATTTACATTAAAGCTTACGAGGACATTCTCTTCTGTACGCAAAATAATACTGTCATTTCTATAAGCAAATCCAATCGCTCTGATTTCCTTTTGCCTATAACATGAAGAAAAAAATGTTAGAACAACTAATGCTAATATTGCTTTATTAAATTTCATGGGTTTGATTTATCATCGTTATTTAAGTATCCAGATAAGTAATAATGGGCTATTGCGGCGAGTTGCCCTATTGTCGCGCCTCCAGGCTCCCTACGGACATGTTGTAGCTTTATCAGACCTTCAGGAGTCTTTTGATCAATAAAGTAACTAGGGTAAGACATAAAATTTGTTGTCAGATCAACATGCTTTTGATAATATGCAGGTACTTTTCTAGGAAATGGAATAAGCCCCATAGTAAGCCCTTTATAGAGCTCAACTTTATCACCCGGTTCAAAAGGATGAGCCAACCCTCCTGTGTGCCCTATTTCATGTGACAATATGGCATTATTAGTAGCAGTACCGTCTTCATTTATCATGGCGCTGTTTAAATCAACTCGTAACCCTCCTAATCTACTTCTACCGCCTTCAGTCGGCTGGAAATCATCTGAATTTCCAATTACAATCAGGTGCTCCCCATCTTTCGAAAGGTCTTCATCGTTTATTTCACGCAAATTTAATGTTGCAGAAAAGGAAAGCTCCTTCGTATCCATTGAAAAAATCTTACTGAAAATTTCAGTTTGCGTTTTAATAAAGTTTTTCATGTCAATCTTTTTACCTGACTTATTGACAATTGCAGCGTTTACGGTTATCTGAAAATCATATTTCCCGTTTTTGTCTTGAGTTATGGTTATAGTCCAATCTTTCCCATTAGGATCGTTAAGAAGAATAGGATTATTAACCGCATAAGAATATGGGGTTGCCGGGGAAAATTTTTCCGCCATTGGGTCAACCGTCCCAAATCTCCCAATCTGCTGGTCATACATTCTTGCCCCATAATCTTCCCATTCTAATCCACTACCATCACTAAACTCTTTATTCTGCAACTCCTTTCCGTTATATTTGTATTTATTTTCTGTCTTTCCCATTGCCTTACTACTAATTCCCGCCATCACCAACCCAAACGGATAATAATGCGTCTCCTCTAAAATCGGCCCCCGGGTATGGACCACCTGCAGGTTGTCAAAGAACACATTTACCGGGCTTTCATTGCTACAGTAAATATACACATAACCATTCTTGGGAGCAACCTTGTTTTGGAGCTCACTTAAATGGTCTTTTATACCAGGGAGATTACTCACAGCACTAAACCCTCCCCCTGCATACTGAAACTGCTCATCTAAAAAAACGTAATTTATAAATGCTCTGGGTTGCAGTGGATAGGATGGGTTATTCCGATTCGGGTCTCCGATAAAACCGCTCACGGAAGTATTGACCGGCGTTATCCCGTTCAATGCCAAAGCGGAAGTATGCGCTCCTGCTGCTACCCCGGTAGGCGAACCTAGCAAGCCACTTAATAATTCCAATACGGCTGGTGCCACGTTAACCGGGGTTCCCCCGGCATTATTCTGAAAATAATAGCTCTTGCCAAAAATATCTATCCTGTCTCCCGCCATTACTTTTAGGGTGATGCCAAGACCGGTTTTATTGGTAGTGCTGTTGAGCTTATATATTTTGGCGCTTGAGGCCGCGGCAAAGCTCGCATCAGGCGGATTATTGCCTATGCCGTTATCATTGACATAATCGGGTATACCTGTTGCTGCCCCCTTATCTACGATGTAGGCATTGTCAATATTGTAATAGGCCTGCTCTATCGCAACTTTGGAAGGCTCCAGGCTGGCAACAGGGTATTTGTCCTGCTGCTGCTCATCAGTGAGTACCATCCGTACATTGCCCAGGTGATCCTTAATAAAGTAATCATAGGCAAAATCAGTGGGGGTAGCAGGGGTGGCCGCGTTTCCGTATAGCGCCCTAATCCTACCCTCTTCCAACCCCAGGAATTGCAGCTTATCGGTGTAGAGGGCGCTGCCATTGACGGTTTTGCTCTCATATACCGCGCCGGCGATATAGCTCGTTGTGGTGATGGTGGCCGTATTGTTATTGGCGACCGTGGCCGGTTCATTGGTTATTTTCTGCAGCTTATTGCCCGCCGCATCGTACACATAGCTAATGGTGCCTTTGCCGGCTACGGTAACCTGCTGCGGCAGATTGAGGTGGTTATAGGCAATACTACTGATGGCCTTGTTATTGTCCAGCACCATATTGCCATTGGCATCATAGCTATAATCGGTAATGGCATCAAACTGTATTTGCGTGCTGGTGGGGGTGAGGGCAGCTTTGTCCGATGCCTGAAGATGCGTGGCGGCTGTTTTAAAATCGCCGAGCTGGCTCAGCGGATCATTACTGAAGTCGGTAACACTCAGCAAGCGGTTGCTGTTTCGTATATAATTGTAGTGCAGCTGATCAACCAGCGAAGAACCGCCCAGCTTCAGACCGGTTTGCGACATAGACAGGATATTGCCGTTGGCATCATACCCCAGGTTGCTGACGCTAAAGTCTACTCCCGCGTTTTTGTTATAGCCACCCGATGTATACTGGTTAAAATCGGCGGCGGTCAGCCGGTTGACAGCATCGTAACTAAAATCATATTTGCGGTCCTCTCCGTCACCCGCACTGCGCCATACCATACCACCGATGTTGCCATTGTACTGGGGTGCACTGTAAGTAGCCGGGTTGACATAGTTATCTGTGGCGGAGCCCTGTTTATCATAGGCCAGTTCAAAACCGAATTTAGCTGAGACATTACCACCTATATTAAGATACCCTTTATTCATCCCCAACAGCCAGCCCCGAATATTATAGTCATAGTTAAGGGTTTCTACCGGAGTATAGGCATAGTTGTGATTGATATCCTTTTGCCGTCCTAAGGTTTTGGCTTTCAATTGACCCAGTGCATCGTATTGCAACTCGCTGGTAGTAAGCCAGCCTGACGGAAGCACATTATTATTGACCAGTGTATTGCCCAGTTTCTTCTCAGTCTTTACCAGGCGGCCCAGGTCGTCGTACGTTAGTTGCGTCAATACCAGGCTGGTTTGCGCGTTCGTACCGGCTTTTTCCTGGTGGGCTATTGTCAACAACGGCTGACCGCTGAAACTGTATTGGATCGTATTGATGTCCTGACCCTGGCTGATATTGCTGCTCTGGGTTTGAATAACCCTTGCTTTGTCGTCATAATAATTGGCGGAATAGAGATATTGATCACCGGGCACGTTTAATATTCTTGTTTTTGTACCGGTGACCATGCCCATCGTGGCTGTGCTTGCGGTAAGCGGTTGTGGATAAGGCCAGGCAGTATTGGATGCTGCCGGAAAATAGCTGTCGTAGTTATTGTTCTTACTGTTATATTGCGAACCGCCCGCTGTTGCTATTCCACTGTAATTGTCATAATAAGTAGTTGTCAGTATTGTTAATGGCGCCCCCGCCGGAAGCGGGTTATTGCTTATGGTTTGCCCATCAACAACAACCGATTGCGGCGACAAGGTTTGGGTAGTAACCAGCTGTTGTAAATTACTGCGTGTAGGGCTATAGTTCAATAACCCCGTAATCACGGCACGATTCATATCATCATACAATGTAGCCAACCACTGCCCCTGGCCACGCAGGTTGGCATCCTGGGTAAAAACCAAGCGATCTCGAATATCGTAAACCATATCCACCTCTCCTGCTCCAGGAACCTTTTTCATAATGGCCCGGTTACGCTGGTCGTATTCATACCGGAAACATTGTTCATTAAGAATATCGCCATTTAACGAAGTAATATCCCACCCGTTTTGCAAGAGCAATTCCACGCCATGCGGTTGCACCACGCAGCGCAGGAGATTGTTATCATCATAGATATAATACGTACAAAGCCAGTTGGTATAACCGGTGCCGCTACCATCATCAACTACTGCCGTCAGTTGTACTTTCTTTAAAATAATCTGGCCTTCTTTGTCTTTAAATTCTATAACCTGGCTACCTTTTTCATCAACCGTCGCGCTTTTATACAATGTGCCCGGATCATAAGTACCGCTCATAGTATATAAACCCCAGTCGCCTGCAACGTCTGTCACATTCCATTTCCTGACATCATCATTGATAGTATTGGACCAGTAGTTCATTTGCACGCTATGCCGGGTAGCAGCACTTGTATTGGCTTCACTACCTGCCCAGCTCGCACCCGGGGCATATGTGGAAAGCTCACGGCTCAATGGTGATGCTTCATAATTGGTTTTACTATATGCCCAGTTCAGGCCATCAGGCGTCACATTGGTTTCTCCCGGCTGACCAGCTAGTTGCGTATTATAAAACGCCGCCTGCTGCTGAAAAGGGTTTAACATGAATGCACCGGTGTTTTGCGTTCCATCAGTAGCCGTTGCAGCAAAAGGCAGGTATTTCTGTACTTCCCTACCAAACCCATCATACACTATAGGACTCACTAAATCCACCGGGAATGTGCCCGTAGCCAGTGCTGCCTGCCGCGCTACCGTTTGCAATGGTCGCCTCAGTCCGTCAACATATTGTGTTACCTGCTTTACGTCTTTCAGGGGCCGGGTGATCAGGTTATTGGGGTCTTGCTCCGGCGCCGTAGCGTTCCAGGTACGAACATAATTAATCGGTGCCGTAGTATTATAGGCAGAAGGCAGTGTCAATGGCTGGGCGTCAATTAAGGTTATTTTGCCACAAACGAAGAAGATTAAACCAATTATTTTAATTAATCTTATATATACTCGCATACATGACGGGAATTAAGTGTTGTACTATATCTTTTGCCGATGAACATACTCTTATGTTTTAAAATCCCGGGGGATGCGCAGGCACCAAAGGGGGTAACATAATAATATTCACGTAAGGGCTTGAAATAGTTTGCAGGGTATAATCATATTTCCACTTCTCTACATACGTGTTACCATTGCTGTCTGTGGAATCGTCTTCCCCATCGTATGAATAGATATCGTCGATCATAATGGAAAACGGATAGGTAAATCCCCACTGTGTTATATTACCTGAATAGGTATTATGAAAATCAAGTGAGCCGTTTGTCCATAATTCATCGTAACCCGACTGGTAAATGTTAATACTCAAACCGTCCGGAACATTAGCCGGGGTCGACATCTGCGCATCGGACCAAAAAGTAATATAAAGCCCATATTCCTGTAGGTCGGGATATGTAATGCCGATTTCAAACCGGGCATATATAGTGGGAATATTGGGTGCGCAGCCACCGTTTGCATTAGCTTGCGCCTGAGCGTCCGCTATCGCCATATTGTTCGCAACGCCATCAATCTTATCATAATACTTGCCCGCAGGTATAACCACATGATATGGTTGTGGAGATTGACCGGAAGGACAATTTTGCGAATAATAATTAGCATCGATAGCAGTATTGGGGATCAGGCAGTAAACATGCGTATTGGTATAGGACTGGCCATTGGCCGCGATATAAGTATCGGCCAATTGATTGGCCGCTGTTTTCGTTAAGCCATAAAACTGGCCCGCGTCAACGGTGAACGTGTATTGTTCACCCAACTGTCCGGCACTACAATTATTTCGGGTAAAAGTGACACTCCGGGCGTCGTTGGGCACGCCGGGTACACAAACACCATGCTGATTAGCGTAGGCCTGGCCATTAGTATTGACATCCGTCTGCGCCAGACCATCTGCGGCTTCCTGCGTGACAGCAAAATAGCTGCCGGCAGGCACCGTATAGGTGACAGAAGCGGCAGGCACATACCCAGTAGTGCAGCTATTGGATGTAAAACTGCCGCTTTTGATTGTATTGCCCACCAGCACAGGGCACCCAGCCGGCTGACCCGCATAGTTGTAACAATATTTCTTTAAGATATTGTTATCCTGGTCCCTTACAAGACTCAGGCGGCCAAATTTATCATACTCGTAATAGGTAGTCTTTCCCCTGGGATCAGTACTACTGGTCATTCCAACAAGGGGCTTATACGTATACGTGGTAACAAAGGCAGAAGGGAAATTCTGCCTTATTTTCTGCGTTTCGTCACGCAAAGCCTGGTCGCTTGAAGGATTTTGCAGGATAGCCTGGTTCAATATGGCGATAACATTACTGTAGGAAGCCCCCGTTATTTCTGCAACCGGGTAATTATTATTATAACCCCATACATATACCTTGACTAAATCGTTCTCCTTTCCAACCGACAAGATATTACCCGACGCATCATACCCGTAATAACGAAGCCTTGTTTCCGGGTTATTGCTCAATACTCTTGAGTCCACTGTTTGCAGGGCAATAAGATTATTACCCCAGTCGTAGTAGTTGTTTGTTATCGACTGCAAAAAAATATCGTTATTATTCTTACTGTTATACTTACTTTGTTGAATAACAGAGGCAATATTATTTCCGGCTACCATATTGTCGTACACAGATGTTCCCGCATAATCGATCGGATAAGTAAAATTGGTCTTTATAACATCGCCTTTACTATTAGCTGTTTTCTGTTGTTTCACCTGGAAATGCGTTGACTCATCATAAGTATAATCAGTAGAAGTAAGCACATACCCATTTCCGTCGCTGTTGTAGTCATATTGATCTGTTCTTGCCAATAGGTTTATTTCCTGCGTTGCGTGCAAATCATACATATTGAAAAAGAGCGGATGGCTCAAAGATGCGGCAAAATCGCAGGTCCCTATGCCTGTTTCTACATAATCAAAACCGGCACCATCATCCGGGTAGTCTGAAGTTGGCACCAGGTGTATGCCGGTAAAATACTGCGTTCCGGATAAAGCAGTCGTATAAGTGTTGACCGTTGCCGCTACCGGCGTATAGGTGTTGTTTGCATTTTTGTACGCTGTTTTACTCAGCAGTTTCGGCTGATAATTGCCCCGGTCAAACTCATAGGGATCCTGAAACCTTATTTCATCATACGAAGTATAGGTAGTTGTTGGAGGCATTTCGTATGTATACACTGTCTTCCCGGCATTTCCATTGATATCCCCATCGTATTCGGTAACCGTGTCATAAAAAACGGGGGGACCATTATCACACGTTAAAGGGAGAAAAGCACTGGATGTAATTATCTGAGTAGTATAATCGATCTGCGCGTGGCAGTTATAGTTTGGATTGACAAAATTTCTTTGGTCATAACCGTAAAGGCCGTATTCTATCATTCTCGTATGACCGGGACTGTATTCATACGATTTAGAAGAAGCCAGCTTTCCTTCGTCAGTATAATTACGAATGGAACGAATGCGAAAACCGCCTACATAACCGTCCTGGTAAGCTGCATTAGTGTACGTATATGCCGCTTTAGCATAATTGGGTCCGAAATCAAAAACCGTTTTTCCACCGGTAGGGTACCTGATATCCTGAATTAAGGCTGCTTTCGCATAAAGCGTATCCACATCTCTATTGCCAATATATTGGCCAGGCATTTGAAACGATGTACCAACCCCATTGGGATACACCACTGTTGGAACGAATTGGTAAGGTAGTAGGGAACTGGCCCCCGCATTATTATAATAACCCCAATAATCTTCGGAGAAGATCTGGTATGTACCGATTTCCGGGGCCCGGGGCAGTGCCAAAGGATTATAATCGAAATGATAGGTTTCAACAGTAGTAGCATCGCTTCCCTTAACAGAAAGCGCATCTAAACGCAGCCGCTGATTATGATCTGCGGACGCCCCGAAATAAGACATATTGAAATCAAATTCTTTTACCTGGTTCCCCGATAAACGATCATAAACTACCAAACTGGTGATCCTGAAGCTGCCGAAGCCCACTCCCATATCCTGCCTGTCGGCAGCAACATTCACTTTCACCACAGTACTGGAAGTAATAATACTGTCTAATATTCGCTCTGAAGTATATAAGCCCGAGGGCGAGGCGAATGTACTCATCTGAGCACCAGCAATGAAATCAGGACCATTCAAACTGGCATTCTCAACCGGAAATCTACCTGCTTTTACCACCGAAGTAAAGGAAGGCGTATAATACTTATTCTCACCACTCTTATACACCAGCCTTATCGTATCGGTCCTATCCGCGCTGATAATGCTTACCAAATCCCAGTTTGTTATGGCCGTACCTACCTGCCCTCCCGCCGGCAATTGGAATAAATAGGCTATCCCCTTCGCATCGGTAATTTTAATACTGGTAACGATATTTGAAAATCCCATGTACGTTCCAACGACCTTCTCAATTTTTACCGGGCTGTAGGGTAATTTAATTAACTGCCCTGTGTGGAAATCGTAACGAAACACGCCCGACTCCCCATCGGGCAGTTGAAAAGTATATCGGTCTGAGGCCCAATCTTTGAAGGCAGCCTCATAATCAACCAGGCTTCCGAAATTTTGCCAGTCAATGGGAGAAGTGTACCCTGGAGGAATGGTCTGGGACACAGAATTCCTTGCCGAATTAAAGGCGTCGGCTGTTGACCATGATAAAGGGCCATAGCCCCCGGGGTCCGGTTGACTAATAATACTTTTGGCAACCAGTCCGCCGGCATTTAAGACCCAGCCAAGCCCTACAACCGAGGCTACATCTCCTACCTTGATGCCCGAAGCATGATAAGAGATACTGATGGGAACTTCCAGTTTCCTTGACCTTGCAGTATAAATCGGCACATTAATATTAGGCACCCCAGTACTATAATCAACAGGAATTTCTCCATACCGAAGAAAATTCTGAACGGCGGGAGAAGGGGGAATAACAGAAGGTGTTTTGAAGGTTATCTGTGCGCACAAAGACGTCATATAAAAAACACCTATGCAGAATGCAAAAGCAGTTTTAGCCAGTGATATTTTTCTATTCATAGTATAATTGTCTGTCAAAGGGGTTAAAAACTATGTATAAGGCTATATCAGAAAGTATATCCCACACGAAACAATACAGCTTGCCCCACGGGGACCTGTTTCTTCCATAGGAAATCGTACATTAACTGCATATTTCCATTCAGCTTCTTTCCGACTTTGTATTTTTTGGTTAATCCCAACAAAGCCGATTTCTGCCAGGGACTGAAATCATCCAGCACCTTAAAATCCCGGAAGGCCGATTTATAATTGAGTTCGCCGCCACCGCTTATCCAGATACTTCCTTTTAGTTTCATCTCTATGAAACTTCTTAATCCCATGCCCTGGCTGCTGATGGAAATATGTTGGATATCCTGGCCCCAGCCCAGTTTATAGCTGGCGCCAATGCCTGCGGTGCTCTTATCGTTAAGCTTATACCCTGCCGAAAAGCCTATATCGGTAGTGGTGGGAAAAAAATTACCGGCCTTCTGGGTCTGGATATTCGCACCATATTCTACCCGCTGGAGAAAAGTTTTTGTCTTTTGCCGGTTGGGTTTAAAATCGGGCAGGGGCATATCGCTGCTGCCACTGCCGCCCAGCTGACTAAGTTTGTTTTTAAGTGTAGTGAGCTGCGCCTGGGCCGCCTGGATATTTTGTTGTATTATGGACTGCGCATTCGGACCTCCGGACGAGATTTGGTTTTGTATCAATTGCTGCACTGAAGCCCTGGTCTGCAAGCCCTGCAAGGTTGTTCCAGAAAACAAATTGCTGCCCGGCGCATTAAATAGTGATGCAAGCAAGCTGTTTTGTTTTATGAACTGTTGAAAGGCAGGGAGTTGGTTGAGCAGGGCTATCGCTTTTTGCTCCGCTTTATCCGGTTCGCTTAAGACATCGCGGTATTCCTTAATCTGAGCAGAATAGTAATAAACATTTTTTGAAAAAGGTTTCAGGGCATCACTCATGCCCGCTTGCTGCAATTGCTGTGTCAGCTGTTGTTGCCTTTCTTTGATAAAAGCCTGCACGTCATCGGCCAGTTGCAGTTTGTCTTCCACACCGTTCACCTGTGCCGTAGCAGTATTCAATTGCTGCGATGCCGCTACCCCTTTTTTAAAGAGATCACCATACTGGCGCAGAAATTTCAGGGAAGTAGAAAGCGTATCCAGCAGGGGGATATAGCGTTTTGTTTTGGTAGTTATTGTTTGGGAAGTGGCGGCCAGCTTTTGCTGCAATTCCGCGTATTGCTTTTTGGAAGCGACCAGTGCATTGGCTGCGCCGGTGGAATCGTTTTTGGTAAGCTTCTTATATATACGCGCTTCTTCTTTCTGGAATTTGGAGAGGTAGTTGGCGGTTTGCTTGTCGATATCCCGGCTAATGGATTGCGATTTGCCGGCCACAGCGTCAAGGTATCTATCCGCCACTTTACCGGCATCGGTCAGCTGGGGGCTGTCCTGTGCTAACAGTCTTGTGTTAATAAGAAAAGGCAATAGAAGGGCTACAACCAGGGTCAGTGGTTTCATATGGAAAAAGTTTATCGTTAGTTTTCCGGGGCGGAAATATCAGGGTAGGATGGTCGTTGTAATGCTTAAAGCAAATCTAACGGGTTATTCAATATCAGCAATACCACTTTCGTGGTATTTTGTCCGTTACAAAACAACGCTGTAGATGTTTTTCGACAAAAACTTTCACTTCATGCAGGCGGATAAAGAATAATAGCTGCCAATGACAGCAGGATCTTCAACATATTTCCGGGCTATCACCGCTATTTTTGAATTAGCATTATAAATAAATGCAAGACGCAGTAAATATTACCGGCCCGGAAAGTATTGGAAAACCGTCCACTTCATTAAATCCTGGCCCGTACCATGTTATTACCAACGCCGGGGTTAAAGCGCACTTTCTCTCCTCAGCTAAGCGAAGGAAAAGCGGACATGGTCTGACGATGGTACTGAGGAAACACGAATGAAGCAATTACATGACAATGTTTTACATATTCACCACAGCTGGCAGGAAGTTGATGATCCGACCCAAAATGCCCGTCAAAATAAGCGAAGGAGTCGCTTTTGTCGCTACCTGCTACAATATGCTGCCGGCCGAAGCCGGGTTTCAGTTGGGTTTGCTCCGGGCCATGTTCGGGGTTAAAGCGCATTGGCGATTCAAAGACCCGAACAAGATCCAAACAAGACCCTGCCACTCATCCCAACAATCGTTTGCCTCCATCACGAAAAGCGTTTGCCTCCACATAAATATGAGTTGCGTTTACCGTTAGTAAGTCGTAAATTAGGGTAAATATTTTGTTATGGCCAGGCTGCACCAGCCCCCTCCTTTTTATGGCACCCGAAACGGCATCTGCACGTATAAAATGTACGGCACGGACTTTATGCGCACCGCCAGTTCGCTCACCGGCAAACGGGTAAAGGAAGATCCCGCATTCAAAAACACGATGGCCTGGGCCCAACGGCTGGCCGCCGCCGCCCGCCTGGCTAGTGCAGTATATGCCATGCTGCCCAATTATAGAAGGAAATTCCGCCTGTACCGCAAACTCACCGGCAAAGCGATACAGTTGTTGAAAGCCGGAAAAGACATAGGTGAAATCGTGGTAGAATTGCTCCTGTTTGTACGATTACCGAAGAAAAAGGCAAGGAAAATAACCGGCGAACGCAACCGCATGCGCATCACCCGGCGTACTTATACCGTAATGGAGGGTAACAAAACCCTGTTCTATACGGCCATCCGCAAACAGGAACTCCAACAAGCTCCCCTTTACGTCCTCTACAGCCCACCACC
>JACXTT010006742.1_pt1 | contig 16329 bp, 15 predicted proteins | sample 9270951 | NCBI WGS metagenome assembly JACXTT01 (sample SAMN15532306, study PRJNA645909) | rock metagenome | isolation source: weathered quartz diorite | place: Puerto Rico | collected 2017-06-21 | reverse complement strand
CGGCGGCCGCGGCAGGTGCGGGCGGTGCGAGCGCGACCGCGAGGACGACGACGCCGAGCGCCAGCCGCCGGATCGGGATTCGGCGAGCGAGGAGGCCGATCTTCCGCATCACGTGTGCTCCCTGGTCGCGAAGACTATCAGAGGTCGAGGATGGATCGCGATCCGGTCCCGCCCTCGAGCAAGTCGTGCTGGATCATCCGGCGCCAGACCTTCTGAGCCATCTCCTCGACGGGAACGATCCGGTCGTGTCTGAGCACCTCGCTGGCGGTGGCGACCTCGCCGGCCGACTCCCAGAGGATGTGGCCCGTCCGTGTATCCCAGAGCTGCAGCCACACCCGGAGGACCGTGGCGCGAGTCCTGATCACCTTGACCCCGGCGATCTCGAACCGGTCCAGGATCGTGTGGTCGAACTGCGCCAGCCCCGGAAGCAGCAGGTACCGAAAGCCCAGGGCCGATCCGATGCGCGAGAGCCGTTCGCGGTCCATGATGCCGCTCTTGGTGAAGCCCGAGAGCAAGTCGCCGTACTCCGTCGCCAGCCCCCGATCGTTGAGGGCGTTCGCGACCTCGTAGGCGGCAATCGCGCGGATGGGCGGCGAGGCCTCCGCGAGGGCGGCGACGAGCGCGTGCGACATCGAGGCGCTGTAGCCTGAAAGCCCGGCGGCCGTGACGAGGCCGACCGTCGCCACCGACTGACGGGACAGCTCGCCCACGTCGAAGGACGGCGGCCGCGCGGTCGACGTGGTGCTGATGTCCCACGTGTAGACCGGCGTGCAGCCCGCTAGCAGCGCGGCCGTGAGCACGACGATCGGCCACCTCGCCCCTCTCGTCACGGTGGCTCAGCGTACCCCGATCGCGCAGCCCGCGAAACGCCTCGACCCGCGTAGTTCGGCTGGACCAAGGTCCAGTTCCCGGGACCTGTCGACAAGCGTAGTCGTTCGAGGCGAAGGGCCACGCGAGAATCGACTTCCATCGAATCATACGAACGCGTATCCAAGAGGAGGAGAGAACGGTGAAGACGATCATCCTACTGGCGATCACGAGCCTCGTCGTCGCGGCCGGCGCGGCCGACTCGTCGGCGCAGACCGCCGGATCCACGGTGGTCAGCGTCACGAAGGCGGAGCTGCGACAGGTCGCGACCGGGTGGAGCGCGAAGAAGCAGATCCTCGGAAAGGACGTCTACAACGACTCGGGCGAGAAGATCGGCGAGATCAACGACCTGATCGTGGCGCCCAACAAGTCCCTGTCGTACGCGATCATCGGCGTCGGCGGGTTCCTGGGCATGGGCGACCACGAGGTTGCCGTGCCCGTGTCGAAGTTCAAGCAAGAGATGGGAAAGATCGTCCTGCACGGCGCGACCAAGGACGCGCTGAAGGCGGCCCCGAAGTTCGAGTACGCCTCGAAGTAGCGCCCAGCGCGCGGCGCCCAGCGGGCCCCTGGGCGCCACGCGTCGCGGCCCTCACGCCTGACGGGTCTTCCGGGCCGCTGGCCCGGCAATCCGACCTCGGTCCCCAGCGCTGGTAGAATGGCGTCCCATGACTGCTTCCCGAAAGGTCGGATAGACCCCATGCCCTGGGATCCCCGAATCCAGGCGCTGGTCGATCGCTACCCCGTGCTACGCGCGGTGGGCAACACGCCGCTCGTTCCGGTGGACGTGCTGCGGCGCGAGCTTCCGGACGTCGAGGTCTTCGCGAAGATGGAGTCGCTGAACCCGGGCGGCTCGCTCAAGGACCGGCCGGTGCTGCGCATGCTCCTGGGCGCGCTCGACGACGGCCAGCTCAAGCCCGGCAAGACCGTGCTCGACAGCTCGTCGGGCAACGCGGGCATCGCCTACGCGATGATCGGGCGGATCATCGGCGCGCCGGTCGAGATCGTGATCCCCAACAACGCGAGCGCCGAGCGCAAGAAGCGGATGCTCGCCCACGGGGCGACGCTCACCTTCACGGACGCGCTCCTCGGCTACGACGAGGCGCTCCGCGAGGTGCGGCGCCGCTTCGAGGCGGATCCGGACCACTACTTCTTCTGCGATCAGTACAGCAACCAGGACAACTGGCGGGCGCACTACGAGACGACGGCGGTCGAAATTCTGCAGCAGACCGGCGGCCGGCTCACGCACGTCGTCGTCGGCGTGGGCACCGGCGGCACCCTGACCGGCCTGGGCCGGCGTCTCAAGGAGCACGACCCGACGATCCGTCTCGTCTGCGTCATCCCCGAGGCGTTCCCCGGCGTCGAGGGGCTCAAGCCGCTCGGGCGCGCCGAGGACATCGTGCCGGCGATCCTCGACGAGAAGCTGATCGACGAGCGCGTGCCGGTCAGCGTGGACGAGGCGTATCGAATGTGCGTGCGCCTGGCGGCGGCCGGGCTCTTCGTCGGTCAGTCATCCGGCGCCTACATGGCCGGCGTCGAGCGGGTCGCGCGGCGCGCCGGCCGCGGTCGCTTCGTCACCCTGTTCAACGACATCGGCGAGCGCTACTTCTCTACGCGCCTCTGGGACTGACCCGCGCCGCGGGCGGCGGCTCGCAAGTACCGATCGATCCTTCGGGAAATGGACTTCGGCGAGCCCGACGCCGCCGGCTCGGTCACCCGGGCGGGCGCGCGAGCTCGGTGAACGGGCCCAATTCCATTCAAGCCTCGCGTCGAAATTCGAGATATTCTACGGCTGAGCGTCCCATGACGGGGAGCCAGGACAGAGGGGGCCAACAATGGCAGGCGACAGGGTGTTCGATCGGGCGGCGGAAGATCTCGGCAACATCATCGGGCTCGAGCACGTCAACGTAAAGATCCCGGACCAGATCGTCGCGACGAACTTCTACGTGACGGCCCTCGGGCTCACACGCGATCCGTACATCATGACCGGCACCGAGAACATGTGGATCAACGCCGGGCAGCAGCAGTTCCACATGCCGACCGGCAAGCCGGAAGTGCTCCGCGGCACCATCGGCTTCGTCGTGCCCGATCTCGAGGGCCTCAAGATGCGGCTCACGAGCGCGCGCGAGAGGCTCGGCAGCACGAAGTTCATGTGCGCCGCCGACGACAAGTACGTGAGCGTCACCTGTCCGTGGGGCAACAAGATGCGGTTCCACGCCCCGGGTCCCGAGTTCGGCGAGATGACCCTCGGCATCCCGTACGTGGAGTTCAACGTGCGGCCCAACACCGCCGTCGGCATCGCGAAGTTCTATCAGACCGCGATGGGCGCGCCCGCGTCGGTCACGTTCAACGGCAACACCTCGGCGAAGGTCCAGGTGGGCGTCCGGCAGCACCTGATCTTCCGCGAGACGAGCGAGCCCGAGGTGCCGTACGACGGCCACCACATCGCGATCTACGTCACGAACTTCTCGGGCCCGCACCGCTGGCTGAAAGACCGCGGGCTCATCAGCGAGGAGTCGAACCCGGTGCAGTACCGCTTCAAGGACATCGTCGATCCGGAGACCTCGAAGGTGCTGTTCACCATCGAGCACGAGGTCCGCAGCGCGACGCATCCGATGTTCATGCGTCCGCTGGTCTCTCGCAACGCCGCCCAGCAGCAGCGGACCTATCAGCGCGGCCGCGACGCCTACTACCCCGGAGCCAACTAGACCGTCCAAGCGTACAAGCGTCCCGTCGCCGGATCCGGCGACGGGACGCGGTCGTCTCCGCCCGCTCGCGTTCCTTCCGCGCCTTCAGCTTCGTGACGAATATGCTCCGCGCGCGCGGCGCGCTCAACGAGCCGCGCGCGGCGCACACGAGGCCGCGCTACGGCTTGTGCAGGAGGGTCGGTAGGAGGGTGCTGGTCGCCGGGTTCGTCGCGCCGTTCACCGCGTTCGTCGCGGTCGTGACCAGGCTGGTCACGGGGTTCGTCACCGGAGTGACGATGGGCGCCACGGCCTGAGTCACCGGCGCCGTCAACCCCGTAGTGTTCGTGACGCCGCCCACGGCGGCGCCGACTGCGCCGGTCGCGGCGGGCGTCGGACTCGGGGGCGTGACGCCCAGGAGCTGCTGCGCGTCGCGCAGCGAGATCTGCTTCACCTCCGTGCTGAGCGCCTCGGTGCTGGCCGCCGGCGCGCTCTTGGGCACGAGGCTGAACTCCGCCGCGAGCGTCACCGCCGCTTCGCGCGTGATTTTCTGCGGGGCGGGTACCGGCTGGGCGCCGATCACGGTCACCCGCTCGAGCGCCCCGACCTTCACCGCGGGTCCGCTGGGCGCCCCGGCCGAGCTCAGCCGGGTCACGTCGACGAGCCCGCGCAGGATTGTGATCGTCGACCGATGCCCGCCGGAGACCGGCTGCACCTCGGCGATGACGACGGTGCCCCGGATCGCCGTGACCGCGTTCGGCGTCTTGATCTCGATGACCTCGCCCGGCTTCATCAGCCCCTTCGCGACCGCCACCGCCACGCGGCCGTCGCCGAGGGTGATCGTGGCCACGCCGGGCGTCTCGGTGATCGTCAGCACCGACCGCTCGCGCGCGGTCACGGTGGCCTTGCCGCCCAGCAGCACCCGCACCATCGAGCGTTCGCCGGTCGTGATGCGATCGCGAAGGAACAGGTCGTCCTTGAACTGGAGCGACCGCGGCTCCGGCAGCGCCACGCGCGCCACCGTCGCGACGCCCTCGACATTGGTGACCACCCCGACGCGCTCGAGCGCGAGGGTGGAGGACGCCAGCAGGAGCGCCGCGGCGCCGGTGAGCAGCAGTGCAGCGATCAGTCGTCTGACCAGACTCATTGGATCTCCCCCGCCGTCGCCACGTCTCGCGATTTCCGGTGGTACCGGTGCGCGCGGCGATGTGCTGAGGGAGCAAGCGAAATGCCACGCGATTCCGGATTCCCGCGACGAACGAACCGAAAGGTTCTTCTAGATTTGGACCACCGGCCACGGATGCGCGCTGGTCACGCGCGAGCCAGACTGTCCGCTTCTGGCCAGGCTGTCCGTGCCGCACGCGTTTCCGGATTGTTGCGTTCGCGTGCGAGTGGGACTACGCTCGCGCTCACTCGTGCTCCCGCTCGCCTCGGCGCAAAGGAGTCGGACATGTCCCTCAGCGTGATGTCGGCCGACAGCCACATGGACCTGATCTATCTCCCGCCCGACACGTTCACGTCGCGCATGGCGTCGCGGTGGCGCGACCGCGCGCCGCAGGTCGTCGAGCGCGACGGCCGCAAGGTGTGGGTCTCGGGCGACGCGGTGCTCGGGCCGTGGGGCGTGTACGGGCCGGGCGTGACCGGCGGACGGCGCGGCCGCATCCTGGTGGAGGCGGGGTTCGCCTCCGGCACGCAGACGCGGCCCTCGAATCCGGCCGAGCGGCGGCAGGACCAGGAGCGCGATGGCGTCGCGGCCGAGATCATCTACGGCATCATCGGAATCTCGCGCGGACTCTTCACGCACAGCGGCATCGCGGATCACGAGACGCTCGCGGCGGTGTACCGCGCCTACAACGACTACATCGCCGACTTCAACCGGACCCAGCCCGGCCGCTTCTTCGGGCTCGGCTGTCTGCCCAACCACGACGCCGCGGCGGCAGCCGACGAGGCGCGCCACTGCGCCGAGCTCGGCCTGCGCGGCGCCGTCTTCGTGCCGTGGGGCTCGAAGCTTCCGGTGTGGCATCAGGAATGGGAGCCGCTGTGGGCGGCGGCGGAGGAGACCGGTCTCGTGCTCTCCTTCCACGTCTTCGAGGGTGGCGCCGCGACGGTCGGGTACGCCGTGCAGGGCATCCAGAGCCCGGCGTCCGCCGGCTCGTGGACCGTGGTCGCGCCGCTCCAGATGGACGAGATCTGCGCCTCGGTGATCCTGTCCGGCGTCTGCGAGCGGCATCCGAAGCTCACGCTGGTGCTCGGCGAGAGCGGGATCGGCTGGCTGCCGTACATGCTCGAGCGCCTCGACGACACGTACGAGGAGCGCCTGGCCGACGATCTCCAGCTCAAGCTCCCGCCGAGCGCCTACTTCAAGCGACAGATGTACGCGACGTTCCAGAAGGACTTCCACGGCGTGCGCGCGATGGCGGAGATCGCGCCCGACAACGTCATGTGGGGCTCGGACTATCCCCACCGCGACGGGACGTGGCCCTTCTCGCAGAAGGCGATCGAGGAGCAGTTCCGCGGCGTCTCGCCGGCGGTCCAGTCGAAGATGCTCTGGGAGAACGTGCGGAGCGTCTATCGGATCGCGTCGTGAGCCTCGTCGTCGCGCGGCCGCCGCGCGCCTGACCGCGCGGCCCGGCGCGCCGGCACCTGCCTTGCCCGGCGGACGGCCCACTGCGATAATCGCTGCCACGAACCACCACCCGAGGAGAAAGGCCATGCCGAACATCACGATCCAGTGGTACGCCGGACGGACCGACCAGCAGAAGCGCGAGATCACCGCCGCGATCACCGAGGCGATGGTGAAGATCGGCAAGACGACCGCCGATCAAGTCCAGATCGTCTTCCAGGACATCGAGCGGTCGAACTGGGGCGTCAACGGAAAGCTGGCGAGCGACTCGAAATGATCACGACCGACGCCCGCCTGAAGGGGCTCGCCGCCGAGCTCGACGCGGGCCTGATCGCCCGGCGCGAGTTTCTCCGGAAATCCGCCGTGCTCACCGGCGGCACCGCAGCCGGCCTGGCCGTCCTGCGCGGCATGGCGTCGGCGCAGCCGAAGACCAAGCTGCGCATCTGGCTCTTCAAGAGCTACGTGACCGGCGGCAACGACATCCTCGCCAAGCAGGTCGAGGCCTGGGCGAAGGAGCGTAACGTCGAGCCCGAGTTCGACTGGGCCACCTTCGGCGACCGCGAGCAGAAGTTCGTCGCCGCGATCGAGGCCGGGAACCCACCCGACGTGGCCGAGATGAACTACCAGGGGCCGATGCGCTACAAGGCGGCCCTGCGCGACGAGACCAAGCTCGCCAAGGACCTCGCGGCGGCGCGCGGCGGCCTCCTGCCCTACGCCGATCGCGTCATGCAGTTCAACGGTCAGTACTTCGGGATCGCGCGTCTGGCCTTCGGCGCCGGGCTCCACATCCGCAAGGACCTGCTCGCGGAGAAGGGCCTCAAGATGCCGAAGGTGTACGACCCCGACGTGATCGACGTCGCCAAGAAGTGCCAGGATCCGTCGAAGGACATCTGGGGCTTCGGCCAGACGCTCAACCGCTGCGACGACGGCAACGGCTTCATGCAGAACATCCTCTGGAACTACGGCGGGAGCGCCTGGGACAAGGACGGTAAGCCCGCGCTCGCGACCTCGAATCTCAAGGCGAACATGGCGGCGCTGCAGTTCGCGGTCGACACGATCCAGAAGCACAAGGTCCAGCCGCCCGGCGTCATGGGCTGGAACGACGCGAGCAACAACGAGGCGTACATGGCCGGCAAGCTCGTCAGCACGAACAACGGCGCCAGCCTCTACTACGCGATGGGCGCGAAGAACCACCCGCTGTTCGAGAAGACCCAGGTGACCCTCACGCCGGGCGGGCCGGCCGGCGCGTTCGTCTTCGCGGGCGCCTACAACTGGGGCGTCTTCCAGAAGTCGAAGTCTCACGAGCTCGCCGAGGACATGATCCGCTGGGTCGAGGACGAGAAGCGATTCGAGGAATACATGAAGGCGTGCAGCGGCCAGGCCGGCCCCGTGTACAAGTCCCGCGCCGAGCATCCGTACTGGAAGAGCAATCCGAACTACGAGGGCATGCTGCAGAACATCCTGCGCAGCGTGTGGCCCGGCTACCCCGGCCCGATCTCCCCCGCGGCGATCGAGGTGCAGGCGCAGTACATGCTCTGCGACATGGCGGGGCGGGTCGTGACGGCCGGCCTCTCGCTCGAGGCCGCGCTCAAGGAGACGCACGGGCGGATCGAGGAAGTCTACAAGATCAGAGGAGGCAAGTAGCGCCGAGCGCTCTCCGACCCATGGCCACCGTCGCCCAGATTCCAGCCGAGCGAGCGCACGCCGCCCGCCCGGGCACCGTCCTCCGCCGCCGACTCGGGGCCGACTGGCATCTGGGCTACCTGTTCGTACTGCCGATGGTGGTCATGGTGCTCGCCCTGGTCGCGTACCCGTTCTGCTACGCCGCGTACCTGAGCCTGACCCGCAAGTACGTCGGCATGCCGCCGGTCTTCGTCGGCTTCGAGAACTACGTGCGGCTCGCTTACGACGGCTTCTTCCGCCGCGCCGTCTGGAACTCGTTCGTCTTCACGTTCGGCTCGGTCGGCGTCAAGCTCGTCCTGGGCATGGTGATGGCGCTGGTGCTGACCTCGCGCATCCGCTATCGCAATCTCTTCACCGGGCTCCTGCTGATCCCGTGGGTCGCGCCGACCGTCGTCTCGGCGCTCAACTTCCTCTGGATCTTCGACGCGAGCCTGGGCGTGGCGAACTATCTGCTGGTGAAAGTCTTCCGCATCCTGCCGCAGGGTGTGGGCTGGCTCAGCGAGGCCGGCACCGCGATGGCGTCGGTGATCTTCGTCAACGTGTGGCGCGGGTTTCCGTTCTTCGGGATCTCGTTCCTGGCCGGGCTGAAGGCCATCCCGGGCGAGCAGTACGAGGCGGCGTCGGTGGACGGCGCCAACATCGTCCAGCGCTTCCGTCACGTGACGTTGCCGGCGCTCCGTAACATCATCATCATCGTGATGCTGCTCTCGACGATCTGGACCTTCAACGACTTCGCGATCGTCTACATCCTGACCAAGGGCGGTCCCGGCGGCGCGACGCAGGTGCTCCCGGTCTTCACCTACGAGATGGCTTTCGGCGCCCAGCGGCTCGGCGAGGCCATCGCGGTGGCGCTCTACATGCTGCCGGCGCTCGCGATGGTGATCATCGTGCTGTCGCGGTACATGCGCCGGAGTCACGCGAAGTGAGCAAGGAGGGGATCGAGCGGCTCCAGTCGACCGTCGCCTATCTGTTCCTCGGGCTCCTGCTCGTGTTCGTCCTCTTCCCCTTCTACTGGATGACCGTGACATCGTTCAAGACCGAGGACCGGATGCGGAGCCTCGTGTCGATGTTCTGGCCCTCGCCCTTCGTCGTCGAGAACTACACGCAGCTGCTGACCAAGACCGACTTCGCGGTCTGGTACCGCAACAGCGCCTTCGTCGCCGTCTCGAGCACCCTCGTGGCCACGGCGATCGGCACCATCGGCGCCTATGCGCTGGCGCGGCTGCGTTTTTTGGGCCGCGCCTTCCTCTCGAGCGCGACCCTGATCACGTACCTGGTGCCGCCGTCGATCTTGTTCATCCCGCTCTACGCGCAGATCCGCACGATGGGGCTGGCCGACAGCCTGGCCGGGCTCATCGCCGCCTACCCGTCGTTCACGGTGCCGTTCGTCACGTGGCTCCTCATGGGCTATTTCGGGTCGATCCCGGAGGAGCTGGAAGAAGCGGCGATGATCGACGGCGCCACGCGCTTCGGCGCGTTCCGGCGCATCATCCTGCCGCTCGCGGCGCCCGGCGTGCTGGCGGCGAGCCTCTTCGCGTTCACCCAGGCGTGGAACGAATTCCTGTACGCCCTCGTGTTCATCAGCGACGTCAAGCAGCGGACCTTGCCGGTGGGCCTCTCCACGTTCATCACGGGCGACGTCTACGGCTGGGGTTACCTGATGGCCGGCGCCGTCCTCACCACGCTTCCGGTCATCCTCGTTTACACCTACCTCCAGCGCTATATGGTCGAGGGGCTCACGGCCGGGAGCGTGAAGGGATGACGTGTCCGGCCTGTCAGCAGGGCAATCCCGACAGCGCGCGATTCTGTAACAACTGCGGCACCAGCCTCACGGTCGCGACCGCCGCCGCCGCGCCCAAGGCCTACACGCCCCCGCACCTCGCGGACAAGATCCTGACCTCGCGCGCCGCGATGATCGGCGAGCGCAAGCAGGTCACCGTGCTCTTCGCCGACCTCAAGGGCTCGATGGAGCTCCTGGCCGATCGCGACCCCGAGGAGGCACGGCGCGTCCTCGACCCGGTCCTCGAGCGCATGATGGAAGCGGTTCACCGCTACGAAGGCACCGTCAACCAGGTGATGGGGGACGGCATCATGGCGCTGTTCGGCGCGCCGCTCGCGCACGAGGACCACGCGGTGCGCGCCTGCTACGCGGCGCTCCGGATGCAGGAGAGCGTCGGCCGGTACGCCGAGCAGATCCAGAAGACCGAGGGCCTCTCGGTCCGGATCCGCGTCGGGCTCAACTCGGGCGAGGTCGTGGTGCGCTCGATCGAGAACGACCTGAAGATGGACTACTCGGCGGTGGGCCAGACCACGCACCTGGCGGCGCGCATGGAGCAGATGGCCGACCCCGGCACGATTCTGCTGGCGCCGAGCACGCTCCGGCTCGCCGAGGGCGCCGTTCAGGTCACCCCGCTGGGTCCGCGGCCGGTCAAAGGGCTCGACGCACCGGTCGAGGTCTCCGAGCTCGTGGGCGGCGCCCCGGCGCGATCGAAGCTCGGCGCCGCCGACGCGCAGCTCTCGCGCTTCATCGGACGCGTGGCGGAGCTCGACCGGATGCATGCGCTGCTCGAGCTCGCGCGCACCGGCCACGGCCAGGTGGCGGCGGTCAGCTCGGAGGCCGGCGTCGGCAAGACGCGCCTGGTGCACGAGTTCCTGCGCTCGGCCAAGACGCCGACGTGGCGGGTACTCGAGGGGCGGTCGCACTCGTACGAGCAGACCGCCTCCTACCGCCCGATCATCGAGCTCTTGCGGACCTACTTCGAGCTCGACGCGCTCGATCCGGCCTCGCGCGTGACCGAGAAGGTCGCGGCGACGATCCGCGATCTCGATCCGGCGCTCGGGGACGCGGTGGCGCCGCTCCTGTCGCTGCTCGACGCGCTGCCGTCGGACGATCCGTTCCGCGCGCTCGACGCGCGAGAGCGGCACGACCGGGTGGTCGACGCCCTCACGCACGTGGTCTTCAGGGAGACCGAGCGCCAGCCACTCGTGCTCGTGCTCGAGAACCTCCAGTGGGTCGACTCCGAGACGCAGGCGTTCCTCGACAGCCTGCTCGACCGGATCCCGACCGCGCGCCTGCTGCTGGTCGTCGACTACCGGCCCGGCTACGCGCACGACTGGGCCGGACGCCCGGGTTTTCACCTCCTCGAGATCGAGGCGCTCTCGGCGGCGGCCGCCGACGAGCTTCTCCGGGAGCTGGTGGGCGAGGATCGCGCGCTGCGCGCCGTCCGCGACCAGATGGTCCAGCGAAGCAACGGCAATCCGTTCTTCCTCGAGGAGATCGTCCGCACCCTCGTCGAGACCCGGGTGCTCGTCGGCGAGCGCGGCGCGTATCGTCTCGGCGCCGAGCTCAAGACGCTGCAGGTGCCGGCGACGGTCCAGGCGGTCCTCGCCGCCCGCATCGATCGCCTGCCGCACGACGAGAAGCTCCTGCTCCAGTCGTCGGCCGTCGTCGGCTCGGACGTTCCGCAGGCGCTGCTCGAGGCGATCGTCGGCCTGCCCGCCGAGAGCGTCGCCCGCGCGCTGGCCAGCCTGCAGAGCGCGGGGTTCCTCTACGAGGCGAGCCTCTTCCCCGACGTGGTGTATCGCTTCAAGAGCGCGCTCACCCGCGACGTCGCCTCGGCGAGCCTGCTGCGCGAGCAGCGGCGTGCCCTGCACGGGAGGATCGTGGACGCGATCGAGCGGCTCTACCACGACCGCCGCACGAGCCACGTCGACCAGCTCGCGTTTCACGCGTCGCGGGGCGAGGTCTGGGCGAAGGCGCTCGTCTACAACCGCCAGGTCGGCGCGCGCGCGGTCCTCCACGCTGCGAACGGCGAGGCGGTCCAGGCGTTCCAGGATGCGCTCGCGGCGCTCAAGCGCCTGCCGGAGTCGCGGGAGACGATCGAGCAGGCGATCGACCTCCGCCTCGACCTGCGGCCGCCGCTCCTGCAGCTCGGCCGGCTCGACGACGTGCTGACCGTATCGCGCGAGGCCGAGCGGCTGGCCGGCGAGCTCCGGGACGAGCCGCGGCTGGCGCGCGTCTACACCTATCTGATCAACTACCACTACCTCAAGGGCGAGACGCTCCAGGCGATCGAGTACGGCCAGCGCTGTCTCGACGTGGGCCGCGCCATCGGCGATCCCGCGCTTCAGGGGCTGGCGCGGCAGTACATGGGCCAGAGCTATCACGCCCAGGGGGACTATCCGCGGGCCGAGCAGGCGCTGCGCGAGAACATCGAGGCGACCGCGGGCGATCAGGCGACGATCTCGTACGTGGCCTCCTGCGGCTGGCTCGCCTTCAGCCTCGCCGACCGCGGCGCGTTCGACGCCGCGAACTCCTATCTGGCCGAGGCGCAGCGCGCCGCCGAGACGACCCAGCACGCGTACAGTCGCCTCATCGCCTGGACCCTGATCGGGCTCGTCTGGATCCGGCGCGGGCGGCTGGCGCGGGCGGTGCTGCCGCTCGAGCGCGGTCTCGAAGCCTGCCGCAAGAAGCACCTCACCGTGTGGCTGCCGATTCCGCTCTCACTGCTCGGCCTCGCGTTCGTCCGCATGGGCCACGTGCACGAGGGGCTTCGTCTGCTCGAGGACGGCGTGGCGTTGAGCCGCGAGCTGGGGATCCGCGCGTATCTCGCCGCCTGGCTCGTCAATCTGGCGGAAGGATTCCTGGCCGACGGCCAGCACCAGCGGGCGCTCGAGACGGCGCGGCAGGCTCTCGACATGGCCCGCGAGCACGGCGAGCGCGGTCACGAGGCGCAGGCGCTGCACGTGCTCGGCGACATCGCCGCGCGCGGCGCGGCTCCCGATTTCGCCGAGGCGCGGGTGCGCTACGAAGCGGCGCTGCGCCTGGCCGGCGAGCTCGGTCTGCGCCCGCTCGTCGCGGCCTGCCTCTTGAGCCTCGGGGCGCTCGAGACCCGGCTGGGCCGCGTCGAGAGCGCGGCGCGGTACCGGGCGCAGGCGCAGCAGATGCTCGACGAGCTCGACATGCGCTCCGGGCGTGAGCAGGCCGAGAAGGAGGTGACCGAGCTCGGCCATCTCTTCATCGTCGCCCGCTCGCAGCCCGACCTGTACGACTTCCTCGCTCAGGAGCTCTCCGGCGCCGAGAAGATCCGTGTGCTCTTCGATCGGCGCCGCGGGGAGCAGCGCCAGCGGCTCGAGGAGCTGACCGAAGAGCGGCGCCGTGCCGAGCGGCGGCGCGAGCAGCTCGACCAGGACCTCCGGGACTGGGGCTTCGGGGTGGCTCCGCGACGGCACGGATGACCGACCACTTTCTCGTCGAGCGCGACGGCCCCACCGCGCTGCTCACCTTCAACCGCCCCGACGCGCGCAACTCGATGACGTTCGAGATGTACGAGGCGCTCCACGACGCGTGCGCCGCGCTCGACGCCGACCCCTCCGTGCGCGCGTTGATCCTCAGAGGCGCCGGCGATCGAGCGTTCGCAAGCGGCACCGACATCCGCCAGTTCCTCGACTTCGAGACCCGCGAGCACGCGCTCGACTACGAGGCCCGCCTGACCCGGGTGCTCTCGCGGCTGGCCGGCATGAGCAAGCCGACGATCGCCATGCTGCAAGGCGACGCGATCGGCGGCGGGCTCTTCATCGCGCTGGCGTGCGATCTGAGACTCGCCGCGCCGCACGCGCGATTCGGCATTCCCGTGGCGCGCACGCTCGGTAACTTCCTGGCCCCGGTGAGCCTCACCTTGCTGGTGTCGGTGCTCGGTCCCAACCGCGCCCGCGAGATCGTACTGACCGCGCGCCTGCTGGACGCTCAGGAGGCCGGGTCGATCGGGCTCGTCGATCGCGTCCACCCGGCGGAAGAGCTCGAATCACGGGCGCGCGAGCTCGCGGCGAGCCTCGCCGGGCTCGCCCCGCTCACGCTCGCCGCGACCAAGGAGGCCACGCGCCGGATGCTGGCGGCGCTGGCCCCGCGGGACCTCGACGACCTCATCGTGTCCTGCTATCTGAGCCGGGACTTCCACGAGGGCGTGCGCGCGTTCCTCGAGAAGCGAAAGCCTGACTGGCAGGGGCGCTGACTCGCTTGCGCGGGAGCTCGGTTCTTCGGGACGGGCTGGGCCGGATTGTTCGAGCGCGATTACGTCGAGACTCGGACTATCGGATGCGACCGTGCTGGCCGGCGGCCGAATGACACCACCCGGCGCGCCGAGCCAGCACCTAGTTGTTGCTCGTCATGTTGAGGATGCGGCCCTCGAGCTGGTGAAGGAGCGGGACGTACTCGTCGCTGCCGCAGGACGGGCAGGTCGGCTCGCCCAGCTCGAAGCACTCTTCGCAGGCCACGCAGACGGCGAGGCTGCGGAGCGAGATCGGAACCCGTGAGAGCGTGCGAACCATCGTGCTGATCATCGCCTCTTCCTCCTGCCCGGGTGATTACGCAAAGGCGATACCAGACGGGGCCAGGCCCGGAACAGGCTGTATTATAAAGCTAAATTTGAATTTCCGGTTGTTGGGATCGAGCCGATTGGCTCGATTCTTACCGCCTAAGAGCATCCAGACTTGATCAGCGAAGGACCACTCTCCGGGCTCTCGCAACACCCGGGGGCCCGGCAACTCGTGCCGAAGGACACGTGCTAGAATTTCGCCGATGAGATCGAGCGTGATCGTTCGGTGAGTCGCGGCGGGCACTACGGCTTCGAGCGCCGACGCCGGGCCGATATCCAGAAGGCCAAGCAGGAAGCCAAGCGGCAGCGCAAGAACGAGCGGGCGGAATCCGGCGCGACCGGCCCCGAGGTCGGCGAGGCCCAGGACACCGGCGCCCCCGCGGGCATGTGGGAGTGGTTCTCACCGAGCCGAGGCCGCACCGTTGTCTCGGCGCCCAAGACGCGACCCGATCCCGATCCGCCCGACGACTGGGTGCTGCTGACCGACGTCGAGCCCGAAGCCTAGCGCGACTACTTCTTCGCGGCCTCCGCGGCCTGAAAGCCGACCTTGTTGTGGGTCCCGTCGCACATCGGCTTGTTGCTCGACGCACCGCACCGGCAGAGCGCGATCCTCGCCTGGCCCGCCGTGTTGATCGGGGCTCCGGTCGGATCGATGAGCTCGCACTCGCCCTCGATCAGATACGGGCCGTTCGGCCGGGTCGTGATCTTGACGGCCATCGTGTGAGTCCTCCTTGGGGTTGAGCAGCGCCATCAAGATACCATCTTGATCGACCGGCGCGCGGGCGACTGCGCGCGGGGTACACTTTGGCCATGAGGGAGCCCGGCGCGATCCTGCTCGTCGCGTGCTACGAGCTCGGCCATCAGCCGCTGGCCGTCGCGTGGCCGGCGGCGTTTCTCGAGCGCGCGGGCTACGCGCCGGCGGTGATGGACGTGTCGGTCGAGCCGTTCGATCCCGAGCGCGTGCGCCGCGCCCGGCTGATCGCGATCTCGGTGCCGATGCACACGGCCCTCCGGCTCGGCGTGACGGTCGCGCGGCGCGCGCGCGAGGTGAACCCGACCTGCTACATCGCGTTCTACGGACTTTACGCGACGCTCAACGCGAGCCACCTGCTGGCGGGTCCGGCCGATTCCGTCATGAGCGGCGAGCTCGAAGCGGCGCTCGTCGACCTGGCGCGGCAGCTCGAAACGGGCGCGCTGGAAGGGTCGAGCCGACCGGCGGCGACGCCGCGGCCCGTGCTCGCGAAGCTCGACTTTCCCGCGCCGAGCCGCGCGGCATTGCCGTCGCTGAAGAAGTACGCGCACCTCGAGCGCGACGGCGGCGTCGAGCTGGTCGGCTACGTCGAGGCGACCCGCGGCTGCAAGCACCTGTGTCGCCACTGCCCGATTCCACCGGTCTACGGCGGGCGCTTCTTCGTGGTGCCCGTCGAGGTGCTGCTCGCCGACATCCGCCAGCAAGTGGAGGCCGGCGCCACGCACGTCACGTTCGGCGATCCCGACTTCCTCAACGGTCCCGGGCATGCCCTGGCCGTCGCGCGCGCCGTCCACGAGGCATTCCCATCTCTCACGTTCGACTTCACGGCGAAGATCGAGCACCTGCTGCGCCACCGCGATCGCCTGCCGGAACTGGCGCGGCTGGGCTGCGCGTTCATCGTGTCCGCGGCCGAGTCGCTGAGCGACACGGTCCTGGCGCATCTCGACAAGGGCCACACGCGCGCCGACGTCGAGACGGCGGTGCGGCTCGCCGCCGAGGCCGGCGTCACCTTGCGGCCCACCTGGGTGGCGTTCACGCCGTGGACCACGCTCGAGGACTATCGGGAGCTATTGGACTTCGTCGAGGTTCGCGGGCTCGTCGACGCGGTCGACCCCGTCCAGCTCACGATCCGCCTGCTGGTGCCGCCGGGCTCGCTGCTGCTCGAGAGCGCGGGGATGCGTCCGTTCCTGGGCGAACTGGTCGAAGACCAGTTCTACCACCGCTGGACGCACCCCGATCCGCGCATGGAAGCCCTTCACACGGCCGTGTCGACCCTGGTCGCCGGCGCTGCCGACCGGCGCGAGGATGCGGCCGTCACCTTCGCGCGCGTGCGCGAGCTCGCCGACCGGA
>JACXTT010006741.1_pt1 | contig 16330 bp, 8 predicted proteins | sample 9270951 | NCBI WGS metagenome assembly JACXTT01 (sample SAMN15532306, study PRJNA645909) | rock metagenome | isolation source: weathered quartz diorite | place: Puerto Rico | collected 2017-06-21 | reverse complement strand
CCCCTGCCCCCTGTTCTTCAACTTACCCTTTAAGGCGCCTACGACCGCCCCCTGTGCCTAATCTTGCAGGGCAAAGATTTCTGTCAGCTCCCGGTCATAGCGCTCGGCCCACAGGTGATGCCCTGTGGTCGCATCGACCAACTGCGTATTGATCCGCACCCGCCTGTCAGCCTTCTGTACACTGCCCTCCACCACATAGCGCACCCCCAGCTCTTGGCCTACCTGCTGAGGAGTAATGGCCTTGCGCTTGTAGACGAAGGTGGAGTTGCGCGCGATGACAAAGAGGCTAGAGAGCTTGGAGAGGTCCGTAATGAGCGTGTCAGTCATCCCGTCGCTGAAATACTCCTGCTCCGCATCGCCACTCATATTGGTGAACGGCAGCACAGCAACGGAGGGCTTGAGAGGCAACGGCAACGCCGTCTGGGGGCTGAGGGTCAGGGATTGGGGATGAGGGATGGGAAAGGAGAAATAGCGAGCGACTGCAAAGATTACCGCAAGGAGGAGAAACCCTATTAGCGTCCATCGGGGCGCGGAACGCAGCCGACGCGGCTTTGGTGCTTCCGCTTTTGCCTGTTGCCTTTCTGCTTCTTGACTTGACGACTTGAGACTTGAGGACTTGTCAACTTGGAGTCGGTAAACTCGCACCAGCTCAGCAATGTTCTTGACCGCCTGCTCACCGAGATATTCATAACCTAAGGCCAGCTTGTTTTTAACCTGATCGTAGACCGTCCCCGAGAGGCAGATCCCCCCTCCCTCCGCCAATGCCTCCACCCGCGCTGCAATGTTGACCCCATCGCCATAGATCCGCTCCCCCTCCACGATCACATCCCCGATATTGAGACCCAGGCGAAACTCCATCCGACGGTTAAGGGGAAGTTCAGCATTCCTGCTCTTCAGCGCCTTCTGGATTTCCACTGCGCATCGCACCGCATCCACGGCGCTGGCAAACTCCGCCAGCAGATTATCCCCTGGCGCATCCACCACGCGGCCCTGGTGCTGTTGAATGAGCGTCGCCATCACTTCGCGGTAGGCAGTCAAGGTGCGAACGGTCGCTACCTCATCCTCACCCATCAAACGACTGTAGCCCTTCACGTCGGCGCTGAGGATTGCCGCCAGTTTCCGCTGCAGCACCCCCGCCAGCTGGGAGGGTCTGGAGACAGAGTCATCAGAAAGAGATGAAGGGCGCGCCATTGTCAGGAGCGTGAAGGACGGGTCGCCATAGAGCATGTAGCTGGCCCAGGTCAGGCTTTGCCACCCTCGCTGCGTAATCACTTCGTGACGAGCACGCAGTAGCGCTTCGCCCAGACTGAGACCGGCAGCCACATGCTGATAGAAGATGGTGGCAAAGAGGACGCTTTCCTCATCCTGCACGACCCAGAAGGTTCCAATATAGTTCTTGACTCCCGCTAGCAGAAACGCACTGCCAATCCCAAACGCCTGCTCCTCATAGCGGAGGCTTTCCTGCCACGCCGCTGTGGCTCCGGCCTGACAGGAGTTAGAAAACACTAACAAGGGGGGATGACTAAGTTTTCCTAATTCTCCAGCAGTCAAGACTCCTTCGTGCAATACCCACCCACTGTGACTGGGGGTCTGAGCGTCATACTGACTATGGCCGGCAAAATGCACGACAGCGTGGGATTGTAGCGCCAGCAGGAGTGACGCCTTGCGCACTTCACGCCCGCCCAGCAGGGTTATCTCCACTTCCTCTCGGCCCCCCAAGAGCTCCCCCAGCTGCTCGGCCTCCTGTCTGGCCTGCGGCAGCGTTTCGGTCGGATCGGCGATCAACAACACCCGCAGCGGGCGTTGTTCTTGGCGAAGAGCGCTCGTGCTGGGCACGGGAGCACTGGTAATGACTTGGCGGCCCAGGCGAAACTTCAACGCCAAGAACTGCTCACCATCGTAACACAGCTCCCACGGCGCCTGCAGGAGAGCCTCATCGAGCCGCAAATAGAGTTCCCCGGCTTGAGCGGCGCGCAATCGGCGTTGCGCCGCCTCGGGAAGCAAATGCGAGAACAGCAGCGCGCCAAGCCGCTGTAGGTCTCGGACCCCAGCCATGCGGTCACTCCGCCCATATCCCGGCAGAACTAGGCTCCCAGCCTCAGCGTTTACCTCCCGCAGAAACGTATCGTCGACACGGATCTCGCTGCGCGGAATGAGGACGCCTACCTCCGCCAAGTCGATGAGGTTGACATCGCCCTTCCGCAAAATAGTCAGAGAGATCGATGACGGTTGCGCCATGACCACTATAGCTCCCTACTTCTATTGAGAGGTTCTGAGCTGCGATCCGACCTGCTGCCATCTATACCACAGCCGCACAGTCCTCAATACTCTACGCCCGCGTACCATTTACCCCCTCCCATCAAGACCTATGCCGCAACAGGCTGCAAGGCAGACCACTCTACGGCATTCCTCGGCCAGCCCTCAAGTCAACGCCACTCGTCGATCCAAGAGTGATCCGATTTCTCCCGACTCAGGGTCTTATCCACTAGAAACATAATTACCTGGCGGGAGCGCAAAAGCTCTGACTCCCGCTGGGAACGAACACCTTTCACGAAGGAGAACACCGCTATGTGGAGCTTTATAATGCAGCCTAGAGTCACGACCGCAGCTGTTGGCTTCACGCATGACCTCTCATGGCTACTAGCTGGCTTAGTGGGGGTCGTGTGGTTTTCTGCAGGGATGCTGGCCTGTGTGGCCATCCGTCACTACGTCTCGCAGCCCATCACGCTTTCCGTTAATAGAGCACCGGCCGCTGTGGACTGGCAGGACGCAGCCTAACAGTCTGCGCCCGCTCGGTGCGCGACTCCTGGTATGAAGAGGAGGGGCGCAGCTTGTCTTTGCCCCCCAATCTGCGCTCTCTGACTAGCTCTATCCGAAGAGTGAACCAACGCAGCGCAACCCGGAGTCTTCTTTACCACAAGTGCGGCAACCCATTAGGTTCACCGCACCCCGAGATATGGAGGGAACTCCCATGCTTACTCCCCGCAAAATGACAATGCTCGACGTGGTCCAGGCCGTCAGTGCTTATGCTAAAGACGACGAGGAGATCGTGGCAACGGTCGCCTCTCTCATCAACAGCGGCAAGATCCTCCTGTGCGGCTCCTTCGCCGGAGCAAAGATCGACCTGACCGTTTCGGCTTACGCTACTGCACGATCGCGCCCCTCTCCTTTGCCTCCGCTTAAGGGCCATCTCCCATACACCCGGAGCGCGCTCGATAGTTATTCTTTCGCCACGCAGATGGGACAAAAGGACGTGGGAGAAAAATCCGTTGCTACCGCACCGGCCGTAACACAGCCGTTGTCAAAGATTCCAGTGACCAGAAGGGCGCCGACAGCCACCAGGAGAACAAGGTGTCTGTAGAGCATGGCGTCCCTCTTTCTAGCTTACTAAGAGCCTTATGATTGATAGGCGCAAGGCGCCCTCACTTTAACCCCGCTTTGCGCAGGGCAGTCAGAGTGCGCTCGACTTCCGCTGGATCGGTAAAGGGTAGTCTTTGCCTCACCCCGTCTAAAGAGTAATGCGGATAAAGCTGTAAGATTGCCGCCACCGCGGCCCGTGCCTCCTCCTCGCGCCCGAGTTCACTATAGCTGACCGCGAGTTCTCTGTAGGTAGAGAGAAGATAGGGGTTCTGACTGAGGTCGTGCTTCTGAGCAGCCACGGCCTCCTCAAGTCGCCCCAGCAAGCGATAGGCTATCCCTAAGCCGTGTGAGTACCATCCCGGGGGCTGAGGGCTAAGACGCATCGCCTGCTCCGCTGCCTGCACCGCTCGCTCTGGCCGCCCCAGATAAGCGAGCATCTCTGCCAGATCCGCATGCGTATCAGCGCTGGAAGGATCGAGGGCGATGGCCCGCTCCGCCTCGGCCAGGGCTTGGGCTGGCTGCTTTTTCGCCAGATAAATGTAACCCAGGACCATGTGAGTCCAGGGGAAGGCGTCATTTAAGGCAAGGGCTTTTTGCACTATCGCCAAGGCCTGCTCCAGTATTTGCGGGTCCTGACTCACTTGCGAGTCCCATGCCTGCAAATAGCTAAAAGCCAGCTCCGTGTAAGCAGTGAAGAAGGACGGATTACGGCTGAGGACCTCCTTGAGAGCGGCAATGGCCTCCAAGGACCGTCCCATCTGGCGATAGGTAAAGCCTAACTGGAATACATACGTGTCCGGATAGTAAGGATTAAGACGCATCGCTTGCTCTATCGACTCCAGGGCAGCCGCAGGCCGTCCGGCGATATTCAGCATCTGAGCGCGGAGGACATAGCTGTCCGCAGAGTTGGGATCAAGGGCGATGGCCCGCTCGGCTTCGGTCAGGGCTTGATCAAGCTGCTGGTCCCCGAGATAGACATAACTCAAGATCCCGTGAGCTAAAGGCAAGGAATCGTCCAGGGCGAGCGCCCGTTGCGCCAGCTCCACGGCACGCTCCCGAGTCTGAGGGGCCTGACTCCAGTGCAATAGGCGCTCCCTCACGTAGGTCCAGCCCAGGGCCACATACGCATCCGCGTACTGCGGGTCCAGGGCAATAGCACGCTCAAACAGCGGCCGCGCCTGCGCATTGGCCTCTTTTGTGAAACGGCGGTACAACTCCTGCCCGCGTAAACAAGAGTCATAGGCAGTGAGGTTGTTCGTGGGGATACGCCGCACCCGCGCAAGTTCTGCCTCTGCTACCTCGACCCGCAGGGCGGCCACGATCTTTTGCGTGATCTCATCTTGCAGGGCAAAGATATCCTTCAGCTCCCGATCATAGCGCTCGGCCCACAGGTGGTGCCCCGTGGTCGCATTCACTAACTGCGCAATGATCCGCACCCGTGTGTCGGCCTTCTGCACACTGCCCTCCACCACATAGCGCACCCCCAACTCTTGGCTCACCTGCTGAAGTTTGACGGTCTTGCCCTTGTAGATGAAGGTGGAGTTACGAGCGATGACAAAAAGGCCCGAGAGTTTGGAGAGGTCAGTGATCAGGGTGTCGGTCATGCCGTCGCTGAAATACTCCTGCTCTGGGTCACTGCTCATATTGGCAAAGGGTAGCACGGCTAGGGAGGGCTTGTCGGGTAATGTCAGTGCGGGGGCTCTGTCACCGCCGACCCCGAGGACAGGAGCCCCGACCTCCGGGCGTATTGCCGCAGACCGTTGCGGCTTCGGCTCCTTCTTGGTCTTCTTTACTGACCCTCTGCGCCTTGGGCTATCCTTCCCTTCTTGTCTCTCCCCTTCTCGGCTTTCGAGTGCATCCAGCAGTGCTTTTGCTTCTTTCAAGTCTATCGTGTCAAATCCTTCGGTGAACCAGTCGTAGATGTCTGCTACCAGCTTGCGGGCTTCTGCTTTCTTGCCTTGCTGCTGCCACAGTCGAGCCAAGCTCATCACCGCCCGCAACTCCAGTGACTTCGCGCTCTGTTTGCGAGCAATCTCAATGGCCGTGAGAAAACACGCTTCAGCTTCTGCGACGTGCAATTTGCGACTTGCGATTTGCGACTGCAGGGTCAGTTCACCTTTTAGCCGATATAGCTCCGCCTCATATGTACACTCCCCCGTTCTCTCCACGATAGCTAACGCCTCGGCCAGCGCTGTGAGACCGGCCGTGATCTGACTCACTCTGCTATACGCCTCAGCCAGCAAAGCCAGAAAATACGGCCGCATCAGCTCTGCCCCTGTGACCCCATAGGCAGTGAGACCCTGGCGTATCTGCGCAATCCCTTCTTCTCCTTGTCCTTGCTCGGCTAGCGCCCAGCCCCGCAGCACAGTGCCCATCGCCACTCGTTGGGCAAATCCGTGCTCGGTCGAGAGGACAATGGCAGCCTCGGCCTGCTCTTTGGCTCCATTCTCCTCTCGCCGGTGGTGATGCAACCAAGCAACGTGGTTTAGAATTATCGCTAGGCTATGAGGATGAGACCACTCTCGGGCGAAAACTAGAGCCTCGTGAATTTTCTTCAGGGCTTGGTCCGGATAGCCAAGAAACCAGAGAGTCCAGGCTGCATAGGAGAAGCAGAACACCCCAGGGTCCTGCCCGTAAAGAAAGGCATGGGAGTAGTGGTGCTGAGGATCATAGAGGGCAATCCCCTGTTCCAGGCGGGCTCGGGCGGAGACGAAGTTTCCAAAATAGACCGAAATAACCCCTGTTGACCAGTAGGCGTCCATGAGAAGCGTTGGGTCTTGTAGGCTTTGGGCCAGGCGCAGGAGCTGTTCCCCCAGCTCGTGTGTCGTCCGTAAGTCCCCCGCACGACATAAAACCAATACAGTCCCTTCAGCACGGGGAAGAGCTGAGGAGTCTCCCCTACCTGCCGGCAGAGCTCCAGCGCCCGGCTATAGACTTTTTCTACTTCTACTGAGGCATAGCCCTGGGTGGCCATGAGCGGACCGCCTATGGCAATTTGCAGCATAAGCTCTTGTTGAGCGTGCTCGGGAGCATCTGGAATGAGCGTGAGCAGCTCTAGCCCTTTGTTGAGAAGTCCAATTGCTTCTTGGTTCGCGGATCGGCGGATGGCATTCTCGCCTGCTCGGTGTAGATAGTGCACGGCGCGTTCATAGTTGCGGCCCCGCTCGAAGTGCATCGCCAACTCCGCAGCCATCTCTCGGCCTTGCCGGCCATACCCCTGCTCTATGCGTCCCCAATCCACCGGTGCAACCGCACCTGCCGACTGGCCGAGATCTGCTCGTACAACATCTCTTGGTATAACGCGTGGATGAACCCGTAGCGCGCCGCCACCGTCCCGTCGGGCCATTCTGTGGTTCCTCTAGCCTGCAGAAAGTTTTTCAGTCGCGCTAACCTAGCACAACGCTCCTCGATTTCCTCAACCGTCACTTCAGCACCTGCGGCGACCGTCGCTGCCGAGAATTCTGCTCCCACTACACTGGCAACTTCCAGCACCTGCTGCTCCTCAGGGCTCAGCCGAGCAAACTGCTGCTCGATCATCTTGCGGATGGTCGGCGGAGTGCTGACCTCTACCGTCATGTCCTCCTGTTTCTCCCGTGTCAGTAACTCCTCGACGATGTTTACCACGAAGAGAGGATTGCCTTCCGTGCGCTGGTGAATCGTGTGGGCCAGTTGTAGGGACGGACGGCCATGCACTCTTACGGGTAATCGCACCGCCAGATAGGCCGCGATATGCGCCTCGCTCAGCAATGGCACTGCTAACTCTTCACACTGCCCGTGCAGTTGGAGCTCTTGCTTAACCGTTTGTAAGGGATGCTCCTGTCCCTCCGCTGAGCGCGAGGTCCCAATCACCAGCAGCCGCGCCGGTTGGCGTCGCCGGGCTAGAAACGCTATCAGCTCCAAGGTCGAAGCATCACTCCAGTGGAGGTCTTCGAGCCACAGCACCAACGGCCTCTCCGCTGTTAGGGCTTCCAGCGCCTCGGCCATCTCCCGCAGCATCCGCTCGCGGGTGGCGCCAAAGGTCTTCCGCTGCAATGCGTCGAAGTCTGTGGCGTTGAGGAGGGCCGGCATCTGCATGAGCCAAGTCGGGGCATACTGGCCGAGGATCTCCACGAGGCGTCGCCCTTCTGACTCCCGACCCAGTTGCCCTAGTGCGGACAGCATCGGCAAATAGGCTTCGCCCGCCCCGTACTGCTCAATGCACTGTCCCTGGCCGATCCACAGTACACCCTCAGCAGCGGCCCGCTTCAGAAAGGCTTCTACGAGGGTGGTCTTGCCAATGCCGGGCTCTCCGGTGACGAACACTACCTGACGTTCCCCGTTCAGGGCCTTCTCGAGCCACCGGTGGAGTTGCGACAGTTCAGTCTCACGACCAACCACACTGGATACGGGGCGTTGAGGGCTAGGGACCGTCAGAGAAGGAGAACTCGGAACTGAGGGGGGAGCGGAGGGAAGGGCAGCGAGCACCCGATACACCCGCACCGGCTTGGCAATGTTCTTGACCGTCTGCTCTCCTAGATCCTCATACCTCAACGCCAGCTTGGTTTCGACCTGATCGTAAACCGTCCCTGAGATGCAGATGCCCCCACCCTCGGCTAATGTCTCTACCCGCGCTGCAATGTTGACTCCGTCACCATAGATACGCTCGCCCTCGACGATTACGTCGCCCACGTTGATCCCAATGCGAAACTCCATCCAACGATTAGGAAGTAATTCGGCATTCCTGGTCTTGAGCGCTTTCTGGATCTCGACCGCGCCCCGCACGGCATCCACGGCGCTGGCAAACTCCGCCAGCAGGTTATCTCCAGGCGCATCCACCACGCGGCCATGGTGTTGCTGGATGAGAGCAGTCATCACCTCCCGGTAAGCAGTCAGCGTGCGAATCGTCGCCGCCTCATCTTCCCCCATCAAGCGACTGTAGCCCTGTACGTCCGCACTGAGGATCGCCGCCAACTTACGCCGCAGCACACCAACCGGCTGGAGTTGGTCGGCGACAGAAGGAAGAGAAAGAGCCTGGTTCGTGGTGGTCGACAATAAAGTAAAGGCCGGGTCGCCATAGCACAGGTAACTCGCCCAGGTCAGGTTCTGCCACCCTCGCTGGGTAATCACCTGTTGACGAGCCCGTAGCAGTGCTTCTCCTAGACTGCGACCCGAGATCACGTGCTGATAGAAAACCGTGGCAAAAACTCTGCTCTCCTCATCGTGCACTACCCACAAGGTCCCGATATAGTTTTTGACCCCCGCCAGCAAAAATGCGCTGCCGATGCCAAATGCTTGTCCTTCATACCTGTAGCCCCTCTTCCACTCGGTGGTGACCCCGGCCTGACACGAGTTGGAAAACACCAGTAGAGGGGGACGAGAAAGCTTGCTCAACTCCCCGGCGGTCAATACTCCCTCATGCAACACCCACCCGCTATGGCTCGGCGTCTCAGCGTCATACTGACTATGCCCAGCAAAATGCACCACGTCATGCGCTTGCAAAGCGGCCAACAGCGGCACCCGACGCACCTCATGCCCGCCCAGTAAAGTTACCGTCACCCCGCTCATGCCCGTCAACAATATGCACAGCCGCTCCGCTTCCGCCCCTGCCTGCGGCAGCGTTTCGGTGGGGTCAGCAATCAGCAGTACCCGCATGGGTCCCGGCTCTCTAGGGACAGCTCCGGGGCTCGGCAGGGGCGTACTGGTGATCACTTGGCGGCCTAGACAAAACTTCGTGGCGAGAAACTGCTCGCCGTCGTAGGCCAGCTCCCACGGCGCCGGCAGGAGAGCTTCATCGAGCCGCAGATAGAGGTCACAAGGCTGAGCGGCGCGTAAGCGCCGGCGCGCCGCCTCGGGGAGCAAATGGGAGAAGAGCAACTCGCCGATCCGTTGCAGGTCGTGGACCACGGTGGAGTTTTCACCCTGCCCGTACCCCGGCGTCGCCACGCTCGTCAGCTCGGCGATGAGTTCCTGCAAAAAAGTATCGGGCACGTGGATTTCGCTGCGTTGAATGAGGACCCCCATCTCCGCCAAGTCAATAATGTTGACGTCGCCTTTCCGCAGAATGGTAAGAACGATCGGTGGCGGTTTGGCCATGACCTGTAGAGTTTCCTTTCCCCCTAAGAACTTCTGGCTCCAGCTCCGATTTGCTCCCATTCATACCATGAAAGCGCACTCTCTCAGAAGACCCAGCAGGATGCTACTCCACGCGGCGCTAAGAGGGCTCCCCGATCAAGGTTCAAGCCTCCCACCGCTTGCTTGTTCAACCCGTGATCCGATTTGCCGTGTTTCAGGGTCTTACCCATGAGAAGCAGAAAACACCGAACCGCACACAGCCCCTTGCAACTCCGCAGTGGCGGCATCGTGCACTGAACTTCACGTTTATCGGTGGCGGCGGTAATGAAGCGAGCAACGCAATCGTGGTGGGTAACAGTGTGGTGTCTGTGACCGGCTGGACCCAATCTAACGGTCTCGCAACCCCAGGAGCATTCCAGACGAGCAGGGGCGGTGGCGTCTACGACGCTTTTGTGGCGCGGCTGAATGGCACGGGGGGTCTTTTCTACTTCACCTATTTCGGCGGCAGCGGTAACGAAGCAGGGAATGACATAGTGATTAACAGCGCCGGGGTCACCTACATAACGGGGGTTACCAACTCCACCAACTTCCCGCTTGTGAATCCGCTCCCGAGCCCGAATCGTGGTCTGTATGATGCGTTTGTGGCCCGGGGTGCGTTGAATGGCCAGGGTGTAGCTGATATTGCCTTCTCCACGGTTCTTGGCGGCGAAGACAATGACGCAGGCTTGAGCATTGGCGTGGATGGTGTGAGCAACGTCTACGTGGCCGGCTATAGTTGGTCAAGTAATTTCCGCACGGTTGCTGGCAGCTTCGATACCGTACACAATGGCGGCGTCTCGGACGCCGTCGTCTTCAAGTTGACCCCCTAGAATACCGATCCATGTCCCCGCACGACTAACCTTTAGCCCCGCTGAAAAGTCTGCCTCTCTGCCTCACTACAGAAGTGAGAGAGCATGGCTCAGTTCTCAATCAGACCACAGAAGACTCGTACACGCCTCCGTTTGTCCACTCCTCGGTAGCGTGCGCGCAGCGCACGCTACACTGAAGGTGTCCCAATGTCATGTGATTCGATTTAGCTTGTCTCCTTTCTCTTTATGCATGAACGGAAGGATAACGATCCTTCCAGGGTCGCGCCTCTTCAAGCTGTGCAGCGACCTGCAAGAGGAGGTCCTCGCACCCCATCGCAGCCACAAGCTGGATGCCGACAGGTAACCCCTCCGGGGTCCAGTACAGCGGCAGCGAGATCGCCGGTTGGCCAGTGACATTGAAGGGCTGCGTAAACGCGGCATGTTGACCAATTCGCCTGATGAGCTTCCAGGGCTTGTCCGGCGGCGGGGTCAGTTCGGCCAGGGTGGCCGGGGGCTCACAGACCGTTGGGGTCAGCAGTAGGTCAAAGCCGTTGGCCCACCATTGCATGACCCGCCACCTCCAGTCCTGCTGCCACCCCACTGCCTCCAGGAAGTCCTCTACCGAGGCGGACGGCAAATCCAGCCGCGCTAAGCTCCACAGGTATGGCTCCACATCGTCCTGCGCGACGGGGCGGCCCAGCAGCTTGCTCAGCCCGCGTAGGACGAGGCGGAAGCCCATCCAGCCCAGCACGCCGGTCCGTACGCCGCGTTCCTCATCCATCAGCGCCTCAGGCCACGCCGGTTCGACTACATGCCCCAGCGACTCCAGGAGCTTCCCTGCGGTTTCAGTTCCCGTGACACATTCGGGGTGAACCTCGACGCCACTCATGTGGGTCAAAAGGCCAATGCGGAGGCAGCCTGGACTTGCTCCCACCTCACTCGTGTACCGCCGGGCCGGTGGTGGCGCGAGAAAAAACTCGCCGGGCTCGGCGCCGTGCACGACGTCCAGCACGGCCGCCACATCGCGTACCGTGCGACTGACCACCAACTCGCAGACGTTCCAATCGAGCGCCACCCGACCAAACGGGACCCGCCCCCGGGACGGCTTTAAGCCCACCAGGCCACACCAGGCGGCTGGCAACCGGATCGACCCGCCCCCGTCGTTGGCATGCGCAATAGGCACGAGCCCAGCCGCCACCGCCGCCGCCGCTCCCCCTGACGAGCCACTGGGTGAGCGTGCGAGATCCCAAGGATTATGCGTGGCGCCGAACGCCAGCGGCTGCGTCGTGCTTTGCATCCCCAATTCCGGAGTATTGGTTTTCCCGAGCGTGACGAAGCCTGCTTGTCGAAAGCGCGTCCCCAGAGGAGTGTCTACCGGCGCGAGGTACCGCATATCGCGTAGGGCCCGATTACCCATGTAGTAGGGCTGTCCGACCTGCATCGCGCCAATATCCTTAAGCAGAAGCGGCACGCCGCGGAACGGCCCTGCCGGAAGGGTTGGAGAAGCGGCAGCGGCTCGCGCCTCGTCAAAGAGTGGGGTAATAACTGCGTTAAGAGACGAGTTGAGCTTCTCGATACGAGCAATCGCTGCGTCAACCAGTTCGCGAGGTGAGAGCTGACCCTGCCGAATCAACTCCGCTTGGGCGATCCCATCAAGGGTTGCTAATGCGTCCTCCATTAGGGCCTCCTTTCTTCACTACTTGTTGTGTGACCTCAACATACTCTCGATAGCAGATTTATGATGCTCCCAAACTTAATGTCATCGGGCGGCGAGGCAGTGGCGCGTGAAGTGAGACATCGGCTCTACGAAGTCTCCTGAGGCACAGGAGCCTGCAATTTATATGAAAGAACCTCCTCTGCAGGAATCTCCATTGGTGTGGGAGAAGCAAAGCGGTGCACTACTCCCTCGTTGCCGTCCACCGTCACCCGTTCCCCCTCTGTGAGGAGCTTCGTGGCATTCTTGACGCCGAACACCGCGGGAATGCCTAACTCGCGCGCGACCACGGCCGCATGGCACATCGTGCCGCCTACTTCCATCACGATAGCAGCCGCCCGCGGGAAGAGCGGGGTCCAGCCCGGATCAGCAAACTCCATCACTAACACGTCCCCCTCCTTGAGTCTCGTCGGATCAGGGCTGTGCAGGACACGGACGACCCCCTCGCCACGCCCGCCACCGACGCCGACGCCATGGAGACTGCCATTCCCAACTGGGCTGGGACTAACCGCATCCTCGGGCTCCTCCACTGGAACACCGTCCGACCGGACGAGCGCCGGCGCTCGCCGCATCCGGAACGATGCAAGTTCCTGCCGCCTACGTGTTACTATCTCGCGGGGATCGTTCAGAGGTGGTTCAGGAGCTGCCTTCAGCAGGGTGTCCAGTTCATCCAGGGTGAAGAAGAAGACGTCGTCCGGCGCAGACAGAAGACCGCGCACGACGAGGTGCTGCCCCAGCTCCTGCGCTGCGCGCCGAACACGGAGGAATACCTGCATAGCGTGGTGCTTCGGCGCCTCACGCAATGGCATGTACGCTTGCACCACCTGCGCGAGCCAACGCAAGAGCGGTCGCTTCCAAACTGGCGCTGTGGCTAGGGCCGTCGCGACATGGGCCTCGCGCTCCGCACGCAATCTGCCCAATCGGGCCGCCACGTTCTCTCGGGCAGGCGTTGCCAATCCGGCGCGCACCAACTCGAGAATCATAGACGGGTCCTCAACCCAGCGCGGTACGCTAAGTTCAAGTTCCTGCGGGGCGCGGTGGCCAGAACAAGAGAGGAAGGCGTCGAGGCGCGCGAGCCAATCCTTCACCCTGTCGTCCTGTTCAGCATGCATGCGCAACATCTGTAGGAGGTCTGACGCGCCATTTGTCGAGGTCAAGTGCTGAGCGAAGGGCCGTGCGGCCTCGATAAGATTGTCTATCCCAACGGAAATCTGCGTTGTTGGGTTGCCGACTACGCCAGCCGCCAGCATACGACGCGCCTCCGGCCACGGACGAAAGAGCGTATCGGCGAGGAGCCACACGCCTAAGGCGCAGTTCGCCAGGGCCAGACCATCTTGCAAGGCGCCAGCGGCGGGTGAGTTGAGCAGTCGGAGTTCACGCAGTAAGGTCTCGTCATCGAGTTCGCCTACTGGGGGCCGTGCGGCAATTTGCGCCCCCGCCGTGGCCATTGCCTGTAGGGCCGTTTGTGGCCGCAACAACATGCATCGGCTCAAGCGCCAGAAGCCGCGCAGCCGCGCGGCCACTTTCCACAGACGTCCATTTGGTAAGCGGCGCGGGAGGAGCACCTCCTCAGCGATCAGCCGTGTGGTGGTAACGGCGGCTTGCTCATCCACCAGTCGAAGCAACTCCGGCAGCATCGCACTGACGCCTGGGCACGCCAGCAGGGCGTTTAGGTTAAAGTAGACGCGCCCGTCAACCAGGTCGAGGCTGAAGGTGTGCGTAAAAACAGGCAAACTTTCTGGCACTCCGAAGAGGTCGCGGGCTAAGAGGGGAATCAAGGTTTCTCGCAGCACCGACCAGCTCAGCGGGGTGCAGGGCTCGGGGAGAGTCTCTCGGAGGTTCCAGTTCGCCCATACGGTGATCGGACCGTCGTCTGCATTAGGGGCAGAACGAGAGACTACCGGCGGATGCCATCGCGTCTCCGTAGTGATGGGTCGAGCCTGAAGCCAAAAGGCGACGCCGTTGTGGTCAATGGCCCATTCGAGGTCCAGGTCACACCTCCATTGCCCGGCAAGCTCCCAAGCGGTTATAGCGAGTGAGCGAGCCTCTTCCTCGGTGAGCACGGGACCCTCGCCTCCCGGTCGTGGAGTCCGCCGCATTTCCACCGCACCGGTTCCCGTCCGATAGACACGCCAACGTTCCGGATGCGTGTGCCCCTTCATTAGGGCATCCCCAGTCCCTGGTATGGCCTCAATCATCAGGGCAGGATCTTGACCAGTAGGATCTCGGGTAAAGAGTACGCCAGCGGCGCGAGCCTTGACCATGCATTGCACTACAACGCCGACCGCGAGTGGTTGCTCAGCGCCAGCATACTGTAGGACTCGCTCACTCCCGCCCGACGCAATGCAGCTGGCTACTGCGGCAAGCGCGCCTGTCAGATCGTTGACCCCCAGAGTTGTCTCGAACAGACCGGCGAAGGAGCGCTCGGCGGTATCCTCACCCAAGCCTGACGAGCGCACCGCCACCGACCCTTGTTCAAGGAGGGCGGCGCAGTGCTCTGTGAAAGCTCGGCGGATTCCCGTGGACCAAGCCTCGGGCGGGCGCTTGCTCGCAGAAATGGCGAACCCACGCGGCGTTGGCGCTCCAGCACGACAGAGACGCGCGAGGCCCAGGGCCTTGCCTCCAAAGAGCTCAGCATTTGCGGCGTCTGGGTCCAATGCGGAAAGGTCGAGAATAGTTGGGGAGTCGCTCATATAGCAGCCCTCTCATAGGAAAATCAGGTCTCTAGATGCATAGGACTGCTAGTCGCTACAAAATGGATCACGCGGTAGGGATACGGACGATGTTGTTCTGTGAGAGCCAGGGCCCTCTCCTGGTGCTTCTCGCTTCTCACCGTTCTGAGAAGCTCTGGGTTGAAAGCGAGAGTTGTGCCGTCCGTTTGTGCGCCTTTCCTCGTGGCCTTACCCTTCCCACCTCGCCCATAAGGAGGCTATCGACCACTCCAGCGCACTCAGTAAGAACGAAGAGACCCGACCAGACCACGGACATACCGGAATAGACGCATCGTAAAGAGGGAAGCATGGTCTCGTATTCTTAACGTCGCTCCAGCTTTCCATAAACTGTCCAAGAGGCGCTCGGCGACCGCTGGGTCTTTATACGGGAGTCTCTCCCGAGCCTCTGCCCGAGACATCGGGGGAGAGAGTGTGGCAAGTCGCACGACCTCAGTCCGGGCCTCCTCCGTTTGTCCCAATTCAGTATAGGCGATAGCCAGGAACGCATGCGCAGGGATCAAATCAGGGTTGCCAGCCACCGCTCTTTGCAAAGCCGTCGCTGCCTTCTCATACTGTTCGAGCACAATGTAGGCGTGGCCCAGAATAAGACAGTAGTAAGTCGGTTCATGCGGGTTCAGACGTATAGCCTTTTCTAGCCATCCAATTGTCTCTTCTGGCCGCCCCGCGCAGGCCAACGCTTCTCCCAGCCTCGCATACCCTTCGGCATAGTTGGGGGCGAGGACCACTGCCTGTTCTGCTGAAGCAATGGCTTGCTCATGCTGCTTTCTCATCATAGCAACTTCGCTCAACGCCAAGTGAGTGACGGGCGTGGAGGCGTCCAGGGCGACAGCTTTTTGCACCAACGCGAAGGCCTGCTCCAATGAGCTGCGTGGAGTTTGACTCCATTGTAGGAGCCAGTCCATGAAATAGGTCATTCCCAGGAACGCCATAGCCGCCGCATACTGTGGGTCCAGCTCGAGGGCGTACTCACACATCTGCCGTGCCTGGGCATTAGCCGCTCGCGTGGAGCGCCAAAAATACTCCAACCCACGCAAGAAATAGTCATAGGCCTCCAAATTATCCGTGGGAGCGCGCCGAAACCGTTCTTGCTCCTCCTGCGTAAGCTTAACTTTCAACGCAAACATGATCTTCCGTATAATCTCATCTTGGAGGGCAAAGATGTCGGTTAGATTCCGGTCGTAGCGCTCCGCCCACAGGTGGCCGCCCGTAGTGGTATCGATCAATTGCGCAGTGATACGCACTTGAGTGGCGGATTTACGGACACTGCCTTCGAGCACATAGCGCACGCCCAGCTCACGACTGACCTCCTGCACAGTCACGGCCTTGCCTTTGTAGGTGAAGACGGAGTGCCGCGCGATGATAAATAAGCCCGACACTTTCGACAGACTCGTAATCAGATCCTCCGTTATGCCGTCACTAAAATATTCTTGCTCTGGATCACTACTCATGTTGGTGAAGGGCAGCACGGCAATGGAGGGTTTATCGGGCAATGTCAGCAAGGAGGCTTCTACATTGCTGGCCCCGGTCGCCGGAGACTCAGCCTCCAGACGCGGAGCCGCAGACCCTTGCGGCTTCGGTCCGTTCTTTGTTCTCTGTAGCGCCCCCTCGCGCTTTGGGTCGCTCTT
>JACXTT010006740.1_pt1 | contig 16332 bp, 14 predicted proteins | sample 9270951 | NCBI WGS metagenome assembly JACXTT01 (sample SAMN15532306, study PRJNA645909) | rock metagenome | isolation source: weathered quartz diorite | place: Puerto Rico | collected 2017-06-21 | reverse complement strand
GGCGCAATCACCACGCCACCCGCATGCACGCCGACGCCACGCGTGACGCCTTCGAGCGCAAGGCCGAGATCTAGCACGGCGCGCGTATCGTCTTCGGTGTCGTAGCGGCGCTTGAGTTCCGGTACTTCGTCCAGCGCATCAGCAAGCGTGGCGCCGGGGATTGCAGGAATCAGCTTGGAGATGGAATCGCCAAAGCCATAGCTGTGACCCATCACGCGCGCCACGTCACGCACCACACCGCGTGCGGCCATGGTGCTGTAGGTGATGATCTGGCCGACATGATCGCGGCCGTATTTCTGTGACACATAGGCAATCACGCGATCGCGATTGTCCATGCAGAAGTCGACGTCGAAGTCCGGCAGAGACACACGTTCCGGATTGAGGAAGCGTTCGAACAGCAGGTTGTAGGGCAGCGGATCAAGGTCCGTCACGCCGATGGTGTACGCCACGAGCGATCCCGCACCGGAACCACGACCCGGCCCCACAGGGCAGCCGTTCTTCTTGGCCCACTCGATGAAGTCCGCCACCACCAGGAAGTAACCCGCGAAGCCCATCTTCTCGATGATGCCCAGCTCGTAATTCAGGCGCTCGCGGTAGACATCCACCGGCTGCGCGGGCGTGATCATCGTCAAGCGCCAATCGAGCCCTGCGAATGCACGTTCACGCAGATATGTGTCGGTGGTGTGGCCTTCCGGCACCGGGAACTGTGGCAGGTGGTTGACGCCGAAGGTCATCGTCAGCGTGCAGCGGCGCGCGATCTCCAGCGTGTTCTCGACGGCTTCCGGAAGATCAGCAAACAGCTCGCGCATTTCATCTGCGCTCTTGAGGTATTGCTCCTCGCTGTAATCACGCGGACGCTTCTCATCATTGAGCACACGCCCTTGCGCGATGCAGACGCGCGCTTCGTGTACTTCGAAATCCTCACGGTTCAGGAAGCGCACATCGTTCGTCGCAACCAGCGGCAGACCTACGTGACGTGCAAGCAACGTTGCAGCGCGCACCCACTCTTCGTCACCCGGACGCTTGCAACGCGATACTTCCAGATACAGACGACCTTCGAAATTCGAGCGCAGTTCCTTGACGCTCGCCAGCGCGGGTTCAACATGATCTCCCGACAATGCGCGGAAGATGGAGCCATCGCGACCCGTCAGTGCAATCAGGCCTTCGTTGTATGCCGTGAGCCATTCGCGACGTACCAGCGGATAACCCTTGGCCTGGCCGTCGGTATAGCTGAGCGAAATGATGCGCGTGAGATTGCGATAGCCGAGATCGTTCTGCACCAACAGCGTCAGGCGCTCCGGTCCCTCGCCCTTCACTCGCTCTTCCAGCCAGATATCAGCGCCGACAACGGGCTTGATGCCTGCACCTTCGGCAGCCTTGTAGAACTTCACCATCGCGAACAGGTTGTTGCGGTCGGTGATCGCCACTGCGGGCAGGCCCAACTCTGCAGCGCGCACCGTCAGCGTTGCGCCCGTGCCACCACCCTTGCGACGTGGCGGCTCAACGCGAACGACGCCGTCGGTCAGCGAGAACTCCGTATGCAGTCGGAGGTGAACGAAACTCATGAGGCTGTCACTAGTTTCGCGCATGGCGCAAAGCTCATGCGATGGATCGAGGTAACACCCAGCTGACGCAGCGCAGTCATGTGCTGCGCGGTTCCGTAGCCTTTGTGCTTGGAGAAACCATAGCCCGGAAATTCTGCATCAAGCCTGTCCATCTCGCGGTCACGTGCAACCTTGGCAAGAATGCTGGCGGCCATGATCGAAGGCTCCAGTGCATCGCCATCAATGATCGTGGTGACCTTGCAGTTCAGCTTCGGCGCCTGATTGCCATCCACCAGCGCTTCATGCGGTGCATGTGCCAGTGTTTCAACCGCACGCTTCATCGCCAGCAGGGACGCCTGCAGGATATTGATGCTGTCGATCTCATGGCTTTCGGCACGTGCAATGCTCCAGGCCAGCGCGCCCTGCTGGATCTTGTCGAAGAGTTTCTCGCGTGCGGCAGCAGAAAGTTTCTTGGAATCGTTGAGGCCCTTGATCTCGACCTTTGGATCCAGCACGACAGCTGCCGCATACACGGGCCCGGCAAGACAGCCACGACCTGCTTCATCAACGCCCGCGACGATTCGCGATGGCGTCAAGAGATCAGTCTGGTGATTGGCCGAAGAATGCATGGTTATTTGGCCAACAGATTGGCGATGGCATCAGCAGCCAGCGCTGCGGAGTCACGCTTGAGTTCATTACGCACGATGCTGAACTGTTCCAGCTGCTGCTCACGCACCAGCGGATTGCGCAGCAGGTAATACACCTCGTGTCCCAGCAGTGCGGGCGTTGCCTCTTCCTGCAGGAGTTCGGCAACAACAGGCTGCGGCGACAGGATATTGGGCAGACTCACGAACCGTGTCTTCAGCAAACCAATCCAGCGCAGGATGACCTTGGCGAGGAAGGAGGCGCGGTAAGACACCACCATCGGGCGACCCAGCAACAGGCACTCCAGCGTTGCAGTACCGGATGCCAGCAGCACCACATCCGCAGCGCGCATGGCTTCTCGTGAGTGACCATCAAGCAGCGTCCACTCCACGCCAGGCGCGTGCTGTGCAATGGCCTGCTCCATGCCGGCACGCAATTTTGGCTTGGCGATTGGCGTGACAAAACGCACGCCGGGCAAGCGTTGCTGCAACCATGCCGCAGTCTGCGCAAACGTTTCACCAAGATATTTCAGCTCACCGCCACGACTGCCTGGCAACACGGCGACGAGCGGGCCGTCCTCACGCAAACCCAGCGCGCGACGCGCGGCGCCTTGCGTGGTTTCATCATTCAGTTCATCGGCCAGTGGGTGGCCGATGTAGGCTGCAGGCACATCGTGCTCTGCATAGAATTTTGGCTCGAAGGGAAACAGGCACAGGATCAGGTCAACGGATTTGGCGATGCCCTTCACGCGGCCCTGTCGCCAGGCCCATACCGTGGGACTGACCATGTGCACGGTCTTGATGCCCTGCTCGCGCAGACGGCGTTCGACAGTCAGATTGAAGTCCGGCGCATCGATGCCGATGACGCAATCCGGTTTGTCTTTTGACAGGCGTTCAATCACTGAGGCGCGCAACTTGAGGATGCGCGGGAGCACCTTGATCACTTCGGCAAAGCCCATCACCGAGAGTTCTTCAATGCTGGCAATCGGCTCGCAACCCGCCGCAATCATGCGTGGGCCGGCGACGCCATAAAACGTTGCATCTGGATAGCGTGTTTTCAGTGCAGTGATCAGCGCAGCGCCGAGGATGTCCCCGGATAACTCGCCGGCGATCAATGCAAAACGCATAGCGATGCTTAACGCGCCAACCGGCGCGAAGTGTTGATGAAATCCAGCATCTGCTGCACGTGCACCGAATCCTTGGCCATTTCCGCGAGCTCGACCTTGACGTCAGCCATCACCTTGCCCGAGCGATAGATCAGCTTGAAGGCATCTTCGATCTTGCCCATGTCTTCCGACGTGAAGCCACGGCGCTTGAGACCTTCCTTGTTGATGATGCGCGGTTCCGCCGGACTGCCGGAGACCGTGACAAACGGCGGCACATCGCCCGTGATCGCAGAGCAGTACGCGGTGAATGCGTGATCACCAATCTTCATGAACTGGTAGATCAGCGTGAAGCCGCCCATCACCACCGTGTTGCCGATATGCACATGGCCGGCAAGGCTGGTGTTGTTGGCGAAGATGTTGCCGTTGCCAATCCAGCAGTCATGCGCGACATGGCAATACGCCATGATCAGGTTCTTGTCACCGATGCGCGTTTCGCCGTTCTTGGTTTCGGCTTCCTTCATCGTGCCGCGCTGGATCGTGACGTATTCGCGGATCACGTTGTCATCACCGATCACCGTGCTGGTGGGCTGGTCACGTGTCGCGGTGAGATCCTGCGACAGTTCGCCAATGGAGGCGAACTGGTAAATCTTGTTGTTCTTGCCGATCTTCATCGGCCCGGTCAGCACCACGTGCGGACCAATCCAGCTGCCTTCACCAATCTCGACGTTGGCACCCACGATGCTGTAAGGCCCGACTTCCACGCTGGGATGCAGCCTGGCGCTGGGATCAATAATCGCTGTGGAATGGATTAATGCCGTGCTCACGCTGCATTGCCCTCTTCGCCGCGGTCCGCATCCTTGATCACGCAGGTCAGGCTGGCTTCGCAGGCCAACTCATCACCCACATGTACCGTTCCCTTGAATTTATAAACGGTGCGCTTCTGCTTTTCGAACTCGACCTTCAGCGTGAGCTGATCGCCTGGCACGACGATGCGCTTGAAGCGGCATTCTTCGATTGCCGCAAAGTAGAAAATCTTGCCGGAATTGGCGCGCAGGCCGGTTTCCTGACAGGTATAGAGGCCGCAAACCTGCGCCATCGCTTCCACCATCAACACACCAGGCATTGTTGGCAGGCCGGGGAAATGGCCCAGGAAGAAATGCTCATTCATGGTGACGTTCTTCAGCGCCGTCATGGATTTGCCCGGCTCGTAGGCAATGACGCGATCCACCAGCAAAAACGGGTAGCGATGGGCCAACATGCCCATGATGTCGCGGATGTCAAAGATCGTGTTCACCGTCGTCCTCATCTGATTTACTTGAAATGCCGAGTTTGGTCTCGGTCTGACGTAGTCTGTTTTCCAGGCGATCCAGGCGTCGCACACGCGCCACCTGTTTGCGCCACTCCCTTGCATTCTCTACCGGCAAACCAGAGCCATACACTCCCTTCGATGGGAGGGATTTGGTGACCATGGCAAAGCCCATCACGATCACATCGTCACCAATCTCGATATGGCCGTTGATGCCCACGCCGCCGCCAATCATGCAGCGCGAACCAATTTTGGCACTGCCCGCGATGCCTGTGCAGGCTGCAATGGCGGTATGCGCGCCAATGCGAACGTTGTGTGCAATCTGGATCAGGTTGTCGAGGCGCGCGCCATCGCCAATCACCGTGTCTTCGATCGCGCCACGATCAATCGTGGTATTGGCGCCGACCTCGACATCGTTACCGATCACCACCGTGCCGAGCTGTGGCACTTCCACCCAACCCTGCGGACTCGGTGCATTGCCGAAGCCACGCGATCCGATTACTGCGCCCGGCTGGAACTGGCAGCGCTCACCAATGCGAACGTCATGACCAATATGCACACGCGCAACCAGGAAAGCCTTTTTGCCGATTTTTGCACCACGGCTGATGACGCTGCCGGGGCCAATGTAAGAGCCTTCGCCAATCACCGCACCCGACTCAATCACGGCTTGCGCCGCGACACAGCAGCCTTCGCCCAACTGCACATCAGGTGCAATGAAGGCACTGGGATGGATACCCGGCTCAAAATCACGGCTGTGATCAAACAGTGCTGCAACACGCGCAAACGCCAGGTAAGGATCCGCTGCGACAAGCCCGTTGCCCGTAAAGGTGGCGCCATCGCGCTTGCCCACGATCACCGCACCGGCCTGCGTGCTCGCAAGCTGGGGGCGGAACTTGGGGTTGTTCAGGAAACCAATGCAGCCGGGTTTACCGGGAGCCAGCGAGCAGACGCCGCTGATGACAATACCCGCCTCGCCTTTCAATTCCAGGCCAAAGCGGGTCGCAATTTCGCCAAGGGTGTATGACATGGGGTCCAGGGCCTTTTAACGCCAATAAGGATACGCGATGGCATCGCCAAAAGCGTCAACGCCGCTCCTCGCCAGGGGCAAGGAGCGGCGCTGGGCAACAGTTACGACTTACTTGGCAGCCGGCGAAGCTTGCAGACGCTTGAGCACGTCGTCGGTGATGTCCACCGAAGCAGTCGCGTAGACCGGATCCTGCAGAACGGCGTCAACGCCTTTTTCCTTGGCAACGGTTTCGATCACGGTCTTGATCTTGTTCATCATCTCGGTGGTCAGCTGGGTGTCACGAGCCTTGAAGTCGTCCTGGAACTGACGCTGCTTGTACTGGATATCAACCTGGCGTGCGCTCAGGTCCTTCTCGGTCTTGGCAACATCTGCCGGGCTCATCATCGAGCTTTCCTTCTGATACTTGGTGGCATCAGCCTGGAATTTTTTCATTTCGGCTTCGAGGTCGTTCTTGCGGCGGTCGAATTCGGCTTTGATCTTGTCGGCGCCTGCCTTGAACTGCGGCGACTGTTGCACGACATCACCCACGCGAATGGTGGCGATCTTCACATCTGCCATCGCGGAGCCGGAGATCATCAGTGCGGCAGCGCCGATCACGGCGGCGGTCAGGGTCTGGTTCAGGACTTTCATTTGCATCTCTTCCTCTTGCGGTAAACGGCCCGGTACGCCTTCGTTGGCACCCGCGCCTGCGGTTTTTGATCAGGGATTAAGTGTATAAATGATTACAATTAAACTTTAATTAAATAAATAATAACAATTCAGCTCGTGGGCTTAGAAGCCCGTACCAAAGTTGATCTGGAAGCGTTCGGTTCTGTCGCCGGTTTTCTCGTTCAGGGGGAACGCGTAGCTCAGGTCCAACAGACCGAGGAACGGCGTAAACCACTGGAAGTCGATACCAGCCGTGTGGCGCAATTCAGCAAAGGTGAAATCGTTGCGTTCGGCAAACACGTTACCCACGTCATAGAACAGTGCCATGCGCGTGGACTTGCCATCCGTCTCGATCGGCATCGGAACGATCATGTTCATCTGCGCCGTCGTGCGGAATTTGCCGCCGTAGGGGTTCCCGTAAGGATGGTCACGCGGACCCAGCTCACCATCGCGGTAACCACGCACCGTACGCGAACCACCGGCAAAGAAGTTCTCATAAGGTGGCACATTGACGCTACCACCATAGGTATCAACAAAACCGACCGAGCCATTGGCCTCGAGCAGGAACTTCCAGAACAGCGGCTGGTAAGCCTGTGCGCGGTAACTCATCGTGTAGTACCTGATGTCACTGCCCGGCAGTGCAATATCAAGATTGAATTCGTGCAAGGAACCATAGTTGGCGAAGAACGTGCGATTACGGGTATCGCGGCTGATACCTGTACGCAGCTTGAACTCCGTGAACAATGTACCGCTCTCGTGCACGAAAGCATTGATTTCGTCAGAGCTCGAGGTGAAGGTATCCAGCGCGGTTTCTTCAATCGCACCACCCAGGCGCAGTGCTGCAAATTCCGACAGCGGAATGCCGTAGGTCAGGCTGCCCGACAGTACATTGGAGTTAAAGCCCGAGGCGTAGCGGATCACTGACTTTGAATTGCGATACGACACGCCAATCGTCTGGCTGATGCCATCCGAAGTGAAATACGGGTTGGTCAGCGACAGATTGACGCTCTTGGAAATCGCATTGTGATCGACTGCGAGTTCAACACGGTCACCCGTGCCCAGGAAGTTGGTGTGCGTGAGACTGCCGTTGATCAGGAAACCCTGGGAACCTGAGTAGCCGACGCCAAACTGCACGGAACCTGGTGCGCGCTCCTTGATCTTGAAGGAGATATCGACGAGGTCATCAGAACCCGGAACCGGTTTGGTTTCGACTTCGGCTTCTTCAATGAATGGCAGGCGCGTCAAACGGACGCGTGAACGTTCCACGGCACTCTTGGAGAACGGCGCCGCTTCGAGCTGACGCATTTCGCGACGCAGCGTTTCGTCGTTGGTGGTGCCATGCCCGGCGAAACTGATGCGGCGCACATAAGCGCGCTTGCCCGGTTCGATGTAGTAATTGATCGTGATCTGCTTCTTGTCTTCGTCCACTTCCGGAATCGGCGTGACCTTGGCAAAGGCATAACCGATGTCGGACAGGGCAGCTTCTATGCGGTTGGAACTTTCCGTGGCTTCCTTGCGCGAGAAGGTGCTGCCATTCGGGGTCGAGAGCAGGACATTGAGGAAGGATTCGTTGAGAATCGTCTCGCCCGAGAACTTGTGATCCTTGACCTTGTAGATCGAACCTTCGTCGACATTGACGGTGACGTAGATCGATTCCTTGTCCGGCGTCAGCGCAACCTGCACCGAGCGAATATCAAATTTCAGGTAGCCGCGATCCTGGTAGTAGGACTGCAGCGCTTCGAGGTCACCACCAAGCTGCTGCTTGGAATAGCGGTCGGTTTTCTGGAACGGCATCCAGTTGGTGCGCTCAAGCTTGAACTGCGTAAGCAGATCAGCGGTCTTGAAAGCCTTGTTGCCGATCAGGTTGATGTCCTTGATCTTGGTGACCTTGCCTTCCGTCACCTTGATGTTGATCGATACGCGGTTATTGGATTCTTCCGTCACCTTGGTGGCAATGGCGACATCGTAGTAACCGTTGGCGTAGTACTGGCGACGCAGTTCCTGCTCGACCTGGTCAAGCAGTTCGCGCTTGAACAGTTCGCCGTCGGCCATGCCGAGGTCCTTCAGCGATTTCTTGAGGTCGTCGCCGCCGATCTTTTCGTTGCCTTCGATCTTGAAGGTGGTGATGGCCGGACGTTCCTTGACGACGATGACGAGCGCATCACCTTCACGCTCCAGTTGCACGTCCTGGAAAAGACCCGTGGCGTAGAGGGAACGAATGGCCTGGCGCGAAGTGCTGTCATTGAGCTCGTCACCAACTGACAGCGGCAGGTAAGTAAGGACAGTGCCGATATCAAGACGCTCAAGACCCTTGGCGCGTATCTCTTTAACGGTAAACGCGCTGAACGCGAAGGCTTGTCCCGCCAACAGCAGGGTTACTGCCGCGGCCAACAAAGCGGTCTTGCTGAATCTCATTGTTCTTGGCCCATCCCGGGTCGTTCCGCGTTCAGTTCGTGATCAATCTTTTATTTAATTAAGCAGGCGCGTTATATCGTTGTAGAACGCCAATCCCATCAAGGCAACCAAGAAGGTTAACCCCACCCGCTGTCCCATCTCTAAAGCACGTTCGGACAAAGGTGAACCCTTGACCGCTTCGACCGCGTAATACAGCAGATGCCCACCATCCAGCAGTGGCACCGGCAACAAATTCAGCACACCCAAACTCACGCTGACGATGGCCATGAACATCAGGAACGGCACAAAGCCGATCTGGGCAGTAATCCCCGCCGCTTCTGCGATTTGGATAGGACCGCTGACATTCTTGACCGAAACATCGCCCAGCACCATGCGCCAGAGCATCTTCAAGGTCAGCAAGGACATCTGCCCGGTGTACCGTATCGCCGCAGGAACGGCAGCAACAGGATCAAGCCGGTCTTCAGCGCGCAAATCCTGCCACAACTGAGGCGGGACTGCTACGCGAGCACCAATCTTGCCAAGGCCCTGCTCATTGCGCCCGATGATGACGTTGCGTTCCATCGTCGCGCCATTGCGCTGCAATTGAAGCTTGACCACTTCACCCGGGTGCGCACGCAGCCATGTTGCCCACTGCTGCCATGAGGCAATCGGCGTGCCGTTAAAAGAGAGTAAAAGGTCGCCCGCCTTCAACCCGGCCTGGTCCGCTGGGTCGCCACCGACCACGCTCTCAAGCTTGGGTGGAACGTCCGGCTGATAGGTTTCAAAACCCAGGTCAGCAAACAGGAATTCCGGGTCGACGCGGACATGGGAAAGATCGATCTGCAGGTCGCGCGTCGTGCCGTCCTTGCTCTTGACCTCGATTGGCAGGGACCGGCCTTCGAGCGCGTTGCCCAGCAACTCCGTACGCAAGGTGTTCCAGGTGCTCACCGACTTGCCATCGATGCGCAGGACCTGATCACCCTTTTGCAGGCCAGCCTTGCCGGCAACGGATGCCGCAGACGGTTCGGCAAGAATGGGCTTGATGCCTTCAACGCCCATGATGAAAACGATCCAGTAAAACAGGATCGCCAACATGAAATTGAATACAGGACCCGCGGCCACGATCATCGAACGCTTGGCGATGCTCTGGTTGTTGAACGCCATATGCCGTTCACTGGCCAGTACTTCGCCTTCGCGCTCATCCAGCATCTTGACGTAGCCACCCAGGGGCAGCGCCGACACGACCCACTCCACGCCATCCTTGGCACGTCGGGTATAGATGGGTTTACCGAAACCAAGGGAGTAACGAAGAACCTTGACGCCGCAGCGGCGCGCTACCCAGTAGTGGCCGAATTCGTGGAAAGCGACCAGCACGCCGATCGCAACCAGAAAGCCACCGATACTCCAGACGAAATCAAGCATGAATCACCTTTTGTCCGGACTTGAGCCAATCCATCGACCAGGCACGAGCCCAGGCATCGACGGCCAGAATACTGCCAAGGTCCGTTGCAACGGCCTGGTGCTCAGCATTCAGACACATTTCGATCATTTCGGCGATCCCGGTATAGGCCAGCTGTCCCTTCAGAAATGCTTCGACAGCGACTTCATTCGCTGCGTTCAATACATTTGCCGCATTGCCACCGGTAATCAAGGCCTCACGCGCCAAGCGGAGACATGGGAAGCGCTGAGTGTCAGCGGGTTCGAAGCGCATGCGGCCAAGGGCGGCCAGATCCAGGCCATCCACTCCCGACTCCCAGCGCTCCGGCCAGGCCAGCGCATGCGCAATGGGCACACGCATGTCAGGCTGCCCCAGCTGCGCCAGCATGGAGCCGTCGACGTATTCGACCAGGGAGTGGATCGCGCTTTCCGGATGAATCACCACGTCCAGCTGTGCCGCGGGCAGGCGATAGAGGGTGGCGGCCTCGATGAGCTCCAGGCCCTTGTTCATCATGGTGGCGGAGTCCACCGAGATCTTCTGCCCCATCACCCAGTTGGGATGGCGCACTGCCTGCTGTGGCGTGACCTTGGGCAGGTCAGCCAGCGGAGTTTCACGGAAAGGCCCGCCAGACGCCGTGAGCACCAGGCGCTTGACGCCCTTGGGAACCACGCCGCAGCGATAGGCTGCCGGCAGGCACTGGAAGATCGCGTTGTGCTCGGAATCAATCGGGATGATGGTGGCGCCGTGCTGTTCAGCGGCATCCATCAGCAAGCGACCCGCCATCACCAGCGGCTCCTTGTTGGCGACGAGGACACGCTTGCCCGCCTGCACTGCGGCCAATGTCGGCAACAGGCCTGCGGCGCCGACAATCGCCGACATCACCTGGTCTGCTTCCGCATGCGCAGCCACGGCAACCAGTGCGTCAACACCGGTCGATACTTCAATCCTGAGTCCGGCAGCCTTGATGCGCGCTTCGAGTCGTTGCGCGCCAGCCGCTTCAGCCATCACCGCGATGCGCGGCAGGAACTCGCGGCACAGTTCGAACAGGCCAGCGTCATCGCTGTTGGCCGTGAGGGCAAGAATCTTCAGCTTATCGTTGTGCCGCCGCGCAACGTCGAGAGTGTTGCGGCCAATTGTGCCTGTAGCGCCAAGGACGACTAGGTTTTGCATCAGATCTGCAGCAATTGAAGGCCCAGCACCATAACCGGTGCCGCAGCCAGAATACTGTCGACGCGATCAAGAATACCGCCATGACCCGGCAGGATATTGCCGCTGTCCTTGATCCCTGCGACACGCTTGAACATGCTTTCAGTGAGATCGCCCACGATCGAAAACATCGCGACCACCAGACTCAGCAGCAACAGCGCGATCAGCGCATTGCCTTCGGCATGGAAAATGTAAACGCCACCGATGAGCGACCACACGCCGCATAGCAACACGCCGCCAATCGCACCTTCAATGGTTTTGCCCGGGGAAACATTGGGCGCCAGCTTGTGCTTGCCAAAAGTGCGGCCAGCGAAATAGGCGCCTGTATCCGCCGCAAAAATCAGGAAGAACAGATAGATCAAACGCAGCACGCCGTTGGGCATGGCATGCAAGGTCGCCAGCGCCAGGAGCGTAGAGGAAATCAGCAACAGGCCAAGCGCACACATCGCAGCGGCGGAAGGCGGATTGCGCTGGAAGTTCTGCGGGAAGCCCGACAGCAGCGTGAACGCAAAGATCCACCACACTGCAGCAAGACCAAAGAACCAAGGACGGTACTGCTCAGGTGCAGCCCACACCGCGAACAGCACGGCAGCGGTCATGGCAACAAAGGCATAGCGCTGGAAACTCTGGCCAGTCCAGCGGATCAGGCCGGTCCATTCCCAGGCAATCATCAGGCCTGCAAGAGAGAAGAAAGCGTAGAGCCATGGCGTCGGCGCAAACCAGATCGCACCCAGGAGCATGGGCAACAACAGCAAAGCGGTAATGACGCGCTGCATTAACATCCGGCTCTCCCTGCCAGCCCAACGAGTGTGCGCGAAAGGCGCTCAAAGCGCGACTCACCACTCTGTTCTGTAGCTTTGATCATGTTATAAATTATTGATTTAATTTATACTGATTTACTATTTATAACAAGTTGCAGCACTGGAGATGATCAGTGGATTGATCAGGCCGCTTCAGGCACGCGTCCGAAACGACGCTCGCGGCTGGCAAACCACTCAACTGCAGCCTTGAACTCGGCATCACCAAAATCCGGCCACAGGGTGTCGGAGAAATACAGCTCGGTGTACGCCAGCTGCCACAACAGGAAGTTGCTGATGCGGCGCTCACCACCCGTGCGGATCATCAGGTCCGGTGCAGGCAGGCCCGCGGTATCCAGGCACTCTTCGATGTTCTCGGCGGTAATCTCGCGCCCCAGGGTCACCAGACGTTGCGCAGCTTGCGCAATATCCCACTGGCCGCCGTAACCCACGGCAACCACCAGTTTCAGGTTGGTGTTGTGCCGGGTGAGTTGTTCAGCCCGCGCCATTGCATCACGCAGGTTAGGCGCAAAATCACGGTGGTCACCGATGAAACGGATGCTGATGCCGTTCTTGTGCATCGAATCCACTTCACGCGACAGCGTCTTCACGAACAGCTGCATCAGCAGGCTGACTTCTTCCGCCGGGCGGCGCCAGTTTTCCTGCGAGAACGCAAACAGCGTCAGCACTTCAACACCAGCAGAATGCGCCGCGCGCACGATCTTGCGCGCAGTCTTGACGCCAGCACGATGCCCCATCGCACGCGGCTGCATGCGTTGCTTGGCCCAACGGCCATTGCCGTCCATGATCACCGCGACATGGCGCGGTGCGGACGATTTTGGCTGTGAGGGCTGGGGCTGCGTCATGTCGGATTACATCGACATCAGGTCTTTTTCTTTCGCCGCCGAAGCTTCATCAACCTTGGCAACGTACTGGTCGGTGAGTTTCTGGATATCGGTTTCCGCGCGCTTTTCTTCGTCGGTGGTGATGGTCTTGGCCTTGCCCAGATCCTTCACGGCCTGGTTGGCGTCACGACGCACGTTGCGGATCGCAACCTTGGCGCCTTCCGCTTCGCTCTTCACAACCTTGGTCAGCTCGCGGCGACGTTCTTCCGTCAGCGGCGGCATGTTGATGCGGATGGTGGTGCCGGCGGTGTTCGGCGTCAGGCCCAGATCGGACGTCAGGATGGCCTTCTCGATCACCGACAGCAGCGTCTTGTCGTAAGGCGTGATCGAGATCGTGCGGGCGTCTTCGACCGTCACGGTTGCAGCCTGCGAAATGGGAACTTCCGAACCGTAGAAATCAACGCGCACGTGATCGAGCAGCGAAGGATTGGCGCGGCCGGTGCGCAGCTTGGTGAGTTCGGTCTTGAGGTTGTCCACGCACTTCTGCATGCGGGCAGTGGCGTCGGCTTTGATCTTGTTTACCATTTCCATCGTCTCCTTAGACGGTTACGTGCGTGCCAATGCTGGTATCGCCCATCACGATCTTCATCAGAGCGCCCGGACGGTCCATGTCATAGACCCGCAATTTCATTTTGTTATCCCGGCAGAGCACCAGCGCAGTCTGGTCCATCACGCCCAAGCGCTGGTCCAGCGCCTGATCGTAGGTCAGTGTCGAGTACTTGGTGGCTTTCGGGTCTTTCTTGGGATCGGCAGTGTAGATACCGTCGACCTTGGTTGCCTTGAGCAGGAGATCCGCGCTGACTTCAATTGCACGGAGTGCAGCAGCAGAATCGGTCGTGAAGAAGGGATTGCCCGTCCCCGCAGCAAAAATCACCACGCGGCCTTTTTCAAGATGACGCTGTGCCTTGCGGCGGATGTAGTCTTCGCAGACTTCGTTGATGCGCAATGCCGACTGCACGCGGGCCTGCAGGCCGATGCGTTCGATCGCGTCCTGGATCGCCAGGCCGTTGATCACGGTGGCGAGCATGCCCATGTGATCACCAGTGATGCGGTCCATGCCGCCGCGGGCCAGACCTTCGCCGCGGAAGATGTTGCCGCCACCGACCACCAGCGCGACTTCAACACCGGCATCGACGATGCCCTTGATCTCGTTGGCGAGAAAGGTCATCACATCAGAGGAAATGCCGAACTGCGAACTGCCCATCAGGGCTTCGCCGGATAATTTCAAAAGGATTCGTTTGTAAGCTGGCTTTGTACTCAAGTCAGGAATCCTCGCGTCATGGTTCGCCTAGAAAGAGGCCCCGTTTCCGGGGCCTCAGATTTACCGATAGTTTACCGCAAAGTAAGGACTTAACCGCCTGCTGCAGCCACTTCTGCTGCAAAGTCGGTCTGGGCCTTTTCGATGCCTTCGCCGACGGCGAAGCGCACGAAGCGGGCAACGCTGCCCTTCTGCGAGGCGAGCAGCTTTTCAACCGTCTCGTCAGGGTTCTTGACGAAAGGCTGGCCCAGCAGGGTGATTTCGTTCACGAACTTGGCAACCTTGCCGTCGAGCATCTTGGACTGGATTTCAGCCGGCTTGGCCTTGTAACCACCACCGAACTTCTTCTTGATCGTGGCGTACTCGTCGTCCCATTCCTTCTTGCCTTCAGCGGAGAGGCCGTCATAGTGGCCATTGGTCCTCTCGCCATCCATTTCCTTAAGGAAACCGGCCAGCTTGTCGGACTCAGCCTTGGCTTCGGCCTGTTCCTGGGCAACCGTGGCTTCGATGATGCGGCGCTCGGTAGCCAGCACTTCAGCCGAGATCTGCGAAACGTCGAGGAAACGTGGGTTGGAAGCAGCGACATGCATCGCAACGTCCTTGGCCAGCTCTGCGCTACCAGCGTTCATGGCCACGACCGCGCCAATCTTGGTGCCGTGCAGGTAGGTGGCGATTTCGCCAGCAGCCTTGGCAACGACTTCAAAACGACGGATCGTCATGTTTTCGCCGATCTTGGCGATCAGGGCGCGACGCTTAACTTCCAGCGTTTCGCCGCCAACGTCGAGCGCCAACAGGGCTTCGAGGTTCGCTGGCTTGTGCTTGAGGGCAGCTTCAGCAGCCACCTTGGCCAGATTCTGGAAATCTTCGCCTTTGGAGACGAAGTCGGTTTCGGAGTTCACTTCGACCAGGGCAACTGCGTTGGCGTCAGACGCCATGGCGATCACGCCTTCAGCAGCCGTACGGCCGCCTTTCTTGTCGGCCTTGGCCATGCCGTCCGTGCGCAGCTTTTCAGCAGCCTTGTCGGTGTCGCCGCCGGTGGCTTCGAGCGCTTTCTTGCAATCGCTCATGCCAGCGCCGGTGCGGTCGCGGAGTTCCTTAACCTGTGCAGCAGTAATTGGAGTCGTCATAGGGGTTCTAATTCAAAATTGCCGCCATGAAGGCAGCAGATGAGGATTCAATCAGGCAAAAGGTAGCCGGGAGAGGCATGACGCCTCTCCCGACCGGCACTGATTATGCTTCGGCGTTACGACGGCCGCGTGACGGACGATCACCCTTGCCGCCTTCCTTCTCGCCCGGCTTGCGCGGACGTGGCTTGCGAGGTGCTTCGGCCTTCACTTCCGGCTCTGGCACGTATTCGTCAGGCTTGAGGTTCGGGTTCGAACCACGGCCTTCGAGAATCGATTCAGCGAGGCAGGCGGTGTAGACCTTGATGGCGCGGGTTGCGTCGTCGTTGCCCGGGATCACGTAGTCAACTGGCTGCGGATCGTTGTTGGTATCGACAACTGCGATGACCGGGATGCCGAGCTTCTTGGCTTCAGCAATCGCGTTCTTTTCGTAGCCGGTGTCGATGACGAACAGGCAGTCCGGCAGGCTCGGCATGTTCTTGATGCCGCCCAGCGACTTGCGCAGTTTTTCAACTTCGCGCGTGTGGTTGAGCTGTTCTTTCTTGGTCAGGCGATTGATGCTGCCGTCTTCAATGGCTTTTTCCATCTCGTGCAGGCGCTTGATCGAGCCCTTGATGGTCTTGAAGTTGGTCAGCGTGCCGCCCAGCCAGCGCTGGGAAACATACGGCATGTGGCAGCGGATCGCTTCGGCTTCAACAGCCTCGCGAGCAGCGCGCTTGGTGCCTACGAACAGGATACGGCCGCCGTTGGCAGCGAGCTTGCCAGCGAAGGAGCAAGCGTCCTTCAGCATCGGCAGGGTCTGTTCGAGGTTAACGATGTGGATGCGGTTACGTTCGCCGAAAATGTAAGCTTCCATTTTCGGGTTCCAGTAGCGGGTGCGGTGTCCAAAGTGGACGCCCGCTTCCAGCAACTGTCGCATAGTGATATTCGACATG
>JACXTT010006739.1_pt1 | contig 16333 bp, 17 predicted proteins | sample 9270951 | NCBI WGS metagenome assembly JACXTT01 (sample SAMN15532306, study PRJNA645909) | rock metagenome | isolation source: weathered quartz diorite | place: Puerto Rico | collected 2017-06-21 | reverse complement strand
CGTCGAGGCCGAGCCGCGTGCACGCGCCCTCGGTCGCGGACTGGCGCTGCGTCGCGAGCACCGCGACCTTTCGAACCCTCGGCAGCGTGTCCTTCAGGAGCTGCAGGCGCTTGCCGGCTAGGTCACCGGTCATGTGGCTCAGGCCGGTGATGTTGCCACCCGGCTTAGCCAGGCTCGCCACAAGGCCGTCCTCCTCCGGGTCGGTCACCGCGAAGAACACCACCGGCACCGTCTTGGTCGCCTTCTGCAGCGCGCGGGCGAGCTCGTTGGCGGCGACGATCACCACGTCGACGTTGTCCCGGGCGGTCTCCTCGGCGGCCTGCTGCATCTCGGGGCCCTCGCGCACCGCGCAGTGCACGAGCAGGACGTAGCTCTGGCCCTCGACGTAGCCGCGCTCGCGGAAGCCCTCGCGCAGCGCGATCAGCGCGGGGACGGAGGCATCGCGGCCGCAGCCCGGCGGTTGGCCGGGGACGAGGAGGCCGACACGCCACGGCTTCCCGGGTGGCGTCTGGGCGGCGACGCGGCGGGCCAGGAGGCCCGAGGCGACCGCCAGGACGAACGCGCGGCGATCGAGGCGGGAGGTCATGATCCGCTGCGAGACTGACTTGTCATGGAGGTGGGGCGGGGTGCCTCGTATGATGGTCGGCGCGGATGGCCGCTGAGATCACCGGATTCCTGCACATCGTTCGCATCGAAGCGGCCGCCGATCCGGTGAGCGCCGAGTATCGGGTGGCGTTCGCCCCGGTGGGTGGCCGGCTGCGCGGCCGGTACGTGCGGTGTCAGGGGCTCGATCAGCTCACGGACCTGCTGCGGCGGGCGAATATACCGATTCCCGAGATCGAGCGCACCTGGCGAACGGTGACGAAGCGTCGGTTTCACGCGATCCCGCGCGTGACCCTGCCGTCGGCCCGCCTCGAGGAGCTGGGGCTCTAGCGGAAGCGCCAGGGCCCGGCCCGCCTAGGACGGCAGCGCGCGGGCCGCGGCCAGGATCTCGTCGTCGCTCGGAATCTTCCCGAGGCCGGAGAGTCCTTCCGCGCATTCGATGTTCGCCCAACGGACGATGCCGCTCCGGTCGATCAGGAACTGGGCCTTGAGCTGCGGCCACTGCTTCTCCAAGTCCGCCTGGTCGGTCTCGTTGGGTGCGTAGCCGTCCTTCTTCGCGAAGGTCTCGGCTGCCTCCTTGACCGAGACGGGCGCCGGGAACTCGCCGTTCGGGTTGATCCGCAGCGTGGCCATCTCCTCCATCATCGCGGGAGTCGGCACCGGCTTCGGCACGCCATAGGCGCGATGCGTGGAGAGCTCCGGGTCGGTGGCCAGCGGCAGGCGCGTCGGGCGGTACTTGAAGTAGAGGCGCGCGTTCTCGGGTCGGCTGGCCACGATGCCCAGCGACTCGACGCCGACCGCGCGGAGCTTGCCCTCGGTCGCCCCCATCTGCGCGATGTGGCGTCGACAGAAGGGACACCAGAGCCCCAGGAACAGGGCGAGGAAGAGCGGGCTGCGCCCGCGGTAGTCCGCGAGGGACACGGTCGCGTTAGGACCGAGCGAGGCCAGGCTGAAGTCCGGAGCGGGATCGCCCGGCTGGATCGGAGTGGGTCGCGTCTCGAGTGCGCTTGGTGTGCTCATCGCCGGCTAGCTTAAGCCCGCGCCGCCCGCGATTTCAACTCGCCGGCGAGAAACGTCTACCCGTTGGGCTTGTTCAGGGTCTGGCGGACAGCCTGACGCAGGTCATCGGGGCTGAACGGCTTCGAGAGCACCGGAACGCGGGAGGCGGCGAGGAAGCCCGCGTAGTCGAGCGAGTGCGCCTGACCGGTCACGTAGATGATCCGTGGCATCCCGGTGCCGTGGCGGAGCTGCAGGGCCCAGTAGAGGGCGGCGCCGTCCATCTTCGGCATGCGCAGGTCGCTCAGGATCAGATCGTACTTCCGCTGGTCGCAGAGCTGGAGCGCCGCGGCGCCGTCCGGGGCCACCTCGATCTCGTAGCCGGTCTCGGCGAGCACGTCGGCGATCAGCTCGCGCACGTCGGGCTCGTCCTCGACCACCAGTACGATTGCCCGGCCTGTCATCGTGTCTCCGGGTGTGTTTCGGTCACTGCACGAGGGACGCCTGGCTCCCCAGGGAGTCTAGCAAAGGCCCGCGGCAGGGTGAAGCGTCCCAGGGGCTAGCGGTGCGCCGGCCGGACCAGCAGCGGGTAGCGCCCGACGCGGTGGCCCGAGATCAGGAGCTCCACGACCCACACGCCGGCCTGCGAGAGATCGCGCTTCTCGAGACGGTCCACCTGCCACGTCCAGAGCGCGCCCTCCCGCGACTGATCCATCGGCTGATCGCTGGTGCGCGCGACGACGCCATCGGGATTGATCCAGCGGACCTGGATGTTGATCAGGCCTCCGGTCTGCTGGATGCCGTAGAAGAACGTCACCGCGTTCCGGACCGTGAACTCCTTCACGCCGGGCGGCATGTTGCGACGGAACGCGGTGTAGAGCAGCGTGCCCGGGGCCGGCGGCTCGTCGGTGAAATAGGCGAACTTGACCAGGCTCGCCGCCTCGATCCCGGACAGGTTGCGCGCCGCCGGCGTGGGCCGGCGGTTTGGCTGGCGGGGCGAGTCCCTCCGGGGATGGTTGGGCACGTTGGCTCAGGGCTGCAAGTCCGAGGCCATGGGTAAGTCTAGACGAATTCGACGCTTTTGCCCAGTGACCGCCACGTCTTTGCCCCGAGGTGGCGTCACGGTGACGAAACTTGCTGAGCTGCAGCGACCGGATCGCCGCACGCGCGGCCCGCCCCGTTCAGGCTGGGCGCGCGCGTTCCGACGCGCTGTCAGTGTCATCAACGCGCGCGTCCATCGGACGCGGAGCCGCGTCGCGCGTGCCGCGCTCGCGCTTTCACGACGGAGCCTTTCGCTGATCACCGCGTGGCAGAGGATTTGCGTCGCAGGGCGGCTGCTCTTTCGCGGAGGCGATCATGAAAGCGTTTGCATGCATTCTCGGCGTAATGCTCGCGGTTCTCGTCGTGGCGGCGCCCGCCGCCGCGCTCGTCATCACTTTCGACGACGTCGTGAGCGTCGGCAACCCCCTCGTCGCGTCGCTGGACTCCCACGGGTATCGGTTCGCGGGCGCCTCGCTCCGGACGATCGACACCCCGGGGACCAGCCTCGTCGGCAACGGCCTCGCCGTCTACCTGGCCCAGGTGGTCGCGGTGCCCGGCATCACGATGACACGGGTGGACGGCGGTCCCTTCGCGCTGTACGACTTCGACGCCGCCGGGCTCTTCCTCGCCCCTACCGGCGGGCTTCCGAATGCCCGCCATGTGAGCCTGCTCGCCCGGCAGGTGGGAGGCGGCCTGCTCAGCCTGTCCTTCGACCTCGGAACTACCGCCAGCTTCCTCCACTTCAACGTGCCGGCGAGCTGGGCCCGCCTCGAGTCGGTCACGTTCACGGGCCTCGTCTCCGGGGTCACGCCCGGCGCCCTGGCCCTGGACGACGTCGGAGTCGGTCTGGGGCCATCGGCCGGTGAGCCTCCGACGCTCCTGCTCGCCTTCACCACCGGGGTCGGGCTCGCCGCCATGCTCCTGATCCGCCGCCGGCTCCACTAGCCCTCGCCTCGGATCGCGTCGCCTTCGTCGGCGACCGGCTTGACCCGGAATTATCCGAACGGTTACTATCTGTCCGTCGATGCCGGCAGTCCTCTCCGCCAGGCGCCCCGCCGCAAGTCACGCCCGCGATCCTCAGCGGACGCGCGACCGCATCCTGACCGCCGCGCTCGCCGAGTTCTCGGCCGAGGGCTTCGCGGGCGCCCGTGTCGCCCGGATCGCCCGTCGCGCCCGCGTGAACAAGCGGATGCTCTACCACTACTTCGGCAACAAGGAGGATCTCTTCCGCGAGATCTTCGACCGCAATCTCCGGGAGCGCGCGCGCTGGGTCACCGAGGCCCCCGCCGACCTGGGCGCGAGCCTCACGTACTGGTTCTCGATGGCCTGCGAGGACAGCGACTGGATCCGGCTGATCCAGTGGGAGGCCCTCGCCGTCGGGGGAGGGCCGGTGGTGCGGGAGGCGGAGCGGCGCGCCTCGTTCGGGCGGGCCATCGGCGACGTGCGCGATCGGCAGCGCCGCGGTCTCTTGCCCGACGGCCTCGACGCCGGCCATCTGCTGCTCGCGGTCATGGGGCTGATCACGTTTCCCCTCGCGTTTCCCCAGGTCACGCGGCTCGTGACCGGGCTCGACCCGGCGGATCCCGGCTTCCGCGCGCGGCGCGCCGAGTTCCTGCGGGCCTTCGCCGCCGCGCTGGCCACCTGCGGACGGCCCGAGTCCGCCCCCGAGCCCACGGAGATCCGCTCATGAGCCTGTCGTCTCCCGCCGGCCGAGGCATCGTCCTCGGCGCGCTCCTGGCCGGCCTGCTGCTGGCCGGCTGCGAGAAGGGGCCCGATCCCGCCACCGCCAAGGGTAAGGGGCCTGCGATTCCGGTGAGCGCGGCCGAGGTGATCCAGCGCGACGTCCCGGTGCAGATCCGCGCTATCGGCAACGTGCAGCCGCTCGCCACCGTGTCGGTCCTGTCGATGATCAACGGCGAGGTGCTCAAGGTGCACTTCACCGAGGGCCAGGAAGTGCAGGCCGGCGCCAGTCTCTTCACGATCGATCCCCGCCAGCTCCATGCGGTGCTGCTCCAGGCGCAGGCCACGCTGGCCCAGCATCAGGCCCAAGTGAAGCAGGCGGAAGCCAACCTGGCCAAGGACACCGCGCAGCTCGAGAACGCCAAGGTCGAGGAGCAGCGCTACAAGAAGCTGGTGGACGGCGGCTTCGTCGCCCGCGAGCAATACGACCAGATCCGCACCACCGAGCTGACGCTCACCGCCACGATCGAGGCGGACCGCGCGGCCATCGAGACCGCCAAGGCTCTGGTGCAGGCCGACGAGGCCGCGGTGGAGAACGCGCGCGTGCAGCTGAGCTACACCGAGATCCGCGCGCCGATCGATGGCCGCACCGGCAACCTGCTGCTGCACCAGGGCACCGTGGTCAAGGCCAACGACGTGGGCAACGCGATGGTCGTGATCAACCGGATCCATCCCATCTACGTCACGTTCTCGGTGCCCGAGGCGCAGCTCGCCGAGATCAAGCGCTACCAGGCCGGAGGCGAGCTGCCGGTGGAGGCGCAGGCTCCCGGCCAGCCGGGCGGCGTGGTCCGCGGCAAGCTCACGTTCCTGAACAACACGGTGGATCCGACGACCGGCACCATCCAGCTCAAGGCCACCTTCGCGAACACCGAGAACGCCCTTTGGCCCGGTCAGTTCGTGAACATCGCGCTCACCCTCGCCCGCCAGCCCGGCGCCCTCGTGGTGCCGTCGCAGGCGGTGCAGAGCGGGCAGAAGGGCCAGTACGTCTTCGTGGTGAAGGCCGATTCCACGGTGGAGGCGCGCCCTGTGGTGCCGGGCACCGCCGACGGGCGCGACGTGGTGATCACGAGCGGAGTGCAGGCGGGCGAGCGCGTGGTCACCGACGGCCATCTGCGCCTGGTGCCCGGCGCGCGGGTGGACGTGAAGGCGACCGCGACCGTCGCACCCAAGGCGGAAGCGAAGCCGGCCGGCGAGACCAAGACGGCCGACGACGCGAAGAAGACCGCCGAGCCGAAGTAGCGCGATGACCACCGATCTCTTCATCCGCCGGCCGGTGATGACCACGCTGCTGATGGCGGGCATCCTCGTCTTCGGCATCATGGCCTACCGCCTGCTGCCGGTGAGCGACCTGCCGAACATCGATTTCCCGACCATTCAGGTCACCGCCAACCTGCCCGGCGCCAGCCCCGACACGATGGCCTCGGCGGTGGCGACCCCGCTCGAGAAGCAATTCTCGACGATCGCGGGCATCGACTCGATGACCTCGACCAGCGCCCTGGGCATCACCCAGATCACGATCCAGTTCACGCTCGAGCGGAACATCGACGCGGCCGGCCAGGACGTCCAGGCGGCCATCGCGGCCGCGCAGCCCCAGATGCCGCCGGGCATGCCCACGCCGCCCTCGTACAAGAAGGTCAACCCGGCCGATCAGCCGATCCTCTACCTGGCGCTCAGCTCGCCGACGCTGCCGCTCTACGTGGTGGACGAGTACGCGCAGACCAACCTCTCCCAGCGCATCTCCCAGATCAGCGGGGTGGCCCAGGTGGGGATCTTCGGCTCGCAGAAGTACGCGGTCCGGGCCCAGCTCGATCCGAACGCGATGGCCACCCTCGGCATCGGGATCGACGAGGTGCAGAAGGCCCTCGCGGACTCCAACGTGAACCTGCCCACCGGCACGCTCTGGGGCCCGAACCAGGCCTTCAGCGTGCAGGCCACCGGCCAGCTCATGAGCGCGTCGGCCTACCGGCCGATGATCGTGGCCTACCGCAACGGCTCGCCGGTGCGGCTCGAGCAGCTGGGGCGCGTGATCGACGGCGTGCAGACCGACAAGGTGGCCTCCTGGTACAACGACGAGCGCGCGGTGGTGCTCGCGATCCAGAAGCAGCCCGGCACCAACACCATCGAGGTGGTGGACTCCATCAACCGGATCATGCCCGCCTTCCGGGCCCAGCTGCCCGCGTCGGTGAACCTAAACACGCTCTACGACCGGTCCGTCTCCATCCGGGGCTCGGTGCACGACGTGCAGTTCACCCTGATGCTGGCCATCGCCCTGGTCATTCTGGTCATCTTCCTGTTCCTGCGCAACGTCTCGGCGACGCTGATCCCGAGCCTGGCCCTGCCGATGTCGATCGTGGGCACGTTCATGGTCATGTACGTGCTCGGCTACACGATCGACAACCTCTCGCTGATGGCGCTCACCCTCGCAGTGGGCTTCATCGTCGACGACGCGATCGTCATGCTCGAGAACATCGTGCGGCACATGGAGGAGGGCAAGGCGCCGATGGAGGCCGCGCTCGTCGGCGCGCGCGAGATCGGCTTCACCATCGTCTCCATGACTGCCTCGCTGGCCGCGGTGTTCCTGCCCGTGCTATTCATGGGCGGCGTGGTGGGCCGGCTGCTGCACGAGTTCGCGGTGGTGATCGGCGCCTCGGTGATCGTATCCGGCATCGTGTCGCTGACCCTGACCCCCATGGCCTGCAGCCGTTTCCTGCGGCCGCCGCGCGAATCCCACGGGCGCGTCTACGCGGCCTCCGAGCGGGTGTTCACCGGCATGCTCAATCTGTACGAGCGCACGCTGCGGCCGGTGCTTCGCCACCCGAGCTTCACACTGATCGTCTTCGTGGCCACGGTGGTCGTGACCGGCTACCTCTTCTACGTCATCCCCAAGGGCTTCATCCCAAACGAGGACACCGGCCAGGTCTTCGCGTTCACCGAGGCCTCGCAGGACATCTCGTTCGACTCGATGATGGAGCACCAGGTGGCGGCGGCCGATATCGTTCGCCGGCAGCCATACGTCGCCTCGTTCTTCTCGGGCATCGGGGCCAGCGGCTCGAGCGTGGTGCTCAACACCGGCCGCATCTTCATGCGGCTCAAGCCGTCGGACCAGCGGCCCACCGCCGACGAGATCGTGGCGGACCTGCGGAAGAAGCTGAGCGGCATCCCCGGCATCAACGTGTACCCGCAGATCCTGCCCACGATCCGCATCGGCGGCAACCTCACCAAGGGCCAGTACCAGTACACGGTGCAGGACGCGGATCTGCAGTCGCTCTACTACTGGTCGCCCATCCTCCACGAGCGCATGCGCGGGCTGCCCGGGTTCCTCGACGTCAACTCCGACCTCCAGATCTCGAGCCCGCAGGTGCTGGTCGAGATCGACCGCGAGAAGGCCTCCGCGGTCGGGGTCAGCGCGGCCCAGATCGAGAACGCGCTGAACGACGCCTACGGGTCGCCGCAGGTCTCCACCATCTACACCCCGACCAATCAGTACTGGGTGATGATGGAGCTGCTCCCGCAGTACCAGCGCGATCCGGCCGCGCTCAGCATGCTCTACATCCGGTCCTCCGCCGGCAAGCTCGTGCCACTCGGGACCGTGGCCAAGCTGACGCGCACGGTGGGCCCGCTCACTGTCAACCACCTGGGCCAGCTCCCGGCGGTGACCATCTCGTTCAATCTGCGTCCGGGGGTGGCCCTGGGCGACGCGGTCAAGGAGATCCAGGTGGTGGAGCGCGAGCTCCGGCTGCCCGCCACGCTCAGCACCAGCTTCCAGGGCACGGTGCAGGCGTTCCAGCGGTCGCTGCAGGGCCTGGGCATCCTGTTGCTGGCCGCGGTGCTCGTGATCTACCTGATCTTGGGCATCCTCTACGAGAGCTTCATCCACCCGCTGACGATCCTGTCTGGGCTGCCGTCGGCGGGCGTGGGCGCGCTGCTGACGCTGATTCTCTTCCACCAGGAGCTGAACCTCTACGGCTTCGTCGGCATCATCATGCTGGTCGGCATCGTGAAGAAGAACGCGATCATGATGATCGACTTCGCCATCGACGCGCAGCGGAGCGGGCGCCCCGCGGCCGAGGCGATCTACCAGGGCTGCCTGCTGCGCTTCCGCCCGATCATGATGACCACGATGGCCGCGCTGATGGGCACGCTGCCGATCGCGGTGGGCGTCGGGGCCGGCGCCGACTCCCGCCGCTCGCTCGGACTGGCGGTTGTCGGCGGCCTGCTGCTCTCCCAGCTCCTGACCCTCTACATCACCCCCGTGATCTACCTCTACCTGGAGCGCGTCCGCGAGCGCGCAATCCGCCGGCGGGCCGCCGTGCCCGAGGCCGCGCCACACCCCGTGGCGGGAGGCCGCTAGCCGCGGCGCCCCGCCTAGAAGAAGAACGTCAGGTTCTTCGCCAGCAGCACGCTCTGGTCGAGCACGACCTTCCGCCGCGCGATCTTCCAGCCGTCCTCCACTCGCCGCAGCACGTCCTCGCGCTTGCCCACCAGGAAGTCGGTCTCGGTCTCGACCCGGTTGCGGTAGACGAGAAAGCGGCTCTTGACCCCGACCTCGGTCGGGCTCGGACCGGCCGGCCGCGCCCACAGGATCTCCACGTTCGAGACCATGTGGCAGATGCGTGAGGGCGGCTCCTCCGCCCAGTGGACCCCGGTGAGGATCTGCTGGACCCGCCGGGCCAACGTGTCCTTGCCCTCGTCGAACCAGTTCACGTCCGCGCCCTCGCGCGTGAACTCGCGCTCGGTCTCGTCGTGGGGGACGTTGCGCCGCATCGGCATCCAGTAGCGCGCGTCCTCGGTGAAGAGGGCCAGCCAGTCCTCGTAGCGGCGCTCGTCCAAGAGATCGGCCTCGCGGTACAGGAACTGCCCGACCTCGTGGGCGAGGAGCAGGCGGGCCAGGCCGTCGGCGGCCTCGGTCACGGCGCCGCGACGTCCTTCCAGCTCGACGCCTCCATGAGCTGACGCCAGCGACGGTAGAAGCCGCGCTGGTTGTGCTCGCTGGCGGTCGCGCCGGTCACGTCGGTGATCGCGCCGGGCAGCCGCAGGCCGTGGTCCTCGAAGCTCCGGGTGGCCCGGTCGAGCCCCATCTCGTAGTTGTACGGGTACTGGCGCGCGATCGCTCCACGGCTCGCCTTGTGGGCGTAGTTCCAGTTCTCCATGTCGTCCTGCTCGGTGAGTCCCGACGGACCCGAGTAGCGGATGTAGTAGTGCCGCAGGAAGTCCTTCACCTCGGTTGGCGCGTCGGCGTCGACGAAGTACCAGCGCCAGACCTCGGTCTGGTGCGGCCCGCGCGGGTGCCAGACCGCAAGGGTGCGCGGCTGCCGGGCGAGCGGCGAGGTGTTGGGGAACATCGTCCCGGGGCCGCCGAAGAGACGCCACGAGTCGCCCCGCCGGCGCCGGCGATCCTCCTCGCAGCGCCGGAAGTAGTCGGCGACCTGCGGCGCGTCCTGATACGCGGGGGCGATGGCCGCGTCGTGCTTGCGTAGGAACGCGATCATGGAGTGCCCCAGCTCCGGGAACGACACGTCGAGCCAGCGCGATTCGTTGCGCTCCCCCATGTCGCGCCGGCCCTTGCCGCTGGGGCCGATGCCGACCATGTCGACCGAGCGATGGCTCACGCCGTGGTAGCGGTCGCCCGAGAAGTTCTCGGCCGGGAACTTCCAGTTGCACGGGATGAGCCACTTGTGGATGCCGCCGATGGCCTCGGTGCCTCCCTCGCGCCCGTCCCAGGCGTCGAGGAGCAGGTCGAGGTAGAGCTTGTAGCCGCCCACGTAGTCGAGGAAGGGCGGGGCCGCGGGATCCCACGTGGCCCAGATCGTCCCCTTGTAGTTCTCGAGCTGGGCGACCTCTACGAGGCCCCACCGTCCGCGGTCGAGTTGCTCGCCGTAGGCGTCCTTGGCGAACGGCACGCCCACCAGCGCGCCGTCGGTGGCGTAGCTCCAGCCGTGATACGGGCACATGAATTCGACGGTGTTGCCCTCGTCGTACCTGCAGACCTTCATGCCGCGGTGGCGGCACGAGTTCAGGAACACGTGGATGCGACCGCTTCGGTCGCGGCAGAGGATCACCGACTCCTCGCCCATCGACGAGGTCAGGTAGTCGCCGGGGCGGGGAATCTGGCTCTCGTGACCGATGAAGAGCCAGGCGCGGGAGAAGATGCGCTCCTGCTCCTGACGGTAGATCTCCTCGTTGACGAAGATCTCCCGGCTGATGATCCCGCGGTCGACGTCGACCAGGCCATCGAGACGTCCGGATTCCGAGTCAGGCATCATGTCGACCCTCCGGCGACGATCGTGCGAGCGACGGCTCGCTGACGATAGCGCCCTCCCGGGTCGTGCGCAAACCGGCCGCGTGCGCTACTCTCTGGCCCATGGGCGAGCTCGACGGGCGGGTGGCGGTGGTCACGGGGGCGGGGCGTCTGCGCGGGATCGGCCGCGCCACCGCGGTGGCGCTGGCGCAGCGAGGGGCCGACGTGGTGGTGACGGGAACCGGGCGCGATCCCGCGACCTTCCCGGAAGACGAGAAGAAGGCGGGCTGGCGCGACGTCGAGGGCACCGCCGAGCAGATCCGCGCGTGCGGCCGCCGCGCGATGACCTGGACCGGCGACGTGAGCCAGGCCAAGGCGGTGGACAGCCTGGTGGACCAGGTCATGAAGACCTTCGGTCGCCTCGACGTGCTCGTGAACAACGCGGCCTACCCGCGCGGCAACGACCGAGTGCCGCTGCCCGAATTGGACGAGAGCATTTGGCGAAAAGTCCTCGACATCAAGCTGACCGGCGCCTTCCTCCTCTGCAAGCGCATCGTCCCGATCATGGTGCAGCAGAAGTGGGGGCGCATCATCAACCTGTCCTCGATCGCGGGCAAGCGGGGCAGCCCGAACACCGCCGCCTACAACGCGGCCAACTTCGGCATCCAGGGGCTCACCCAGTCGGTGGCCATGGAGGTCGCCCGTCACGGCGTCACGGTCAACGCGGTGTGCCCGGGCACGATCGACACCGCGCGCATGGACGTGCTCGGCCGCAGCGAGGGCTGGCAGCGCCAGCTCGAGCGCATCCCGATGGGCCGCGCCGCCTCCGACGAGGAGGTCGCGGGGCTGATCGCCTTCCTGTGCTCGCCCGCCGCCGCGTTCATGACCGGCCAGTCGGTGAACATCGACGGCGGCGTGGTCACGTGGTGAGCGCGCGGCCGACTGGCGAGCCCGGCGATCGCATGGCAGACTGACGCGGGAGGTTCCCCATGAGCACGACGCCCAGGAGCCGGCCACCAGGCTGGCAGCAGGAGCATGCGCGCCGCTATCGCGAGAGCGGCGGCAAGGACGGGCACATCTGGGAGGGCGTCACCACGCTGCTCCTGACGACCACCGGCCGGCGCTCCAGCCAGCCGCGGACCACCCCGCTGATCTACGGCCGCGACGGCGACCGCTACTTGGTCGTGGCCTCGCGCGGCGGGGCGCCGCAGCATCCGGCCTGGTACGAGAACCTGGTGGCGAAGCCCGAGATCGAGGTGCAGGTGATGGCGGACCGCTTCAAGGCGCGCGCCCGCCCCGCCTCGAAGGCGGAGAGGCCGGCGCTCTGGACGATCATGGCCAAGATCTGGCCGCCCTACGACGAGTACCAGGCGCGCACCTCGCGCGAGATCCCGGTCGTCATCATCGAGCGCGTGTGAGGCCGCGGTGAGCCAGGTCTCGCGCCCGGTCAAGCAGGTCGTGACGCCGCAGCCGGTGGTGGAGGGGGCCGGCGTGCACCTGCGGCGGAGCATCGGCACCCGCACGCTCGATCACCTCGACCCCTTCCTGCTGCTGGACCACTTCGAGTCGGTGCGGCCGGAGGACTACGAGGCGGGCTTCCCGTACCACCCGCATCGCGGTATCGAGACGGTCACGATCGTGCGCCAGGGCGAAGTCCAGCACCGCGACTCGCTCGGCCACCGCGGAAGCATCGGCGCGGGCGACATTCAGTGGATGACCTCGGGCAGCGGCATCCTGCACGAGGAGATGCCGCAGGTGCGACCCGAGGGGATCGGCGGCCTCCAGCTCTGGTTGAATCTCCCGGCGCGCGAGAAGATGACGCGGCCGAAGTATCGCGATCTGGATGCGAGTAAGCTCTCGCACACCGCGCTGGACGGCGGCGCCGACGTGCGCGTGATCGCGGGCGGGGCCGATGGCGGGCGGCTCAGCGGGCCGGTCGAGGGCCTGGCGGTGGCGCCGCAGTTCATCGACGTGACGCTGCCGGCCGGCGCGACGTTTCGTGAGGCCGTTCCCCGAGGCCACACCGCGTTCGCCTACGTGGATCAGGGCGAGGCGCGCTTCGGACCCGCGCAGACCGTCGCCCGCGCGCCGGCCCTGGTGGTCTTCGGCGAAGGCGACGTGGTCGAGGCGGCGGGTGGTCCCGCGGGCGGTCGCTTCCTACTCGCGGCGGCGAAGCCGCTCGGCGAGCCGATCGCGCGTCACGGCCCCTTCGTGATGAACACGCGCGCGGAGATCGAGGAAGCGCTGCGCGATCTCCGCACCGGCCACTTCATCCGGGAAGACGCGCGCGACCAGTAGCGGCCGCCTCGGTCAAGCGGTGGCCGATGTGGTGGTCAGCGTCAGGTTGCCGTGGCACTTCGGGCAGTTCAGCGCGCGCCCGTCCGCGAATCGCCCTCCCGGCTTGAGCTCCTGCGAGACGCCGCAGCGCGGACACGAGCCCCGCAGCAGGATCAGCCGGCGGTCCTCACGCGAGCGCACCACCGCCGCGATGATCCCCGCCGCCAGAAAGGTCGGCACCAGCACGAAGTGCGCGACCGGGATGAACAGCCCGGCCAGGGCGAGCCCCCAGAACATACCGAGGCCGGCGGCCACGCGCCCGAAGCGCTGGGCCGGGGTCTGCTCGACGATGACCGCGGTCGCGGGCTGGGGCGGAAAGCCGAAGGAGGTGAGCGAGGCCGGGACCTCAGTCTCGGCCATCGCCCACCTCCACGCGATCCCTCATGCGGCCGCCGCGGGCCGGATGGCCATCGGCTCGGCGAGCCGCCGCTCGATCATGTTCCAGTCGATGTTGCGGAAGAAGGCGTCGAGGTAGCGTCCCCGCTCGGTCGCCCGGTAGTCACGCATGAAGGCATGTTCCCACACATCCATCACGAGCAGGGGCTTGAAGCCGGCCGGCACCCCGTCCTGGTGCAGGCTCACCCAGTGGTTGGTGAGCCGCTGGGTCATCGGGTCCTGACACATCAACACCCAGCCGACGCCCCGCATGCCCCCGATGGCGTGGAAATCGTTGCGCCACTCCTCCACCGAGCCGAAGGATTCCGCCAGGGCCTGGGAGATCTTGGAGCTGGCGCCCGGCTTGAGCGATACGCCGCCCCGCAGGTTGGAGAAGTAGTATTCGTGCAGGATCATCCCGTTGTACTCGAAGCCCAGCCGCCGCGACAATTCGGCGAACTCCGGGTCACGGCCGGAGGCTCGCCCGCGCTCGCGGAGGGCGGTCAGCTCCTCGTTGAGCAGGTTGACCTGGCGGACGTAGCCCGCGTAGAGCGACAGGTGCTCGGCGATCTGGCCGTCGGAAATTCCGTCCAGGTCCCGAAGATGGTCGAAGTGCTGCTCGGTATAGATCGTACGCTTGTGCGCTGGCATGTCGGCCCTCCTTGCGCCAGAGGCTACCAGCGACAGATGAGAGGATGATGAGCCCCGCATGAGAAGTGTGGGCTTCGCGGCGCCGCGGCGTTACACTCGGAGCATGTCAAGCGAACAGAGTGGTCGATATTCTCGACGGGCGCTCGTGCAGGGCGGCTTGATCGTGCTGGCCACCGGCGCGTTCGCTCGAGTGGCGCAGGGCCAGCAGAAGATCGCGCAGAACCTCGTGCAGTACCAGCAGAAGCCCAAGGGCCCGCAGGAGTGCGACAACTGCCTGCACTTCGTGGCGCCGGATAGCTGCAAGGTGGTAGCGGGCAAGATCAACCCGAAGGGTTGGTGCGCCCTCTACGCCCCGAAGCCGAAGTAACTCCCCGGTCTCGCGCTACTTCAGCTTCAGGTCTTCGGCCGGCGCCGCGTACGGATAGCCCTGGATCAGCCCCGCGCTCGGCTGATCGACGCGCGAGCCCACGCCCCAGAGGAACGCCTGCTGGAAGATCGGCGCGACCAGCACCTGGTCGGCCACGATCTTCTGGATCTGGTGCAGGATCGCCTCGCGCTTCTTGCGGTCGGGCTCGTTGACCTGGCGCAGGAACAGATCGTCGATCTCCGGCCGCGTGCTGTAGGCGTAGATGCCGCGCTTGGTGAAGAACGGCTCGATGCGCGCGGCCGCGTTGCCCGCCGCGCCTGTGGCGCCGATCAGCAGCCCGTGGATCTTCTTCTCGCGCCAGGTGCTGAGGAACGTGGCGCGCTCCATCGAGCGCACCGTGGTCTTGATCCCGATGGCCTGGAGGTAGCCGCCCACCGCCTCGCCCACCGACGTGTAGGGCGGCAGCGGGGTCAGCTCGCCCGCGTCGAAGCCGTTCGGGAAGCCGGCCTCGACCATGAGCTGCTTGGCGCGCTTCGGGTCGTACTTCGGCGGATCCAGGTGCAGCGAGAAGTCGAACTCGGGCGGCACGAAGGCGCCCGCCGCCTTGCCCAGGCCCAGCATCTCGGCCTGGTTGATGGCCTGCCGGTCGATCGCCAGGCTCGCGGCCAGGCGCACGCGCCGGTCGTGCCAGGGCGACTTCGGATCCCATTGGTCGAGGAAGTCGAGCCAGTAGATCCCGTAGAGCAGGGGAGCCACCACGCGCACACCCGGCGAGCGCTTCAGCTCCTCCGCGATGGGCCCGCCGAAGAGATACGCGAAGTCCACCTCGCCCGTCTTCACCGCCGCGGCCCGGGTCGCCTCGTCCGGGATCGAGCGCATGATCAATCGCTTCACCTGCGGGGCCTTGCGCCAGTAGTCGGGGAAGGCGTCCAGGGTCAGCTCGACGCCGGGAGTGAAGGAGGCGAACTTGAACGGCCCCGCGCCCACCGGCGCCTTCTTGTAGGCTTCCTCGCCCACCTTCTCGATGTACTTCTTCGGCACGATCCAGGCGGCGCCGGTGGCCGAGGTGCCGTAGAAGGCCATGAAGTCGGCCCACGGCTCCTTCAGGACGAAGCGCACGCGGTTCGGGGCCAGGATCTGGATCTCCTTCACCTTCTCCTTGAGGAGCGAGGCCCCGCTGCCCTTGTAGCGCTCGAACGTGAACTTCACGTCCTCCGCAGTGACCGGGTCGCCGTTGTGGAACTTGGCGTTCTGGCGGATCACGAACTCGTAGCTGAGGCCGTCCTTCGACGCGGTCCACGACTCGGCCAGGCTCGGGGTGTTGAGCCCGGCCGGCATCGGCTTCACCAGCGCGTCGTGGATCATGTAGAGCACCATGAACGGGGTGATGAGCGCCTCGGTATCGCCCGGATCGAGCCAGCGCGAGACCAGCGTGACGTGCACGCCGATTACCAGGGTGCCCTCCGGCGGCGCGGCTACCGCCGGCGCAGAGGCGCCGAGCATCGAGAGGACCAGGACGAGGGACAGGAGCTTGAGGGTCGGGCGCATCGGTCACCTCCGGGGAAGGTTGGGGGAGATGGTGCGATGGACCGACCGCCGAGTCAAGAATTGATCGCGTCCCGGCCCGCTGCTATCATGCCGCTGTCGTTTTCCGGTGTCGTCGGCCTGTGGACCCCGTCGTCTAGCCTGGCCAAGGACGCGACCCTTTCAAGGTCGAGATCGCGGGTTCGAATCCCGCCGGGGTCACAATCTTAATTCTTAAGGGTGTTTTTGCCCTCGAGTTCTAGTCCCGCGGTGAAGGGTCGAGAATCCTTTTTCTATTCCCTACTCCTGTCGAAAACACCGACCACCTTCTGAAGCTCCTCCGGCGTCAGCCGGGTATAGAGGGTCGTGGTCTGAATGTCGGCATGGCGCAGATGCTCCTGGACCGCTCGGAGGTTGCCACGCGTTCGGCGCAACAACTCGACGCCGCACGAATGGCGGAA
>JACXTT010006738.1_pt1 | contig 16339 bp, 16 predicted proteins | sample 9270951 | NCBI WGS metagenome assembly JACXTT01 (sample SAMN15532306, study PRJNA645909) | rock metagenome | isolation source: weathered quartz diorite | place: Puerto Rico | collected 2017-06-21 | reverse complement strand
TTGCCTCTCTACGCGTCATTCCCGTGGCTGGCCACGACAGCATGCTGATGAACCTGTCGGGCGCCCATGGCCCGTTTTTCACGCGCAACCTGCTGCTGCTGACCGACAACGCGGGCCGCACCGGCATTGGCGAAGTGCCGGGTGGTGAAAAAATTCGCAGCACCTTGGAAGAGGCCACGTCGCTGGTTGTCGGCCAGCCCATTGGCAACGTGCAGGCCGTGCTCAACACCATGCGCACACGCTTTGCCGACCGCGACGCAGGCGGCCGGGGCCTGCAGACCTTTGACCTGCGCACCACCATCCACGCGCTGACGGCTGTGGAGTCCGCCATGCTGGATCTGCTGGGCCAGCACCTGGGCTTGCCCGTGGCGGCAATGTTGGGCGAAGGCCAGCAGCGCGACGCAGTGGAGATGCTGGGCTATTTGTTCTACGTGGGTGACAGCAGCCAGACCGACCTGCCCTACCGCAGCGAGCCCCATGCCGACAACGACTGGATGCGCCTGCGCAACACAAAAGCCATGACGCCCGAATCCATTGTGCGTCTGGCCGAAGCCGCACAGGCACGCTATGGCTTCAACGACTTCAAGCTCAAGGGCGGCGTGCTCAGTGGCGACGAAGAAATGCAGGCGGTGCTGGCTTTGCACGAACGTTTTCCGACCGCACGCGTCACGCTGGACCCCAATGGCGGCTGGCTGCTGAAAGACGCCGTGCGCCTGATGCGCGACATGCACGGCGTAGTGGCCTATGCCGAAGACCCCTGTGGTGCCGAAGACGGATTTAGCGGCCGCGAGGTCATGGCCGAATTCCGCCGCGCCACCGGCCTGCCCACCGCCACCAATATGGTGGCCACTGACTGGCGGCAGTTGACCCATTCGCTGGCGCTGCAGAGCGTGGACATTCCACTGGCGGACCCGCACTTCTGGACCATGGCCGGCTCGGTGCGCGTAGCCCAGACCTGCCGCGACTGGGGCCTGACCTGGGGCTCGCACTCCAACAACCACTTTGATGTGTCACTGGCCATGTTTACCCATGTTGCGGCGGCAGCACCCGGCAAAGTCACCGCCATAGACACGCACTGGATCTGGCAGGAAGGCCAGGAGCTGACCAAAGACGCGCTGAAGATTGTGAACGGTCACGTGCAAGTGCCCACCAAGCCCGGTCTGGGTGTGGAGCTGGACATGGGCCGTGTTGAACAGGCCCACCGGTTGTACCTGCAGCACGGTCTGGGCGCACGCGACGACAGTGTGGCCATGCAGTACTTGATACCCGGCTGGAAGTTCGACAACAAGCGGCCCTGCATGGTGCGCTAAGTTCAACCATACAACAGGAGACGGCCATGAGTACAACAGCCACCGCTGGCACCACTGGCACAGCTGGCAGTGCCCGGCAACCACGTGCACGCTATGGCATTCTGGCCATGCTGTTTGTGGTGACCGCCATCAACTATGGCGACCGGGCCACCCTGTCGATAGCCGGGCCGGCCCTCTCCAAAGAACTGGGCCTGGACGCTGTGACCATGGGCTACATCTTCTCGGCGTTTGGCTGGTCCTACGTCATCGCGCAGTTGCCGGGCGGTTGGTTGCTGGACCGGTTTGGCTCCAAAACCGTGTATGCGTGGAGCATCTTCATCTGGTCGCTTTTTACGCTGTTGCAGGGCAGTATTACCTTTGTCACAGCCACCGTTGGCACAGCCACGGTGATGTTGTTTTCCATGCGGTTGCTGGTTGGCCTTGCCGAGGCCCCGTCCTTCCCCGGCAATGCGCGCCTGGTGGCCGCATGGTTCCCTACCAATGAGCGCGGCACGGCGTCGGCCATCTTCAATTCGGCACAGTATTTTGCGACGGTGCTGTTTTCGCCGGTCATGGGTTGGATAGCGCACACCTATGGTTGGCAGCAGGTGTTCTATTTCATGGGCGTGGTGGGCATTGTGGCCACCGGCGTCTGGCTCAAACTCATCTACAGCCCCAAGACGCACCCCACGGTCAACAGCGCGGAGCTGGACTACATTGGCAAAGGCGGCGGCCTGGTTAACCTGGACCAAAACATAGAATCCGCTGCGCAAAATACCAAGGACAAGCCGCAGTGGCGCCATGTCAAACAACTGCTGACCAACCGCATGCTGTTGGGTGTGTACGTAGGCCAGTACTGCATTACCACGCTGACCTATTTCTTCCTGACCTGGTTTCCGGTGTACCTGGTCAAGGAGCGTGGCATGTCTATCTTGAACGCGGGCTTTGTGGCCGCCATTCCAGCCATTTGCGGCTTTCTGGGTGGCGTGCTGGGTGGCGTGGTGTCTGACGTCATGCTGCGCCGTGGTTACTCGCTGACCGTTGCGCGCAAAACGCCCATTGTGGTGGGCATGATTCTGTCGACCAGCATGGTGGCTTGCAACTATGTGGATTCTTCCAGCCTGGTCGTGGCCATCATGGCCTTTGCTTTCTTTGGCAAGGGCCTGGGGGCGCTGGGCTGGGCTGTGGTGTCAGACACTTCGCCCAAGGAAATATCGGGTGTCAGCGGCGCGCTGTTCAACACCTTTGGCAACACAGCCGCCATCACAACGCCCATCGCCATTGGGTACATCGTCAGCGGCACAGGTTCATTCAACGGTGCCTTGATCTATGTGGCGGCCAATGCGCTGGTGGCGGTCTGCTGCTACCTGTTGGTGGTTGGCGAGATCAAACGTGTCACACTGAACGATACGTGACCCAGCCATTGCCCACAGAAAGCCCGCCCATGACCCCACTGGACCCGCAAGCGCTGTTGCGCCGCATGTTCGACGCAGCCGTCGCCTCGGCCCAGCCCGCCCTGTGCCTGCCCGCACACCTGCCCACGCCACCCAAGGGCCGCACCATTGTCATAGGCGCCGGCAAGGCGTCTGCCGCCATGGCACAGGCGCTGGAAGCGCACTGGCCAGGCCCGCTGGAGGGCATTGTGGTCACCCGCTATGGCTACGAGGTGCCTTGCCAGCGCATTGAGATCGTGCAGGCCGCACACCCGGTGCCCGATGCCGCTGGGGTGGACGCAGCGCGGCGCATTCTGCGCGCGGTTGAGAATTTGACGCCCGACGATTTGGTGATTGCACTGATCTCGGGTGGCGGCTCATCGCTGTTGGTAGCGCCAGCCCCCGGCCTGACGCTGCATGACAAGCAGGCCATCAACACGGCGCTGCTCAAAAGCGGTGCCAGCATTTCGGAAATGAATTGTGTGCGCCGGCATCTGTCGTCCATCAAGGGTGGCCGCCTGGCTGCCGCCTGCCACCCGGCGCGGTTGTTGACGCTGTTGATTTCCGACGTGCCGGGCGACAACCCCATGGACATTGCATCCGGCCCTACGGTCGCCGACCCGACCACCTGTGAAGATGCCCTGGCCATCATCCAGCGCTACCAGATTGCCCTGCCCGAGGCTGCGCGCGTGCATCTGGAAAGCGGCGCGGGCGAGAGCATCAAGCCGGGCGACGCCAGACTGGGCCGAATCGAGACACGCATCATCACCGCACCGCAGATGGCACTGGAGGCCGCCGCGCAGGTGGCGCGTGAGGCCGGTATCACCCCCTACATTTTGAGTGACAGCCTGGAGGGCGAATCGCGCAACATAGCCAAGGCCCACGCCGGCATTGCGCGGCAGATCGTACTGCGCGGCCAGCCCCTGCAGGCGCCCTGCGTACTGCTGTCGGGCGGTGAAACAACGGTCACCATCAAGGGCACCGGTCGCGGTGGCCGCAACGTGGAATTTTTACTGTCACTGGCCATAGCGCTGGACGGTCTGCCCGGCGTGCACGCCATAGCCGGCGACACCGACGGTGTGGACGGCGCGGAAGAAATAGCCGGCGCCCTGCTCACCCCCGACACGCTGGCGCGCGCCTGGGCACGGGGTATCAACCCCCGCGCCAGCCTGGACAACAACGATGGCCATGGTTTTTTTCAGGCGCTCGGCGACTCGGTGGTTACCGGGCCTACGCTGACCAATGTGAATGACTTTCGGGCGGTCTACATTGACGGCCGACGATGATCGGTGCGTCTACGGTGTCTGGGTTTGACGCTTGTGCACTTCTACATCCCAGACTATTTTCCAGTGCATGAGGTAGTCGGCCAAGGGGGCCAAACCAACGGATGCGCGCAGCTTGTCAACATTGTCCGGGTCTTCAATGGGGGCAACCATGGGTGCTCCCTCTTTATCGGCAATCACCTGGCTTCCGTAAATTTGCTTGCCCTTGGTTTCAAAGGCAAACCTGTCTTCCATCAATGCAAGTGAGCTTGGCTTTGCCTTGTGCTGCTTGACGGCCTCACGCATCAAGGGCAAATAGTATTCCCTGGTTTGCTTGTCTGAATGTTGAATGACCAGAAATTGTGCGTTGCTCGCTCGATCGCCAACCAGACTCGGACCTACCCAACCATATTGGCCAATCATTGCTTTGACCTCCGCCAAATTTTCTGCATCGGTCCTGTGTATCTCAAGCCACAAATCTTTGACCTCTTTTGAATTGGCTCCAAACTTACCCTCCAGTGCGCCCAATGTGCGCCGGTTGGCCTGGTCTTTGTTCAAAATGTCCAGCAGCCTTTTTTGCAGTGGCTTGTCGTAGTCCCGTTCAAGATCGGCAATTTTTCTTTGCAGTGCAGCAAGGATCTCTGGCCACTTTTTCTCGCCATGCAGTGCCAGCAGATCCTTGTCCGACTTCAGGTGGTCAAGATTGTCCCAACCACGCTCGATGGCCACATGGAGCCAAGCGAACGCGATTTCCGGTTCACCAGCCAGCGCAGCTATACAGGCGGCGTTGTAAATATCTTCATTGCTCTTGTACGTCAACGCAAACGCCTGCCTATAGGCATCCAATGATTTTGTGTAGGACTGTTCGTCTGCGAGCTTTTCCGCCTGGCCGACCAAAGCAGCGTAACTTTGGGCGTACGAGCTTGTGCAAAGACAAAACAGAAGCGCTACGACTGCAAGCACAGACTTATTGTTCATGTGGCCCCATTGGTTTGCAAAAGCTTGCTATTTGAAGAGACTGGCTGGTCGCTTGTCAATACAACTCCTGCGTCACCAGTTTCTTCAGCCTGTCATGGGTTCGAGGTATTTCCGCTGACCCGCTTGTCGTTGAGCTCCTTTGCCATCTGCTCATTCATTGCCGCGAACTCGGCGACGTATTGATCGCAGGCCGATTTGCTGCCACCGCAAAGCACGTCCATCGCGACGAACAGTTGTCCGTTTCGCTCCAGAACTTGCCGCTTGACGACGCTGGGAAACGACGCATGAGAATTCGGGGCGAAGGTCCAGATCCCTTTGTTTGACCCCTCGGCGACATCAACGATTTCCCACCCTTCTGCGTTGCGTTTTAGCTTTGCTGCTGGATCCTTGCTAAGCGCCAAATATGCGGCGCGTGGGGAGGCGAAGGAAATGTTCGTCTGAGATTGAGCCTGTGCGCTGGAAACCAGGCAGGCCACTGCGAAGAAGATGGATTGTCGTATGAATGGCATCTGGCGTGGTCAGAGAGACGGGGTTTCGTTGAAGGCCGAGCCCATTCTAGATTCCAACATGAGATGGCAGCTACTGGTCAGGCGCCCAAGCGAAACAGCGGCCACAAACATCGGGCAGCAGGCATCTCTTAATAAAGCTCCTCTGTCACCAGCGTCCTGAGCATGCCATCCAATGCCTGCACCTCCAACCCCGGCAACGCCGTCTGCTCCACCAGCATCTGCGCCATGGAGGCCAGCGCATTCCGTGCCGGCCATGTGTCTGTCTTCCACAGCCGCGCGCGGTTGATGGCGCGCCCGCAGTGCAGAAACGCTTCTTGCACCTGCACATGGATGGCAAACTGCGGTTGCTTGTCCGTATGGGCCAGAAGCGCCAACCAATCGGGCTGGCGGCTGACCTCGGCTGTGCCGTTGACGCGCAGCAATTCGTCGCGGCCGGGAATGGCAAACGACAAGCCCACTGCGCCGGTTTCAATCACGTTGCGCAAGGTATCGGCGCGCCGGTTGCCGGGGCGCTCGGGGATCAACAGGCTGCCATCCGGCAGCACCTGTACAAAACCCGGTGGATCGCCGCGCGGCGACACGTCGACACTGCCGTCAGCGCCACGCGATGCTACGTCTACCCAGGGTGACAAGGCGATGAAGGCGCGCATGTGCCTATCCAACGCAGGCAGCAGTTTGGCCTGCACCAGCGCGCTGGGCTCAGGCAACAGCGCGCGCAGCGCGGCCACGCTGCGCACCACATGTTCAGTCACGCCAGCACCTGGTCCGTGCGCACCACGCGCGCAAAGTCACTGCCCAGCGTGGTGACGTGTGCGCGGTGCAGCGCCGCAGCCGGCAACGGTTCGCCGTCGGGGTCGCGCTGGTCAAAGCAGACACAGGCGTCCTCTACAAAGTGCATGCGGTAGCCCATGTCGCAACCCATGCGCGTAGTAGTGGATGTGCACATATCGGTGCTGATGCCGGAGATGGTGATGTCCTTGACGCCGCGCTCGTCCAACCAAGCCTGCAGTGGCGTGCCGATAAAGGCACTGTGCACCTGCTTGACGCACAGCAATTCGCCTTCCTGTGGCTCAAAGCCGGGTTTGAGCGTGTTGCCGGCTTGGCCCGGGCGCAGTGTGGACTGGGGCTCCGTGGAGTCATGCCGCACGATCACCACCGGGGCGCCATGGGCGCGCCAGTGGGCCAGCAAGCGCAGCGCCTGTTGCTCGGCGCCCGGGTTGTTGCGGCGGCCCCAACTGGGGTGGTCAAAGCCTTGCTGGTAGTCGACCAATACAAGGGCATGTTCGGCGTTGGGCGTCATGGTGCGGGGTTTCCTTCTGGGGGTGGAGTGATGCGTTACCAGGAATTCTAGGCAGCCAGACCCACGTCGAATAGTGGCCAAATAGACAACTTTATGGCTTAATCGGACATTATGAAAGTCGCCATACCGATCCAGCCGCAAACCGTTCCGTCCAGTGTGGCCAATGTGCTGGACGTGCTGCACAGCGCCAACCGCTATGCGGGCACTGCGGTGTTTGAGACCTGCCTGCTGGCAGCAAACAAGCGGCATATCGTCAACAACGGCGTGGCATTGAAACCGCAAGCTGCCCTGGAGGCCCTGCCGGATTTTGACCTGGTCTTGGTGCCCGCTGCACGTGGGCCGGTGGATGTGGTGCTGGCTGGCAGTGCACCCCTGCGCCAGTTGTTACCCCATTGGCTGCGCGCTGGGCGCCAACTTGCCAGCGTGTGCGCGGGCGCCATGGTGCTGGCGGGCACCGGCCTGCTGGACGACCGGCGCGCCACCACCTTTTGGGGCGACGCGCGCGAGGTGCGCGAGGCCTTTCCGGCCGTGCAGTGGCGGTTTGAAAACATGGTGGAGCGCGATGGCCCCATCCTGACCGGTGGCGGCGGCAGTGCCGGCATAGACCTGGCACTGGCCTTGGTGGAGCAAGAGGCTGGTGTAGAACTGGCACAGCGCGTGGCCGCCGCCATGCTGTTTGACCACCGGCGCGGGCCACAGAGCAACTACTTTCCGCTATTGCCCAACGCCAGTGTCAGCGACCCCTTGGTAGCGAGCGCCCAACACCGCTTGCGTGCCGCGTTGACCGAGCCGACGGACGTGCCCACGCTGGCAGCCGCCCTGCATACCAGCCCGCGCAACCTGCCGCCCCGAGTCAAGGCCGGTACGGGTTAGACGCTGCAGGCCTACGCCAGGAGGCGCCCTCGGGAGGCGGCCAAGGCGTTGCTGGAGCAGCAGGCCACCATTGACCAGGCCGTTGCGGCTGTGGGTTATGTGGACCGTGCATCTTTCAGCCGTGCCTTCAAGGCACACTATGGGGTACCGCCCATGGCTTTTCGGGCACGGCGTCACGCACATGCCCAGCCCAACTGATATTGACTATGTTTGCAATCCTTCGTTCTGAAAAATTTCTGCTGATCGCGGCCTTGGTTGCCTGCGCGGCCTTCCCGCTGGAACACGGCGTGCTCGCCGCGGGCCAGGTAGTCTCGCTATGCGCTTCTGTATTCTTGGTTGCAGTCATCATGCTGGCTTCACTGCGGGTGGCGCACCATGCCGAGGTGCTGGCCGAGAAAGTGGGCGAACCCTATGGCACCATGATTCTGACGCTATCGGCCGTGCTGGTCGAGGTGGTCATTCTGGCCATCATGATGAGCCATACCAACTCACCCACGTTGGCGCGCGACACCATTTACTCGGCCGTCATGCTGGACATCAACGGCATTCTTGGCGTTGCTGCCATCCTGGGCGGGTTGCGCCATGGCGAACAGCCCTACAACGTGGATTCGGGCAACACCTATATCGTGATGATCATGACCGCCATGGGTGTGTCCATGATCGTGCCCGAATTTGTCCCACTGGCCAGCTGGAAGGCCTATTCCCTTTTCACCATTGCCACCATGGCCTTGCTGTACTTCATGTTCTTGCGCTTGCAGACTACGCGCCATAGCTATTTTTTCAGCTACAGCTATGCCGAGACGGGCGCGCAGGGACATAGCCACCCGGGCGGTACACGGCAGTCCGCCGCGCTGCTGGTGTGCGGCCTGGTATTGATCGGTTTGCTGGCCGAGGTCATGTCCAAGACACTGGATGTGGGATTGGCGGGCACCGGCATGCCGCCTATTGTGTCGGCCATGTTGGTTGCTCTGATTTCTGCCAGCCCTGAGATTCTGACGGCCGTGCGGGCGGCCCTGGCGAACCGCATGCAGCCGGTGGTCAACATTGCGCTGGGGGCATCACTGTCCACCGTCATCTTGACGGTGCCGGTCATTGAAGCGCTGGCCCTGTTTACCGGACATCCGATTCAAATGGCGCTGACGCCGGTGCAGACCACCATGGCCCTATTGACCCTGGTGGTGGCCGGCATCAACCTGCATGACGGCGAGACCAACGCCATTGAGGGCATGACCCACTTTGTGTTGTTTGCCAGCTTTTTGATGCTGGCATGCATCGGTCTATAGGGACCCTAAGCCTTCTCACCCTTCTAGCGCAACGTGCCATGACAATTGAAAGAGAAAGCCCAGACTTTTGGGCACCCAGGGAGACTATGCGTAGCATCCTATAGCGGAGTGGGACGGCCGTTTCGAGTTCACGGTCTATAGAGACTATGTGCCTTAACAGACCCGATTCAACGATAGCCGCTAACCTAGCCCGCTGGAACAACATCATCGCGGCTGGGACGCCCAGCAACGCGAATGCACTCCCGCACCCGCTGCAATTTGTCTTTTTGCCTGCACGCAAACCAAGCCACTCTGGGGAACAGGCTGCCTGGGCGTTCTACGCAGGTAAAGGGGGAGCCCGCAGGGCGGAGGACACGGAGTAGAACGCCCAGGCAGCCTGTGCCCCACGCGCAAACCGTGTCCATGCGACTGGATGTCCTTGCAGCCCGCGCAGCAGGAACCCGCGCGAACTGCAACAGGACAAAATCAGCCCATGTGCAAACCACCGTTGACCGAGAACTCGGCGCCAGTGGCGTAGCCACCTTCGTCGGAGGCCAACCAGGCAATGATGGAGGCAATTTCACCCGGCTCGCCCAGGCGCTTGACCGGCACGGTGCCAATGATCTTGTCCAGCACATCCTGGCGAATGGCCTTGACCATGTCGGTACCGATGTAGCCAGGCGCCACGGTGTTGACGGTCACGCCCTTGGTAGCCAACTCTTGCGCCAGCGCCATGCTGAAGCCGTGCATGCCGGCCTTGGCGGCCGAATAGTTGGTCTGCCCGGCCTGGCCTTTTTCGCCATTGACGGACGAGATGTTGATGATACGGCCCCAGCCTTTTTCAACCATATCGCCCACCACCTGCTTGGTGACGTTAAACATGCTGTTGAGGTTGGTTTCGATCACGGCGTCCCAGTCTTCGCGCGTCATCTTCAGAAACATGCGGTCCTTGGTAATGCCCGCGTTGTTGATCAGCACGTCGATTGCGCCATGCTCGGCCTTGGCCTTGGTAAAGGCTTCGACAGTGGACTCCCAATTGCCAACGTTGCCCACCGACGCGTAGAAGGTAAAGCCCAGCGCCGCTTGTTCGGCAATCCACTTGGCGTGGTCACGGGTGGGGCCACAGCCGGCGATGACCTTGAAGCCCTCTTTGTGCAGGCGCTGGCAGATGGCGGTACCGATGCCACCCATGCCACCCGTTACATATGCGACTTTTTGACTCATCTTTTTTCTCCTCTAGGTTTTACACGCAACAAAAAACTCATTCACTCGGCAGGGCTCAGCGCTCAATGGTCAGCGCCACACCCATGCCGCCGCCAATGCACAGGCTGGCAATGCCCTTCTTGGCATCGCGCCGCTGCATTTCGTGCAGCAGGGTCACCAGGATACGGCAGCCGGACGCACCAATCGGGTGGCCAATGGCGATGGCGCCACCATTGACGTTGACCTTGGAGGTGTCCCAGCCCATTTGCTGGTTCACCGCACAGGCCTGGGCGGCAAAGGCTTCGTTGATTTCCAGCAGGTCCAGGTCTTGCGCGTTCCAGCCGGCACGGGCCAGCGCCTTTTGCGACGCACTGACCGGCCCCATGCCCATCATGGCAGGGTCCAGCGCCGTGGTGGCAAAACTGGCAATGCGGCCCATAGGCGTCAGACCCAGTTCGGCGGCCTTCTTGCCTGTCATGACCATCACGGCGGCGGCGCCGTCATTGATGCCGGATGCATTGCCGGCGGTGACACCACCCGCCTTGTCAAACGCGGGGCGCAGTCCGGCCAGCGCTTCGGCGTTGGACTTGCGGTTGATGAATTCGTCGGCCGCGAACACAATGGGGTCGCCCTTTTTCTGCGCAATGCTGAAGGGCACGATTTCGTCGACAAACTTGCCGGCGTCTTGCGCCGCGGCGGCCTTTTGCTGGCTGGCCAATGCCAGGGCGTCTTGCACTTCGCGGCTGATGCCATATTGCTTGGCCACGTTTTCGGCGGTAATGCCCATGTGGTACTGGTTGTAGACGTCCCACAGGCCGTCGACGATCATGGAGTCGGTCATCTTCCAGTCGCCCATGCGCTGGCCGTCGCGGCTGCCCAGCAGCACGTGGGGGGCGGCGCTCATGTTCTCTTGCCCACCGGCAATGACGATCTGGCTGTCGCCCCAGGCAATGGCCTGCGCGGCCAGCATCACGGCCTTCAGGCCGGAGCCGCACACCGCGTTGATGGTCAGGCCGGGAATCTCTTTGGGCAGGCCGCTTTTGACGACGGTCTGGCGCGCCGGGTTTTGGCCAGAGCCCGCTGTCAGCACCTGGCCCATGATGACCTCGCCCACCTGGTCCACGCCCAGGCCGGTGCGCTCGATCAGCGCTTTGACAACGGCTGCACCCAACTCAGGCGCCGCAGTCTTGGACAAAGTACCACCAAACTTGCCAACGGCGGTGCGGGCGGCAGAAACGATAACGATGTCTTGCATTTTTCTATCTCCAATTCAACGATGACAATAATAGGCTGGTGTTAAGTAGTGGTCGTGACAAAGCGCAGCGGACATGAGTCGCCGCCGGGCCGCCCCAAGGCGACTACGGCCCCCTCGGGGGGCAGAGAGCCACACGCAGTGGGCGAACGTGGGGGTCACATTCATGCCTTGGCTTTGACGTAGGTCCCCGGCGCGGGCATCATGGCTTTGTATGTGCCCTTGCCATAGGTTTTGGGCGCAGCAATCTGCTTGCCAGCATGGCTCTTGAGCCACGTTGACCAATCGGTCCACCAGCTACCGGGGTGCTCTTGTGCGCCGTCCAGCCAGTCTGCCTGGCTTTTGGGCAGCTTGCCGTCGGCGCGTATCCAGTGGCTGCGCTTGTTCTTGGCGGGTGGGTTAATGACGCCTGCAATGTGGCCAGATGCTCCCATGACGAAACGCTTTTTGCCGGGCAGCACCTGCGTAGTGGCATAGGCGCCGCCAATCGGCACAATATGGTCTTCACGCGAGCCGTAGATGTAGACAGGCAGGTCCACCTTGTTCAGATCAATCTTTTCACCACAGACTGTGGTCTTGCCAGGCTTGATAAGCCTGTTTTCCAGATAGGTGTTGCGCAGGTACCAGGCGTAGAACGGACCCGGCAGATTGGTGCTGTCGGAGTTCCAGTACAGCAGGTCAAACGGCGGCGGTGTTTCGCCCTTCAGGTAGTTGCCCACCACATAGTTCCAGACCAGGTCGTTGGGTCGCAGGAAGCTGAAGGTGGAGGCCAGGTCTTGCCCCTTCATCAGGCCGCCCTTGCCCATTTCTTTTTCGCGGTATTTGACGAAGGCTTCGTCGATGAACACATCCAGGATGCCGGTGTCGGTAAAGTCGATCAGGCTGGTCAACAGGGTGGCGCTAGCCACGGGCTTTTCGCCGCGCGCCGCCAGCACGGCCAAGGCTGTGCCCAGCATGGTGCCACCGACGCAAAAACCCAGAGCGTTGACTTGCGGCGCGCCGGTGATTTCCTGGGTAACGCTGATAGCCTTGATGACGGCCTGCTCGATATAGTCGTCCCACGTAGTGGTCGCCATGGACGCATCGGGGTTGCGCCAGCTGACCACAAAGGTGCGGTGGCCCTGGGCCACAGCGTAGCGCACCAGGGAGTTGTCGGGCTGCAGGTCCAGAATGTAGAACTTGTTGATGCAGGGTGGCACCAGCAGGAAGGGTTTCTCAAACACCTTGGCCGTCAGCGGCTTGTATTCGATCAACTGGAAGAAGGGGTTCTCGAACACCACGGCACCTTCGGTGGTGGCGACGTTCTTTCCGACCTCGAACAGGCTTTCATCGGTCATGGACACATGACCCTGGCGCATATCGTTCATCAGGTTCTGCATGCCTTTGGCAATGCTTTCACCCTTGGTCTCCACCGCCTTCTTTTGCGCCTCGGCGTTGAAGGCCAGAAAGTTGCTGGGTGCGGCGGCGGCTATCCATTGCTCAACAGCAAAACGCACGCGGTTGCGGGTCTTGGCGTCGCCCTCTACGGCTTCAGCCAGGCCCATCATGGTACGGGCGTTGAGCAAGTAGACCGCTGCTGAGTAGGCAGCCATGGGGTTGCTGCCCCAGGCTTCGCCGGCAAAGCGCTTGTCGGTCTGCGCAGCGGCAGGGCTGCCAAAGCCCTGGCTAAAGAGGCCAAAAGCGTCTTGCAGGTATTGTTGCTGCAGGGCCTGCAGCTTGTCGGGCGAGAAACGTATGTCGGGCGGCGTGGCACCGGCCATTGGCATGGCGGACTCCATGGCGCCCACATTCATGGCCCCCATGTCCATGCCTTGCAGGGATTGCAGAGCCTTGCTCCAACCCTCCACCATGGTCTGCTGAAACTGCTGGGCCGCCTGGGCCCAGAATTCGGGAGAGTTTTGCGTCACACTGTCACCTTTATTACATTTTCTTTGCGCAGGTCGTAGTATCTCAGCTTACGGCCTTCGAAACCCTGACATGTGGAAAATACGCGGCTGAGCTATGTACATCATTCCTATCGCCTGGTTGTATGTCGCGCTCATGATGAGCGTGGCGGAAGCCACCAATTCCAATGGCAGCATTTTGGGCGCCTTCATCACGTTCATACTATATGGCCTGCTACCCATAGGGCTCATGATGTACTTCATGGGCTGGCCGGGGCGCAAGCGCGCCATTCGGGCACGCGAGGCGGCAGAGTTGCAACAGCAGTTGGATCAGCAGGATCAGCGACCGCAAGCATTGCCGCCCTTAGTCCAGCCAGATGCAGGCGGCCTGGCGGCCGCTGACCCGGTCGCGCCGGTGCGAAAAGAAACGTAAGGGGTTGCCCACCGGGCACCACGGGGCACTGCCGTCGTTGCCGTAGACCTGCGTCACCCCTAGGTGGGCCAGCCGCTGGCGCGCCAGGCCCGGCAGGTCGGCTAGATACTTGCCATCGCCCAAGGGCACAAAGCAATCCCGGGCCTGTGCCAGGGTTGCGGCAAATGCCAGCTGCACCTCAGCCCCCACTTCAAACGCGGTGGGGCCTATGCAGGGCCCTAACCAGACAAGCAAGTCGCCTGCTGAAGCCCCCCAGGTTTTACAAACTGTTTCCAAAACACCGCTCCCCTGTTGACCCGCCAGCCCGCGCCAGCCGGCGTGCACTGCAGCCACTTGTTGGCCCTGTGCATCGCACAACAAAATGGGCAGGCAGTCGGCCACCATCACGGTGCAGGCCAGGCCAGGTTGGCGGGTCCATGCGCCATCCGCGCTCTGGCCATCGGGCGTGTCGGCGTCCAGTTGCAGCAGATTCACACCATGCACCTGGTCCATAAAGACCGGTCGCACCCCCAACGCCTTTTGCACATGCGCGCGGTTGGCTGCGACCGCTGTCGCGTCGTCCCCCACATGGATGCCCAGGTTCAGGCTGTCATAGGGTGACGCGGAATGACCACCGATGCGGGTGGTGCAGACCGCTCGCACCGAAGGCGGTGCCGGCCAATCGACCGCCATCCAACCAGAAAATGCGCTGCCAGGACTTGTCATGCGCACAAGGATAAACCAAGCCCGTTAACATGGAACCCCAGACGCACAATCTGAATCAACCCCCATACCTTGATCGCCAGGAGCCCTACGTGATTCTTGAACTCGCCGATATTCGCATCCACCCCGGCCAGAACGCCGCATTTGAAGAAGCCATACAGCGGGGCTTGAGCACCGTCATTGGCAACACCAAGGGCTTTCAAGGCTACAAGGTGAGCCGCGGCATTGAGAGCGCGGAGCGCTATATTCTGCAAATATTCTGGGACACACTGGAAGACCACACGGTGGGCTTTCGCCAGTCCGAGGCGTTTACGCAGTGGCGTGCCATCGTCGGCCCGTTTTTTGCGAACCCGCCCGTGGTGGAGCACTTTGACCTGGTTGTCAAATCTGACAACGTTTCGTAGTAGCCATCTCTTGTTATTGACACCTTTGGAGTGAGGTTCGCCATGTCATCTTTTGTCATCGCCCCCCCTGCCACCGTCAGTGTTCCGGTTGTTGGCACGGCCGATCGCTTTCCGGTGCACCGCATCTACTGCGTGGGCCGCAATTATGTGGAGCATGCGCAGGAGATGGGTCACAGCGGTCGCGAGGCGCCATTCTTCTTCATGAAGCCGGCCGACGCCGTGCTGGTGGCAGAGCCGGGCCACACCACCAGCATGCCCTACCCCAGCCTGACCAACAATCTGCACCATGAGGTTGAACTGGTGGTAGCCATTGGCGTGGGTGGCGCCAATATTGCCGCCGCCCATGCAAGCCGCCACATCTACGGTTATGCCGTGGGCCTGGACATGACCCGGCGCGACCTGCAAAACGACATGAAGAAACAAGGCCGCCCGTGGTCGATTGGCAAGGGCTTTGACCATTCAGCCCCCATTGGCCCGATTACGCCGGCCGCCCAAGTGCCGAACATTGGCAGCGCAAACATCCGCCTGGTGGCAAATGGCCAGGAACGCCAAAACAGCACCATAGACAAGCTGATCTGGAATATTGCCGAAACCATAGAGCACCTGTCGCAGGCCTGGGTTCTGCAACCCGGCGACCTGATCTATACCGGCACGCCAGCCGGCGTGGGGGCCGTGCTGCATGGGGACTTGATGGTCGGCAGTATTGATGGCCTGCAGGGCATTCAAGTGCGCGTCGACTAGCATGGCGGACGCAGCCTACACCGCATCCGCGGACCGGGGCACTGGCCACTTTCAGGCCAGCCTGTTGACGCGCGGGCCCTGGCACCCCGAGCACCAGCACGGTGGCCCGCCCATAGCATTGGTGTGCCGTGCCATCGAGCAAGCGGCACAGGCAAAAGGCTTGACCCATATTGCACGGCTCACTGCCAACCTGGTGCGCCCCGTGACCATAGGCGACCTGGAGGTGCAAGTCAGCGAAACCTACGTGGGCCGCAATGCCGGGCATTTTGCAGCGCGCTTGTTGGCCGATGGCAAAGAGGTTGGCATGTTCACGGCCTTGGCACAGCGTGAAAATGCCCTGGGCTTGCCAAACAAGCTGCCGGGGCATCCGCTGCCCCTGCCACCCATGCCACCTGAAGACTCGCCACCGGCGCGCTTTCCATTTGCAGGCCAGTACGTGGGTTATGCCGAGCTGGTTGAAACCCGCGTGGCGCGCGGCGAGATGTTCAACGGTCCCTGTGCTATCTGGTTTCGCCTGCGCCACCCCTTGGTAGCAGGCGAAATACCTGGCGCCTACCAACGCGTGGCGGTGGCCGCCGATTCGGGCAATGGCATCAGCGCCATTCTGGACTACCAACGCTATAGTTTTGTCAATTCAGACCTCAGCATCCATCTGTTGCGCGCGCCCATCGGCGAATGGATCTGCGTGGACGCCAGCACCCACCTCGGCGCCAATGGCTGCGTCTTGGCCGAGGCCAGGTTGTTCGATGTGCAGGGTCTGATCGGTCGCCCCGTTCAAAGCCGGCCCGTGCGGTCGCGGGAGACGGGGACCTGAT
>JACXTT010006737.1_pt1 | contig 16340 bp, 16 predicted proteins | sample 9270951 | NCBI WGS metagenome assembly JACXTT01 (sample SAMN15532306, study PRJNA645909) | rock metagenome | isolation source: weathered quartz diorite | place: Puerto Rico | collected 2017-06-21 | reverse complement strand
GTGCCTTGATCGTTGTTGCATCCGTCGTTGAGGCGTTCGCGCATCGAGGTCCACCATTTTGGCGTCAGGTCCGGATGAACCGCTGCGATGCCTCCGTAGCGATTGATTGCGTCCAACAGGTGCGTCCGGGTGACTGTATAAATTGTTCCATCGAGTCCAATCGCCGGAGCGGCATTCAATGCCGGGCGCATGGTTCCGCAGGGTGAGGCGGGAGGAAGCGCCGTCGGGTTCGGCGGCCACGGCAACGGTTCTTTTGAAAACGTCATCAAACATGGGTCCTTCGGCTTGGGTGACGGCTGGCTTCCCGGTGCGGTGTTGCTCACCAGAACCGAGTAGCTGACCTTGGAGGCGGAATCGTCCGGCACGACCTTTACCAGCCACGAGTCGACAATATCGTGTGCGTAAAAGCTGACGCCGGTTCCCGGATTGAACTGCTGGATCACGTTGTAGTAGATGTTGCCGATGCCATCCACGGTTGGCACGCCGGCCACTAGGATCGTAGGGTCAAGTTTCAGTCCAAATGGTCTGATGCGGCTCACGACCGCGCCCGTGCTCTTGTCCAACTTGAACAACGTGCCTCCTGCCCCTGGAACGTAGATGAAACCATTGGCCAGGACGGCATGGAAGACCGGCTCCCAAAAGTCAGCCTGCGATCCGGGCGCCGTCCAATCGCTGGTGAAGCTCCAGATTTGGACCAGTTGGCCGCTCCGCCATTGAAATCCGCTCTCTCCCCAAATCTGCGTTGCGTAATTGTTCTTGTTATAGGAACCGCTCTTGAATTCCATATAGATATTGGCGCCATCGATCAACGGAACCTGATAGTGGGCCAACAGTTCGTTCTGGTTGGCCGCTAACTCTTGGGGAACGAGTGGGTCGTAAACGGTTTTCGTCAAGATCCGCGTGAGCGGCTGTCCCGCCACGCCCACATTGCCCGTGTGTTGAGGATTCAGCGCCCATTGCGGCCAGTCCTGTGCGTGGGCGGCGCTGGCGAGTAGCAGAGCTCTTGTTGTCGCAATAGCTACCTTGATGATCAGCGAAGTGTTCATTGTGCCTCCTGGAGCGCAAAATGAGAACCACTGCCAAGCGGCTCTAGTATACACCGGCTGATTTTCCGAGGATAAATGATGTGGGCCTGCGGCTGCCGCCCGGCGAGGGTAGTCCTTTAACCTAAGCGAGTGGTGTCCGGCGAGGCGACCGAGCGCGTAGTATGAGCCGCAACTCCACCAAATGTGGCCGATTCAAGCGGAGTGCGTCGATCGTGTATCGTGCCGAGGGAGTCTTTCCATGCCATTCTCCAGTGCTCTTTTCGTCAAAATGAACGGAGAAGCTTGTTACGCAGAAGTCGACGAATCCAATTCCGAGTTCTTGCAGCGCCGGCGAAGGCCACTGATCGTGTTTCACGCGATTGCAAACGTGACACGACCAATAGAGATTGTAGAAGTTCATCGCAAGCTGCGGAAACAAGGATTTTGGCCGGAAGTGGTCGAGCTCGAAATTATCAAGTCCGGCGGCCCATTTCTCTTCAAGAAGGCAATAGCCACAGGTGGCGCGAAAGTCTTCCCGCACGTATTGCCGAAAGACTCTGTGGTCTCTGCCGGTGACCTCCGGCGGGTGAGCTCGCCGCACAAAATGGCCGGTAGCCATCACTCGTCCGCCTGACCTAAGCGCGTTTCATGCGATTGGCCGATCGCGTTTTGGCCGCAGGCAACAGTTTTGCACGTTCGATGATAGGCCGATAGTACTCCTCGTCGGCGCTCTGAAACGACGTCTCCAACTGCGCCAGCTCAGTTGCTTCGCCGGAGGTCAATCCGCGCGTATACTTGATTTCCACGAGCCTTTGAAAACGGGCTGTCGATGGATCTCGTTCCATTCGCAACTCCTCCAGAATCTCAGCCCCAATGGCATCCTGACGAGCGCGAGGCAGAGTCAAAACCAATGCTAAGGCTTGCTGCAAAACAGCACTTTCGGTTTCGACAAGCGTAGTTGCAGAACCACGCGGATTCTTCTTAACGGAAGAACGAGCCATAACCTCAGATTACCCTAGCTTCTGGCCTTCGCTTTCGCCTTGGTTGCGGAGGCTCGCTTTGTGGCCGGCTTCCTCTTTGCGGCGGCCGCTGCAGGGGCGGGAGTCGGTGCGACGTAGTTTACCGGGGTGTACTCGTTGGGGGCGTCCGCGTAGAGGCGGCGGTAAAAGTCCGCGTTGCGCATCACGCTTTGGACATAGCCCCGGGTTTGGTCGAAAGGTATCGTTTCCACCCACTCCGACGGTTCGCGGAACTGGAGGCTAGTCAACTTCAACCATCCACTCACGCGGCCCATTCCGGCGTTGTACGAAGCGATCGTCTCTTCCCACTTCTGCCCGAAGTAGTTGAACATGTTGTGGAGATGGAAAGTCCCCATGCGGATGTTCGTCACCGGGTTGAAAAGCAGCGTGGTCGAGTAGCCGCGGATGCCGAGCCGGCGGGCGAGTTCGCGGCCCGTGGCTGGCATGATTTGCGACAGGCCGTGCGCATTGGCGTACGAAACCACCTTCGGGTCAAACTCTGATTCCTGGCGGATGAGCCCGGCCATAAGGAACGGATCGATGCCTTCCGTCTTGGAATACTCCTCGAGCTCTTTGCGCCATGGCAACGGATAGGCGTAACGCCAGAACTCGCGTGGAGCGCTCTCGAGCGGCATCATCAGGTAGTTCGGAACCATGGCCTTGATCCAGCGAACGGCTTGGTCTGGCGATCCGCGGCGAGTGGCGTTCGCGGCCAGTTCCATGGCGACGACATGGCCTTGAGCGTCATTCTTGCCTCCGAAGCGGAGTTCCTGGTCGGCCTGATAGTCGAGCGCCGCGGCCGTGAGCATGCGGGCGCGCTCGATGCGGAGGTTTGTCGCGGCGGTCGGCGTGAAGTTCTCAATGCGTTTGCGGGCAGGGAACTGGACGCTCGCGAGGAACGCTGTCGCTTCCGGGGAAGGCGGGGTCTTCGACAACGCGCTCAGCCGGGATTTGGCGAGAATCGTGTAGTAATAGTTCGGGTACGACGCTTCGATTTCCGCGAAGTAGACGCGCGCGGCCCCGGGATCCTTGCCTGCTTCCGCCAGGCGGCCCAGGTAGTACAACGCGGCTGACGTGTGCTCATCGCCCGGAAAATAGCGAATGTGGTCCTGCAGCATCCGCGGGGCGTCAGGGCGGGCGCGCAGATACTCAGACAGTGAGGCGCGCCAATGGCACGTCGCAGCTTGCGGTTCGCGAGGAAAGCCTGTGGAACACTGTTGGTAAACCGCGTAGTATTGCTCCGGCTGCGCCTTTAGGAAGTAGTAGTAACCCGCGCTGAGCAGAGCTTCCATACGGAATTTCGACGCTGGATACTTTTGCTGCAACTGGCGGATCCCGTCCATCATGTCGCCTTCGCGGTCGGCGCGGCGGGCAATGCTCGTGAGATGGCTCCACCGTTCGGCGTCGGCCTCGCCGTCGCTGAGTTGCAGGCTGCGCAACGTGGCGGCATTGTTGTCGCAGGCAGCGATACGGACGAGCGCAACATCGCGGTCGGCGCCTGTCATCGAAGGTAGAGCAGCCTCGAGATCTTTGCGGGCGCGGGTCTGCTGGTTCGCCTCCATCAGCTTCGCAGCGCGCTGCAGGATCGCAGCGGGCAACGGCGGTGGGTACGAATCGCCGATTTGGGACTGCAACCGGGCAAGCGCGGTTTCCGCATCCGCGGCCTCTTTGGACTGCACATACTGTTGCCAAACGCGCTGATAGTAGTTCGCGGCGGAGACGTTGTCGCCGGCCTTCTCAAATGTCTCTGCGAGCACGAAGTCGCCTTGCGGTTGCGCAAGTTCGGTGTAATTGGCGCGCAGAATCTGAAGGGCTCGCTGCGGCTGACCTCCGCGATTGGCGGCGCGCGCCGCGAGAATGGCGGCTCGTGCGATCAAAGGCGACCTCGGAGTGTTGTTGAAGACGGGAGTCAACGCGTCCACTGCCGCGAGATCGCTTTGGGTTCCGAACAGCGCGGCGCCGGTGAGGTACGCGACGTGATCCTGAATCTTGGGCAAACTCGCCGCGGGAATGCCGCGCAAGGTTGCGAGCGCCTGCTCGTTGCGCTGCGCATCGACATCCGCGCCTGCGATCGCGAGCAGCGCGATGGCGCCTTCGAGGTCGCGGGGATGCTGCGCCGCATATGCGGTGAGCGCGGTGCGCGTTACCGGAGTGGGCGTTTTGCGATAGGCGCGCGCGAGCGCCTCGACAGGCGATGGCGTAGGAGGCGCCGCCGAGGCCGCGAAAGCCCCGCCAGCCAGCAAACAGATCGCCTTCAATCGTCGCATATGCCTCTTCTTCTTAGCCCAGCGGACCCGGATATTCAGCGCCCATCCATGCTTCGTTGCCGTTTGCCAAGGTTCGTACGAACTCCTGATGCAGATAGTCCACCATGTTTGTGGACGCGCCGGCGAGGAACTGGTTTCGATAGGTCTCCCTCGCCTGATCCATCCGGGCGCGAACGGGGCCGTCGTAGAGGTTTGCCGCCGTGCGTCCCGCCTTGACCCCGCCGGACTCATGGAGGCGGATTTCCGCGGCCAGTTTGCGAGCCAGCCTTCGCGCGCGCAAGTGTACGGCTTCCTCTTCGGGCGGCATCGCTACGGCTGGCGTTGCGGCGGCTGGAATCACCGCATTCGCAATCTGTAGCAGACCGTTGCCGCTTCCCTTACTTTCATTCCGCCGATTGGATTCGAGAGCCGCGCCCGCCATGCCGCCCACCAGATCGAGGCCGTCGGTTTCCGCGTCTTCGGCATAGAGAACCCCAACCACACGGTCCTTTGTGGCAACCGGAATCAGCACAACCTTGCGGCTCGGGTCTTCACCGAGCAAATGCGTAAGCGCTGAGGAAACCTCGCGCGACGTGCAAAGCGTGACGGTCAATTCGCGCGATTCGATCGCGGCCGCAAACGACGCGGCGTCCGCAATGGCGAACGATGGCAGCGGCGCGCCGCCGATCTCAAAGCCCCGTGAGGACTTCCATTCGATTTTGTTCGCATTCACCACAAACAGCGCACAGCGAGTGCAGAACGGCGTTGCCGCATCCAGCAGCGCAGCGGCCCACTCGGCTTCATCCTGATAACCGCGCAGGCGTCGAAAAGCTTTCCCGAGCCCGCCAACAAGGGTCCGGCGCTCCTTTTCGATTTGCCGCGTGACAATGCCGCGAACTTCGTCGAAGCGCTCGTCAAGCTGGCGGAGGAGTGGAGACGCAGGAATCACCGAACATTATTGTATCAACCTGTTTTTGCTGGGAATGTGAGTCAGTTTGCGGCAACAGCCGCGGTCTTTTCGATCCGCACCTTGGCGATGCGGTGACGCTCGATTTCGAGGATGGTGAAGCGCCTTCCGCCGTACTCGATGGTTCCGCCGGGTTCCGTGGGAATGTAGCCGAGTTTGAAGAGCAGGAATCCGGCCAAGGTTTCGAAACCCGCGTCGCCCGGGAGGTCGATGTCGTGCATGGCGGCGAGGTCGCGGATAGGAATGGTGCCTTCGACATCGAGGGTTGTCGCTTCGACGTTCCGCTTTTCAAGACGCTGGTCGTGCTCGTCCACGATTTCGCCGAAGATCTGTTCGAAGACGTCTTCGAGCGTGACGACGCCCGAAATCGTGCCGTGCTCGTCCACCACGACGGCCAGGTGGGAATGATTCTGGCGGAACTCGTCGATCAACTGGTTCAACGGCTTTGATTCCGGCACGACGAGTTTCTTGCGGATATAACGGCGCATGCGGAACGGCCGGGCGGGCCGCCTCTGGTCAATGGCGCTGCGGCGGTCCTGCCAGGTGCGCATGAGGTCTTTATAATGCAGTACGCCAATGATCTTTTCGCTGGACCCTTCGTAGACCGGCACGCGTGAATACTTGTGTTCGAGCATCACCGCGAGCACTTCGTCGAGCGAGGCGTCCACTGGCACGGCGACAATGGCGTTGCGCGGCACCATGATTTCGCGCACCGAGATACCCTGCAGGTCGAGAATGCGGCTGATCGCGTCCTCTTCGAAGTGTTGCAGATGGCCCTCGCTGCGGCTGATGCTGACGATGAACTTGAGTTCTTCCGGCGAATGGCCGGCGGCGGAAGATCCATGCGAGCCTTGCCGGACGCCTAGCTTCTTCGAAAGCCAACCGGAACAGCTTTCGACGATCCAGACGAACGGTGAGGAAATGCGTTGAAACACCAGCAGCGGCGGCGCGAGTAGCACCGCGATCCGGTCGGATTTCGACAGGGCGAAATTCTTAGGTAGAACTTCGCCGAGCACGATGTGCAGAAAGCTGATGATGAGGAATGCGATGACGAAACTCGAGGCATGAAGAATGCGCCCGGTGGCCGGTGTGATTACCGGATGAAGCGCGCCGACGATCAGTTCATAAACCGTTTCTTCGCCAGCCCAGCCGAGACCCAGCGCGGCCAGCGTCATGCCGACCTGCGACACCGAAAGGAGCTTTTCGGGATTGGCGAGGAGCGCGAGCGCGACCTGTGCGCCGGTTTCGCCCTGATCCGCGCGCGAACGCAGACGCGACCGGCGCACCGAGACGAGTGATACCTCGGCAGCTGCGAAAAACGCATTGAGGACGATGATCACCGCCAGCAGAACGAGACGTAAGCCCATGCAGGATGTTGACTAGTCGCCGCGCGTGTAGAACGGCGCTTGTTCGAACGCGGGATCGTCGGCGAACCGCGAACGCTGGCCGCGCACCCGCGAACCGGCCCATTCGAGGCGCATGTCTTTGCAGACCTCGTCGAGCATCGGCACGGTGGCTTCCCGCGTTTCCATGGCGAAGCAGGTGAGCAGCAGGTTGTCGCACACCGCGTTGATGAGGCGGGGTATGCCAGTGGTGCGGACGTGGATCTCTTTCATCAGTCCGGCGCTAAACACGGTCTGATCCTGCATGCCGGCAAGCGCCATGCGGGTAACGATGTACTCGGCCGAATCGGCTTCTGAAAACGGGTTCAGCGAACAGCGCAGCACAATGCGTTGCTTCAGTTGGCGCAGGTTCGGGGCGTCCAGTTTACGGTCCAGTTCCGGCTGGCCCGCGAGAATGATTTGCAACAATTTGCCGCGGCGGTTTTCGAGGTTGCCGAGCAGCCGGATTTCTTCGAGCACTTCCCAGTCGAGGTTGTGCGCTTCGTCCACGATGAGCACGCTCGTGCGGCCTTCGTTGGCGCGCGTAATGAGCAGATGGTTCAGGGCAAACAGGACTTCGGTTTTCGAGGTGTGGTTGCAGCGCAGGTCGAGATCGTAGGCGATCATCTGAAAGAACTGCTCGGGAGTAATGCGCGAATTGAAAACAAAGGCGAATTCCATGCGCTGCGCTTCGAGATAATCACGTAGGCATTCGAGCATTGTGGTCTTGCCCGTGCCGACCTCGCCGGACAAAACAATGAAACCCTTGCGGCTTTGCACGCCATAAATGAGGTTGGCGAGCGCCTCCTCGTGTTGAGCGGACCGGTAGAAAAAAGCCGGATCGGGACTCAGGTTAAAGGGGCTGTCCTCAAAACCGAAATAGGCGTTATACATGATGGTTGTTGGGGGTGTCTCTCATGGACACCCATCTCATGACAATCTATTCGAATCGTAGCATTGCTCATGCGGGCGTTGCGCGCGGCTACTGGATTTCAAATAGCGTCCAGCCCGGCAGCGTCGCCGGCTGATCGTCGAGAAAGACGATGCGGCGCGTCTTGGGGAAGGGAAGGCCCGTCTGGATAGCGCGTGCGTAGAAGGGCAGCTTGCGCAGCACCTGGCGCACGTTCTCGCCGGAGGCATCGGCGATGGCGGCCTTGCCGAGAAAGCCGGCGCCCCAGCCGAGCGGCAGCAGGCACTGATTGGCGGCGAGGCCTTCCACCTGATCGAGCAACGCTTGCGCCGCGGCGCCGGCCTTCGCAAGTCCAGCGGTTTGGGCATACGCGATGTGATTGGCGAGGATCTCTCGAGCGAACTTGCGGGCCGGCGCAAGAGCGCTCGCGCCGCCGTTCCACGCGCCGGTGAAGACCGTACCGGGGCGCGCCATTTCAACAAAGACCGGCATACTATCCGCGGCGTTCTTCGTCGAGCCGCGGAACTGCTTCCAACCCAGTTCGTACTTGCCGTTGTTTCCGGTGAGAGTCGAGGTTCGCAGCAGGTGCACGGCAGTTGTAGAGGCCGCTAGCGGCACGGCGGCGGAATCGCCCGCCATGACGCCTTTCAACTGATTGCGGACGGCTTTCTCTTCAAACGGGCCGGCAAGGCGGCGCGGAATGCGCTCGGCAGTCGAAAGCTGCTCGTAAACGCGCTTCCACGAGTCTTCAGTGAAGCCTCCGAACATCGCGCCAGTACGGATCGCGCCTTTGAGCGCGGAACCGGGCACGTAGATGCCGCTTGCCGCATCGGACGAGAAGGTGCGGATGAAGAGATCCTGCGGCGCCGCTTTTTCGAAGTAGCGCGCCATCGAAGGATCGGCGAAGGCGATGCGGCGGCCCGCGTAGTTTTGGGCGAGACCTCCCCAGGAGGCGAAGTCGAGGCGGTCGGAGCGCTTGATTTGCGCGAGGTAGCCGTCGAGGCGCGGGCCCTTGGCGAAGAGCTTGAAGATGCGGCGCTGGTCGAGGACATTCACCTGATCCTTCCAGATCATGTAGTCGATGGGCGAGAGTTCCTGGCCATCGCCAATGAGCGTTGGCGTCAGGCAGGTGAGCTTATAGTTCACTGTCGGGCGCCTCCTCTTTGGCCGCTGCTGGTTTGGCTGGCGTTTCGAGTTCCCCGGGCGCCTCCGGAGTCACTTCCGGAACTGCGGTGGGTGGTTCGGGCGCAGGCGGAGTTGGAACGTACTCAGGCGGAGTGGGAACGTACTCGGGCGGCACGGTGAACGGGTCGGGCGCAGTTGGAGTAGGGATGTGCTCCGGCGGCGCGGGCTCCGGTTGACCCGGTTCCACCACTGTTGGGGTTTCTTCCGGCTTCTGTTCCGGTTCCTGCTCCGGCTCTGGTTCGGGTTCCGGTTCAGGCTCCGGCGGAAAGGTTATCGCCACTTCCGGCTGCGGCGGAGCGAGGGGCTCGGATTCCAATTCAGATGCGGTGGACTCTTCGATCACCGCTTCGACCTTCCTGGCTGCGGCCAGCGGCAACGCGAGCGCGAAGCCCGCGCGATAGACGGGATGCGCGAAACCTTCGGGCGCTACGTCGTGCGCCATGCCCGCGAGCGGAGTTTCGGAAACGAGCACCGAACCTTCCACCACCATCTTCGAGGACTTCTTGATTGCGCCCCAGCCCGCGTTCGATTCCACGCGGCCATTGCGGAGTGCGACTTCGTAGGTGCCTTGCCGCCAGTCCACGCGGTCGCTTTCCGCGGGGCTGAATTGCGACAAGAGCCAGAATGCCTTCGCATCCGTTGGAACTGCCGGGGCGTGACGGCCGAACAGCAGTTGCGACAAGCGGCCATCCACGAACTCGGGTTGTTCGAAACGTCCCCAACCGCGCGAGCGCTGCCCGCCGAGGCCAGTGTCTGCAAGCAGTTTCAATGCGCCCTGCAGCGCGGGTGTCCAGGCGTTCTTTGCCGCGTCGTCGAGAAAGTCGAACGCCGCCCAAATGCCAGCGCTCTTGTGGAACTCGACACATGCCGTGCGATACGGCGCGACGCTATCGCCGAGCCGGTCCACGGCGGCGGCTGTCCGAATCGCCGGACGGAATGGACTCGACACCGCCTGGCCGCGAATGACCGGAAGCAGGCATTCGCTGGGACCATCCACGGTCCAATCATCCTCGCGAACCTTGCGGTTGTTGAGCAGCAGCGACACCATCGTCGTCGGCACAAAGCGCGCGGACTTCCAACGCACCTTCATCGACGCCGCGAGCGGCCACAGCGTGCGCGGAGGCGTCACGAACAGCAGTTGATCGGCAAACGGGAAGCAGGAACTGAAGCGGACTGGCGAGCCTTGCGGGTTGGCCGCGGTGGCTTCAATCCACGATTCGAGCAGGCCCATTTGCGCCATCGCTTGCGTGAGCGCGGAATAGAGCGCGTCGCTATGCAATACGGCGCTTGCGCGGCTGCGCTCGCCCGATTCCGAGCTGGCGCGCCACGGTCCCATCGGACGTAGCTTGGCGAGAAAGGCCATTTTTTATGCGGTCAAAGACGAAGCGAAATCAGATCCGTTGACGAGGGCCTGCAGGCCGCCGGCGTCGAGTCCCGTAGCGAGCGAGGCTTCCGCCGCGCCGGTTGCGTAGTAGCTCCTGCCGCGCCATGCGGCGCTGAGGTTCGAGAACTTGACGCGGCCGCTGCCACGCGAACCTCCGCCGCCCAGGGCGTCGTCTTCGAGCAGGCGCAAGCCTTCGGCGACGCGCGCCGCGAGCGCCTTGTCTTCCTCGCAGAGGATATCGAGCACCAGGCGGACCTTGAACTTCGCGCCAGCAGGCACGCGTTCGAGAGTGCGAGGCGTGGATTGCGCCGTGATGCGGTCAATCGCGTTTTCGCTCTTGATCTCGGTGATTTCGTCGTCGAGGTTTTCGCGCATCTGTGTGGTGATGGAGTCCGCGTCGAGAGGCGAATCGTACACGGCGAGACGCGCGGGAGTCGCGGCGCCTTCGACGGCGTCGCCCTGCACTTTGTCCATGCGGCCGGGGTTGCGGCCGAATAGCAGGCATACCTCGTCGGCGGGGTCGGCGGATTGGTGAATGCGCACTTCCTGACCGCGGCGGCGGCTCAAATAAACGAGTTCGCCCGGCACGGCGAGTCCGCTCGAATGTTCGAGCAGTGACCGCAGACGGCCGCGCAAAGAGCTGCCCGGAATGTACGGCATGCCATAGGCGTCTTTGACGACGGGGTTGTCGGCGCCGCCGATATCCAGCGAACCTTTGCCGGCGCCAATGTGCAATCCGGTCTGGCAGGTGATCTCTCCATCGATGATCAACTTGCCGATCAACTTCAATTCAGTTTTGGCGGTGTGTGCGCTCATTAGCTACTCGTTGTATGCAATTATGGCTTCGAAAAGATCGCGAAAACGCTCGTATCCACGCGCTTCGTTCTTGCGCGTGACCTGCAGCAAGAGCTTTTCGAGCGTGTCGAGCGAACGCAGTGAGTGGCGCGCGATGGTGTAGGCGAGGCGGGCGCGCAGCATCACGAATTCATGCTGGCGTTCGCTCTCGGGCGAACGGACCGCGCGGCGGATCGCGTTATAGAGCCGGCGCAACTGGCTGCGGGTTCCGGTGTCCATGTCGCGCATGCGGCTGACGACGACGTGGGCCTGGTTGTCGAGATAGAGCGGATCGGAAACGAGCTTGTCGTAGTCGATGTCCACGAACATTTCGGGACGCCGGTCGCCGTAGCCGCCACCGCGATGGTGTTCGCCACCGCCGCCGCGCTCTCCGCCGCCGCCGCCCCGATTGGGCGGACCTCCGCGATCGCCGCCACCGCCGCCTCCACGGTTCGGGGGACCTCCGCGGTCACCGCCGCCTCCGCGTTCCGGACGCTTTTCGCCACGAGGCGGGCGGTTACTGCCTTGCCCTTGACCCTGCTGGCCTTTTTCCTGCGGTTGTTGCTGCTGCTGCTGCTGTTTTGGTTCCTGTGTGGCTTCTGACATACGAGGATCTACTTGGTTTCCGTGGCGAGTCTAGCCCATTCTAGCGCCACACGGCCCGAGGGCCGCAACTTCACGTTATTGGGATTTCTTCCGACCAGGTCTGCGACCACGTTGCGCCGCAGCTTCTGGAAATCGCGGCGGCCGGCGCTCTCGAGCAACCGGTTGATGCGCCGCATGTAACGCCAGGGCCGTTCGACGCGCTGCTTGCGGGTCTGGCGGCCGGATTGTGTTTCGCGATAGATGCCCTGCAGTTCGCGGATGGATGTGGCTGGCACGTCGTACTCTTCGATCAGTTTCACGAGCTGATCCTTGAGACTGCTCGCGTCGGCGAGGTGCTTCCATTCCAGCGTGCGTCCGAGTATCTGGATGGAATCCTTGTGACTGCTCTTGGCTTGACGAAGATCGTCGGTGGCTTGGCGGTAGACCGAGGCGAGGGTGTCCTCTTCCAGAACGTTGGCGACCGCCACCGCCATCGTGATGGTCTTGCCTTCGGCGCCGGGAAGCTCCTTCAGATTCGCCTCGGAGAAACGGTGGAAGAGGCGCTGCACTTCGCGGCCAAACGCGATCAACGCGTCCCACGGGCCGAATACGGAAAACTCCGCGCCGCCGCAGGTGAGGATGCTGATTTTGCGCCAGTACTCCGGCTGCGAACAGAGCATCTCGAGTTCTTCCGCGAAGAAGCTTTGGTAGGCAATGGCGAGCTGCAAGTATTCCATGTCGGTCTGCGTACGGCGCAGACGGATTTCGAATTGATCGACGTTGCCTCGCAGCACGCCCCATGTTTGCAGGCCCTCTGCGCGGGCCGCGAGTTCCTTGGTTGTGGCGGGCAGGGTGTCGCTATCGCCAGGGGCCGTGTGGCGGGGAATGCGCAGTTCGTCTTTTGCCGACCACGAATGTTTGCCGCCCTGCATGCTGACGCGCGCCGGCTCGTCGGGCGACCAGGAGATCGTCGCGGCGTCGGGCAGCGCGGAGGCGAGCACGCCGGCGAAGAAAGCCGGGGTGTTTTCTTCCGTCGCGGTGAAGGGTGCGAAGTCTTCCAGGCCGTTTGCGGGCGTGGAGTTCTTTTTGGCGAGGCCTTCCTGCAGGCGTTTGCGGATGTCGGTCCAGTCGCCGAGGTTTTCGGTGAAAGCCCACAAGAGCGACAAGCAATGTTCGCTGAGCGATTCCACCTGCTTTGCCGCGGTCTGCAGGAACTCTTCGGCTTGCTCGCGATAGGACAGCGGAATAACGACGAGAAACTGACCGCCGCCCGAACATCCGAGCAGGATTTTCGCGAGGCCGAGTTCCGCGAGGAGCGCCCGCGGCAGCACCTCGCTCAGCATCGTGACCCAGCGGGCGCGGCCGATGAACGTCAGTTCCTCATCCACGCCGCGAATCGGCGAGGTGAGGAATTCGTCAACGCCCTGAAGCTTGCCCTGCAGAAGGATGGGAAAGGACATGAATGGTGGTGAAGAAACTCCACTGTAGCAAAGTACGAAATACTGAAGCTTGTGATCCTGTCGAATACCGCTCTCAACCGGGCGCTACTGGCGCGCCAGCTTCTTCTTGGACCTCGCGTGCAGAGGCCGTGTCTGGATGTCGTCGAGCAACTCGTGGCCGTGCAGGCGCAGCAGGCGCGGCCCCCGTTTATCGGTCTGTGGACGCGAATTGCGGGTTTCGAGCGATCGCAATTGATGGACTTGCTGGTGGCGCGGAAGGTGCTTCGCGCGACACTGTTGCGGGGGACGCTGCACCTGGCTTCTTCAACCGATTACCCTTGGATTCGCGAGGCGCTGCAGCCGATGCTGACCGCTGGGATGCATTCGATTCTGCGGGAGCGCGCCGCGGGTTTAGAACTCGATCGCTTATCGGACGCTGCGCGGAAGGAGTTTTCGCGAGCGGCGTGCACCTTCGCGGAACTGCGGGAGCATTTGAGCGGCGCGTTTCCGGGGCTCGACGAACGAGCGATGGGTTATGCGGTGCGGATGCATGTTCCTTTGTCGACGGCGCCGGATCCGGCGATGACGTGGGCGTTCAGTGGGGATTCACCGTTTGAGCTGGCTGGCTCCGTTGGATCTGCTGTTCGGGGCGCCTCATTGGTGGAGCGTTACCTCGCAGCGTTTGGACCCGCGACGCCGGCGGACTTTCAGGCATGGTCTGCAATGAAGAATGCGAAGCCGATGTTCGAGGCATTGGATCTGGCGCGGTTCCGCGACGAGCGCAAGCGGGAGTTGTTTGACTTGCCGGATGCGCCCAGGCCGGAAGCGGAGACGCCGGCGGCGCCATGCTTTGTCGCGGCGTTCGACAACATTGTTCTTGGGCACGCGGATCGCACACGGATCATCGCGGACGAGTATCGCGGTCGTGTGGTGACGAAGAATCTGCTTGTGCTGCCGACATTTCTGGTGGATGGATTTGTCGCCGGCTCCTGGCAGACGGCGGTTGCGAAGAAGACCGCGACGCTAACGATCACGCCGTTTGAGAAGCTGACGAAGAAGGTCCAGAAGGTGCTGGAAGAAGAAGGCGAGAAGCTGGTGCGATTCGCGGAGCCGGAAGCAGGCGGGTACGCGGTGCGGTTTGAGGGATAGTGGCGACTCAGTCGCGGTCCCAGGGGTTCAAGACCACGAGGCCGCCGATATTGGCGAAATCCTTGACGTTGCGTGTCACCAGGACCAAATTGCGGTCCAACGCAGTCGCTGCGAGAAGGCTGTCGACGATTGGTAAGGTCATTCCGGCCTTTTGCGACTCCGCCCTGATCCAACCCCACCGGTCCGCAACCTTGGCATCAACGGGCAGGATTCGATCGACGAATCTCCGGGGCAAGTCTATTTCCAGCCATGTCTCGATTCGATTCCGCTTGGCGCCTTCGGCAAGACTGGCAGCGCCGTGGCGAATTTCTCCCAACGTCAGGACGCTCAAACAGATCAGGCTCTCCTCTATGGCATCCAGCCACTCGATGACTCGAGAATCCGGCTCCGTTCGGACCAATTCCGAGACTATGTTGGTGTCCAGCAAGAAGCCGCTCATAGCTCGATGCTACGCCCGGGATCCGTACTGCGCTCGAGGTTCAGTTCAACTCCAACCAAGGGTGATTCTCGAAAGAAATCCACCAGACTCTTGCGTTCCGGCTTTCTTTCGTGAAAAGCAGTCAGTGCCTGCTTGATGACCTCGTCCGGATTGGAAAAATGACCACGTTGGATTTCCTTCGCGATCATGCGTTCCAGTTCCGGGCTGAGTTCGATGGTCATAACAGCAGGCTAGCGGCTTGGGTCGATGGAGTCAATGGCGCGACTACGCCAGCACGGGGCGAATGACTTCGCCGTGGACGTCGGTCAAACGCCGGCGGATGCCGTTGTGATACCAGTTCAGGTCCTTGTGGTCGAGCCCGAGGAGGTGCAGGATCGTAGCGTGGAAATCGTAGATCGTCACGGGATTCTCCGAGGCTTTGTAGCCGAGCTCGTCTGTGGCGCCGTAGCTGAAACCTGGCTTGACTCCCGCGCCCGCCAGGAACGACGTGTAGCCCTCAGGGTTGTGATCGCGGCCGCCTTCACCCATGCCTTCGCTGATCGGCAGGCGCCCGAACTCCGTGGTTAGCACGACGAGCGTGTCCTGCAACATGCCGCGTTGCTTGAGGTCGCGGATCAGCGCCGCCGTAGGCTTGTCGAGCACGTGGCCCTGTTTGCCGTGATTGGCGCGAAGGTCCTCATGGCCGTCCCAATTCACGCGTGGCGCGCCGAAATGCGCTCCGTTGTAGAGCTGAATGCAGCGGACTCCTTTTTCGACCAGCCTCCGCGCCAACAGGCAGTTGTAGCCGTAGTCGCGTGTGAGCGAATCGTTGAGCCCGTACGTCTCGCGCGTGGCTTCGGATTCGCCTCGAATGTCGGTGACCTCCGGCGCGGATACCTGCATGCGGGCCGCCATTTCGTAGGCCTTGATGCGAGCCACCAGCGCATCTTCGCCGGGGTTCAACTTCAGGTGCTCTTCATTCAACTGCGTGAGCAGGTCGTAGGATGCGGCTTGCGCCTTGGGCGTCACAGTCGAAGGTGGTTGGATGTCCGCGATCGGTTCCTTCTGGTCGCCGAAGATTACGCCTTGATGCGCGGCGGGCAAAAAACCGTTGCCCCAGTTCGCCACGCCGCAGGGAGGCAAGCCGCGCCGATCTGGCAATACGACAAACGACGGCAAGTTCGCGTTTTCGCTGCCGAGTCCATAGGAAATCCAGGACCCGATCGATGGGAACCCCTGAAAGATAAAGCCGGTGGACATCTGGAACAACGCGGGTCCATGGGCGTTCGAGCGCGCGACCATCGAGTGGATGAAGGTCAGGTCGTCCGTTACGCTGGCCAGATGCGGCAGCAAGTCTGAAACGTACTTGCCCGATTGACCGCGCGGACGGAAGGTCCACGGGGATCGCATGAGCGTGCCGGGCTTGCCGAAAAATGGAGTGATCGCGTTGGCGCCGGTGGTCTGTTTGCCATGATTCCTGTCGAGAGCGGGCTTATAGTCGAACGTGTCGATTGCGCTGATGCCGCCCGGCAAAAAGATCATGATGATGTTCTTGGCTTTTGGTGCAAAGTGCGGCCCAGGCTTGCGCGGAGTGTTCGTGGCTGCCGCTTGCGCGAGCATTTGCGACAGTGCGATGCCTGCGAGTCCACCGCCTGCTTCCCATAAGAACCTGCGTCTCGAGTTGCTAGGGGACATAGAGGAACTCGTTGGAATTGAGCAGCACCCGGCAATACAGTTCGAGTGGCTGATCGGCGAGAAACCTGGCCGCCAGTTCCTTCTCGTGCGGGCTCGGTTCCC
>JACXTT010006736.1_pt1 | contig 16344 bp, 10 predicted proteins | sample 9270951 | NCBI WGS metagenome assembly JACXTT01 (sample SAMN15532306, study PRJNA645909) | rock metagenome | isolation source: weathered quartz diorite | place: Puerto Rico | collected 2017-06-21 | reverse complement strand
CCGCGCCCGGTAGGGGGCCGGGAACTCGGCCGGCTGCCGCCCCCGGCGCCGCCGCAGGTAGGGGTGGACCAACTTCCCGACGATCGGGCCCGGACGAATGGCAGCCACCTGCACCACGATGTCGTAGAACTTCTGCGGCCGCAGGCGCGGTAGGCACGACATCTGCGCGCGGCTCTCCACCTGGAACATGCCGATCGTATCGGCCGATTGCAGCGCCGCGTAGACTTTCTGATCGTCCGCCGGCAGATGCGCCAGGTCCACTTCCTCGCCGTACGCGCCTCGAATGCGCTCGATCGATTCCTCCAGCACCGCCATCATGCCCAGGCCCAGCAGATCCACCTTAACGATGCCGAGGTCGGCGCAGTCCTCCTTGTCCCACTGCACGACGACGCGGTTGGGCATGGTCGCCGGCTCCAGCGGAACCACCTGGTCGAGCTGGCCCTGGCAGATCACCATGCCGCCCGAGTGCTGCCCCAGATGCCGCGGCAGATCCTGCGCCGCCATGTATAGTTCGTAGAATTTGCGCACGCGCGGGTGGTCCACGTCGAGCCCGGCTTCCTGGAAGCGGTCGCGCGGCGTCTCTTTCGGATCCGTCCAGCCCCAGGCGGGAACCAGCGACGAAAGCCGCCCGCAGGTCTCTTCGTCGAAGCCCAGCACCTTGCCGATCTCGCGCGCCGCCGACCGGCCGCGGTAGGTGATGACGTTGGCTGTCATGGCCGCGCCGAGCCTGCCGTAGCGCTGGTAGACGTGCTGGATGACGCGCTCGCGCTGGTCGCCCGAGGGCAGGTCCAGATCGATGTCCGGCCACTCACCACGCTCCTCGGTGAGGAATCGCTCGAACAGCAGCTCCATGCGGACCGGGTCGACGGCGGTGATGCCGAGTGCATAGCAGACGGCGCTGTTGGCGGCCGATCCGCGTCCCTGCACCAGGATGTTGCCGGCGCGGCAAAACTGCACGATGTCCCAGACGATGAGAAAGTAGCCTTCCAGTTTCAGCTTTTCGATCAGCGCCAGCTCACGCTCGATCTGGCGGCGTGCGCGCTCGTGGTACGGCCGGTAGCGCAGCCGCGCACCTTCCTCGGCGCGCTTCCGCAGGAAGGAAGCCATGGTCTCGCCTTCGCTCACCGGATAGCGCGGGAACTCGTAGCCGAGGTCGCTCAGCGTGAACTGAAGCCGCGAGGAAAGCTCCGCCGTGTTAGCGGCGGCGCCGGGCACGTCGGCGAATAGGCGCGCCATGTCAGCCGGGCTTTTCAGGTAGCGCTCGGCATTGCGGTCCAGCAGCCGGCCGGCGTTTTCCAGCTTCACCTTGTGGCGGAGGCAGGTCAGCGCGTCGGTGATCTCGCGCTGCGCGGGGGTGGCGTAGGCCACCCCGTTGGTGGCCAGCGGGGGAATTTTGAGGCGGCGCGCGTGCTCGATTGCGGCGCGGTTGCGGGCTTCCTCCTGGCGGTTGAAGTGGCGGTGCAGAGCCAGGAAACAGTTCTCCGGCGTCAGGCGCCGGGTGTCCGGCGCTTCGCACAGTGCGCGCGCGGGGATCAGGCGGACCAGGCCCCTGGAGAACTCCTCGAACTCCTCCGGTGCGGCCGCGCCTTCGCCTTTCTTCGCCCGAAGCTTCATACGCGTCAGCAGGCGGCAGAGATTCTGATAGCCCTCGCGGGATTCGCACAGCAGCGGATAGCGATGGCCGTCGGTGCAGGTGACTTCGGCGCCGATGTGGGCGTGGATGCCGGCCTTCTTCGCGGCCATGTGGAAGCGCGGGCAGCCGTACACGCCGTCGCGGTCGGCCAGCGCCATGGCCGGCATGCCCAGATCGGCGCAGGCGGCCACCAGGTCCTCGGGCGTGGAGCCGCCTTCCAGGAAGCTGAATGCCGAGCGGGCCTGAAGTTCCACGTACATCAGTCGACATTCCTTGTCCGAAAACTACCCGTTACCAAGCCACGACCGTCAGGGAGTGGTATTTGACTAATACGCGGCCGCATTTGCGAAAGCATGCCCTTAGTCGTACTGCCCTTCGATGAACCAGCGGCCAGTGGCATGCTCGCTGTAGATGCGGTAAATCGCGCCGTCGCTCAAAGCGACATCGAAATCGTCGCGCGCCCAGGGCACGGGAGTCCACCAGTCGCCCGAAGTCCGCCAGGGTCCGGCGATGGCGACCACTTTGCCCCGTATATTCCGCGCAGCGACGGTAACCGGCGTGCCGACCGGCGGCATGACTTTGGCCGCCATCGGTGGCCGGAAAACTCTGAATCCAAGGTGAGGCAAGCTTTCCTGCATGCCTGTATCAGCTTCCCGGGAAGCCTCCCCAAACTTCTCCACCCGGAACGCCCCCGGCCGGTGCGTATCGATCAACCGCGGCGAGCCGACGTTTTCCGCGCCCACCACCGCGGCGATGCGGGCCAGCGTCAGCTCCAGCTTCTCCGGCTCCGGCGACGGCGGCAGGAACAGCCCGTCCTGTGTGGGCCGCGGCCGCGACGGCTCAGCCGCCAGCGTCACCTTAATAACCGGCGCCGGCGGCGGATGCGATGTCAGGTCGAGCTGGAACAGCTTGAGGAACGCGATCGTGTTGCGCAGCGGCACCGGCAGCCGCAGTGTGCGCACGTGCTCGGTCCGGTTTTCGAGCATCAGAGTCAGGCGCAACTCCAGCGCGGCCAGTGCATACTCCTCCAATCGCCGGCACAAATCGTTCAACAGCCGGCCGAGCACGAAAGAGAGCGGCTCCAGCAGATCGATCGGGTGCTCCAGCTCCATCGATTCCTCGAACACTTCCGCGCCGCGCGCCGGACTGAACGGCCGCACGCTCTCGCCCCGGGCCAGCTTCTGCAGCCGCAGCCCCTCCTGTCCCATCCGCGCGGCCAGCCCGATCTCCGGCAGCGCGGCCAGTTCGCCGAAGGTGCGGATGCCCCAGCAGTCCAGCGTCTCCAGAATCTCCGGCGCGGGGTCCAGCAGCTCGACGGGCAGGGAAGCCAGGTGTGCGGCCTCTTCCCCATGTGGCAGGATGGTGACGCCATCGAAACCGCGCGCGGCGAAGTACGCGGCGTCGCGCCCCGGCGCGATGCCGATGCGTGCCGCGTCCCCCGCCTGTTCCCGGATGCGCGCCGCGATTTTGGACGGCGGTCCGATCAGACGGTCAAGCCCCGCGGCGTCCAGAATCACCGTGGCGTCGTCTACCTCTTCCACTCGTGGAGAAAACGCCGCCGGAATAGCCGACGCCGCGACCCCTGTCGCACAAATACAAACAAACATAAATTTTATTCACTGGTGGGGCAGGCTTCAGCCTGCCCAGGTCTCCGACGTGGCGTAGACTCTCAGTCTGCCGTCCGTTGCTCGTCTCGGCAATTTTCCGGTCGATGAAAAATCTCGCTTACAATCTGCGATGGCCCGTGGCATTTACGAACTGCAAGATCGTCGCGGCCCGAAAAGTTCTCGCATGTAGTACGTCCCGACTCATCTCACCTCGCAGCGGCCTCCGTCCGCGCCAAAGATACACACCTCCCCGCCGGCTTCCGCGACTCGAAATGCAGCACCGCTCCGTCGTACAGCCGCGACCAATCCGTCCGCCCCCGCCTTGCCTCCAGCGACAGCGAAGCGCACTGCCGCGCATAAGGCTCCAGACCCAGCACCACCATCGACGTGCGCGTGTGCTCGATGGCGCGGCGCAGCCTGTACCAGGAAGTCAGCGAAATCCGCCGCGCAGTTCGCGTAGGCGTGTCGCCCAGATCCATCGCCACCAGCCCGAAGCCGCCTGCCTGGATCAGCAGATCCGTCACGAGCAAGGCATGCTCGGCGTTGCCGCCGCAGCGCACCCACAGCAGCCTGCCAAGCGCCACCCCGCCGGCCACGGCCGATTCCGGATCGAAGGCGTCGGAGGTGTCCACCAGCGCGCAGACTTCTTCCCCCGCCGTCGCCGCCGCAAGCGCCGTATGCAGCAGGCTGGTCCTGCCGGAAGAAGGACTTCCATAGATTTCAGTCAGCGCCCCGCGCGGAAAGCCGAGCCCCGGCGCAATCGCCAGCGGCGACCACGCCTCATGGGGTTTGGCATGAACAATCAATAAGTTACGGAGTGCCTGAGGGATCATTATTCGCCTTTTGTTCGCCTGTACTTGAATTATGGGGTAGTCGCGTGGAGCTGTCAAGACCTAACAGTCTTGGCAGGATTCATCCTGCCCTGCCCGCGCCAAAGGCGCGTGCTCATCCCTGACGAATTACCGGCATCGCCATAAGATAGTCCTGAGCGATGGCTGTCTTACGAATATCCCGCCACGCCGCGAAAATTTTGGTTGCAGTGGAGCTTGCTGTCGATTTCCCACGATCGGCCAGCCTGAGGCCAGAGCCTCTTAAGACGCCTGTTCAAGCCCTTTTCCGCACGTTATCCTTCCTGATGTGAGCTGCTCCCCAAAACGACACTGCCTCATTTTGATTTTCCTTGGCGTCGCGCCGGCCCTCGCCAGTGATCGCATCGGAGACATCGAGTTCTTCGGATACAAAGGCCTCGACATCGCAAAGATCCGTGAGGCACTGCCCGTTCGCGAAGGCGACGAATATTTCGATCCATTGAAGATGAAAGTGCGCCAGGCCGTAACTGCCGCGCTCGGCAAAGAGCCCACCGACATAGCCGCGATCTGCTGCGATGAAAAAGGGAATCGCCTCCTCTTCATCGGACTCCCCGGCGAATCGAACAAGGCTTTCCTCCACAATGCAGAGCCCAAAGGCAAGCAACGCCTTCCTTCGGACATCATGAACATTTACGCCCGTCTCGATAGTGCAATCGAGGCAGCCGTACGAACCGGAGGGCAGGCTGCTGAGGAGGACGACTCCGACGGTTATTCGCTTATAAAGGACCCCACGGCCAGGGCGCTTCAATTGGAGGTGCGCAAGTGGGCCATCCAGCACGAGCGGGAGCTGTTGCGCGCGCTGGAGTCCTCTTCCGCCGTCGAACATCGGCGAGTCGCCGGCGATGCGGTGGGTTATGGACGCCAGTCCCACCGGCAGATCCGGGCCCTGGTTCGCGCTGCCCGGGATCCCGACGATGAAGTGCGGAATAATGCCACTCGTGCTCTGGGAGTTCTGGTCCGATCCAAGCGAGCCCGATCCAATCCAGCACTCGCGGCCGAAATCCCCCCTGACACCTTCATCGACATGCTGAATTCCGGCAGATGGAGCGACCGGAACAAAGGGTCGGCTCTGCTCATGGAATTGACTGCCGCCAGGAGTCCGGATCTCCTCATGAAAATTCGTTCCTCGGCGCTCGACTCGCTCCTCGAAATGGCCGCCTGGCGCCGGCCAAGTCACGCCTATTTTCCCAGGACGCTCCTTGGGCGAGTGGCAGGACTGCCGGAGGATCGCCTGAAGCGCCTGGCTTGGGATGGGCCTTTTGACGTGATCATCCAGGCCGCTCGCGCCGCACCCCAGTGATAGAATGTTGCCTTGAACGCTTCTCCTCCGACCCCGCCGTCTGAGGCTCGAAATCCGCTTTTTCGCAGCTTGGCCAGCCTCGTTCCGGCGACGCTCGTCGTCCTACTCGCTGCCGGCGCGGACCAGCCGTCGCCGAATCCCGCCCCAATGTTCCGCCAATACTGCTTCCAGTGCCACGGAAAAACCGCGGCCATGGGCGGCGTCAACCTGGAGCAGCTCACTTCGCAGCCCTCCATCGGCGACGGCTTCCGCCACTGGGAAAAAGTCGCGACGGCCCTGGAGCAGAAGCGCATGCCGCCCGAGAAAATGCCTCAGCCCGCCGATGCAATACGCGCACAGGCGGCCATCTGGATCCGCGCCGAACTGAGCGCGTTTGCCAAAAAGCACGACGGCGACCCCGGGCGCGTCACCGTCCGGCGGCTCACCAGCGGAGAGTACGCCTACACCATCCGCGATCTCACCGGCCTCGAGCTGGACGCCGGGATCGACGCCGCCAGCGACTCTGTCGGCGGCGAAGGATTCACAAATTTCGGCGACGTCCAATTCATGCAGGACGCCAACGTCCAGCGGTATCTTGAGGCCGCCAAGTTCATCGCCAACCACGCCGTCATCGGCTCCGGCCCGCTCGAATTTTTCGCCGACCCCGGCAAGACCGGCTTCGAGCTCTCGGCGATCACGCGCATCAAGGACATCTACGCCGCGGCCGGATTCCGCACGGTCTCCGGCGAAGGCGGCCGGCCGTTCGGACTGGAGAAATACGGCAAAGCGTTCTACGCTGCCTGGCGCTACCGGCACCGCGCGGCGCTCGGCGAGCCCCACGCCGATTGGAAGAACCTCGCGGCCCGCGAAGGCGTCAGCCAGCGTTTTGCGGAACACATTTGGTCCCTGCTCAACCGGCCTTCACTTGGCTATCCCGCGTCGGAAGTGGCCGCCCGCTGGCGCAAGCTGCCCGCTCCCGGAGCGGACGCCAAAACATCGGCTGCCGCCGTACGAGCCCAGTGCGAAGAGATGCAGAATTTCCTGGTGACCTGGCCGAGCTGGCTCTTTGCCCGGGGCGACGTGGCGGCAGGCGGCGCCGGTGACGAGAGTCCGCTGGAATTCAACGACGCGGCGTTGAAGGCGGAAGCGCGCCATCATTTCACGTTCAACGCCGGCGGCCGCGGCGGCCGTTCGCGCACACCGGCAGCCGGCTCGATGAAGCTCTACCTCAACATCGCCCAGGTGAATCCGAACGCCGCGGCGAAGCCGGTAGTCATCTGGCGCGACGCGACCATCGCCTTCCGCCGCCCGGCTCCGGCGAGGACGCAGCCGCAAACCGGGCCGGCGTCACCCGCGCAGCCGTCCGGCCAGACTCCGGCGCCCGGCGCGAAACCTCCCGTGACCCCGCCGGCGGCCGCCGGGCGAATTCCGGCGCAGGCCGGCTCCAAACAGCCTTTGCGCGACGTAGTGAACCAGGCCACCGCTGCGCGGCTCGACTTCGGCAAAGGTCCCGGCGGCGTTGCCCTCGGCCCGGGCGATTTCGCCGCGGATGCCTCCGTAGTTCTGGAAATCCCCATGCCCGAAGGCGTCGTCGGAGTGGAATTCCAGGCCGACGCGCAGCTCGGCGGAGGACGCGACCAGGTTCTTCGCGTCACCATCTCCGATCGCGAAGACGGCGGCGCAACGCGTGGGAAGCCCGCCTGGACGCTCCTTGCCGATCCGCAATCCGATGCCTACCGCCAATTCAAAGCCGGGGTGATGGAACTGGCCGCTATTCTGCCTCCGAATTCGCACGCCGAGCCGACACCCGCCGATAAGGACCCGGTCCCCGAGCCTTTCGACAACACCTACAACGTCCCGGAGCACGACGAATTCGTCATCAAGGTCAAATACCTGCGCGGCGATCGCTTTGTCTACGATCACATGATGGACGATGCCACCCGCGCGCGCCTCAATCACGCATGGAACGACGTATACGCTTCCTTTGAATACCACGACAACTACCTGCGCCTCCTGGGCCAGCACTACAAAGTGGACATGAAAGGCAAGCACATCGGCGAATTGGAGCTGGCGCAAATCGACGCCCTGCCTCCCGACATGCAAAAGCACGTCCGCCCGTTGCGCGCCCAATATCTGGAAGTCCAAGCGGCGCAAGCCGCGGCTCGCTCCGGCCACATCGAGGACTGCCTCCGCTTCGCCGCCCGCGCCTGGCGCCGTCCTCTGACCGAAAACGAAAAGCAAAACCTCCGTGCGTTCTACGAGCAGACCCTGGCTGCGGAATCAGACCACCGCAAAGCCATACGCGCGCTGCTGTCTCGCATCCTGGTGGCGCCGGCGTTCCTCTACCGCGTGGAGCAGTCGGCCGGCGCCTCTCCGGTGAAGACGCTCTCTGGCTGGGAAGTGGCCAGCCGCCTGAGCTATTTCCTGTGGTCTTCCATCCCCGACGACGAATTGCGCCGCGCCGCCGCCGCGGGTGAGTTGAGCGACTCGCAGCAGGTGCAGCGTCAGGCCAGAAGGATGCTGGCCGATCCCAAGGCCCGCCGCCTGTCGACGGAGTTCTTCGGGCAGTGGCTTGGCTTCTATCATTTCGATCAGCACCGCGGCGTGGACACCAGTCGCTTCCCCGAATTCACCGACGAAGTCAAAAGCGCCATGTACGACGAGGCCGTGTCCTTCTTCGAGCACATCATCCGCAAGGATCGCCCCGTCCGCGAAATCCTCTCCGCCGACTACACCTTCCTGAACCAGGCGCTGGCGAAGCATTACGGCGCGGCCAAACCCGTGAAGTCCACCGAGCAGGTGGAATGGGTCGACGGCGCGTCCGGTTTTCACCGTGGCGGCCTGCTGCGTCTGGGCGCGGTGCTCACGACAACCTCCGCGCCGCTTCGCACCAGCCCCGTGAAGCGTGGCGACTGGGTTCTGCGCCGCGTCCTGGGCACCGCGGTTCCGCCGCCGCCGGCCGATGCCGGATCCATCCCTGCCGACGACAAGCTCTTCGGCGGCTTGTCGCTGAAGGAAAAGCTGGAGGCGCACAAGCGCAACGCCACCTGCGCGAATTGCCACGCCCGCATCGATCCTCTCGGCTTCCCGCTGGAGCGCTACGATTCCGTCGGCCGCTGGCGGGAGCAATATCCGGACGGGAAGCCGATCAATGATACCAGCGCGCTCGCCGACCATACTGAGGTCGCTGGCGTCGATGGCCTGGTGAAGTATCTGCAAGCCCAGGAACAGCAAGTCGTGCGGACGCTTTCGAACAAACTGCTCGGCTACGCGCTGGGCCGCACCGTGCAGGCGTCCGATCACTTGCTGATCGATCGGATGGCGGGCGCTGGCGGCGGCGCGGGCTTCTCCCGCCTGGTGGAGGAGATCGTCACCAGCCGGCAGTTCCGCACGCGGGTGGGCCGGGAAGAGAACGCGCCGCTGGCGGCGGCAATCAATATTGAAAAGGCAGGTGGGCGATGAAGAACGGGCAAAAGTCGCGGCGTCATTTCTTGCGCGGCGCGGGAGTCGCGCTGGCGCTGCCGTGGATGGAATCGCTGCCGTTGTTGGCGGCGGACGAAGCCAAGCCGGCATCGAACAGGCCGCCCCTGCGTTTCGCGTGCGTCTATTTCTCCAATGGCGTCGAGCCCATTCACTGGTGGGCCAAAGGCGAAGGCGCTTCGATGGAATTCGGCGCCGCGGCCCGCCCGCTGACGCCGTTCCGCGAGGACCTGGTCTTCCTCCGTGGGCTCTACAATCAGACCGCCTTCGTCTCCACCAGCCCGCACCTTGGCCGGATGAACATGCTCTCCGGCGCGCCCGTGAGCCTGGACCCGAATGACATTCGCGTCGGGACCACCATGGACCAGGTGCTGGCCCGGCAAATCGGCGCCCAAACCACGGTGCCCAGCCTGGTGCTGGGAATCGAGCCGAATGAACTCCGCCTCGAAGACGGCCTCTCCATGCTGTATGGCTCGGCCATCTCGTGGTCATCGCCCACCAAGCCGGCCCCCAAAGAGATCTACCCCTCGCGGACCTTCGACCAATTGGTCGACGACGGCAAGGGCCGCCGGCTGGACCGCAGCATTCTCGACGCGGTGCTCCAGGAAACGCACGACCTCCAGCCGAAGATCAGCCGCGGCGACCGGCGCAAGCTCGACGAATACCTGGAATCGGTGCGCGACATCGAGAAGCGCATCGACCGCGCTTCGAAAGAGGAACGGCTGGAAGGCTGGCGGCCCACGCTGGCGCAGCCCAACATGCCGCGCCCCGCCGACGAGATCCCCCAGAACATTCCCGACCACATGAAGCTGATGCTGGACCTGATCGTTCTGGCGTTCCAGATGGACAAGACGCGGATCGTCACGCTGATGCTCAACAACGACCTCTCCCAGATGAACTTCAAGTTCCTGGAAGGCGTCCGCGGAGCGCTGCACCTGGACCTGACCCACAACGGCAAGGCCCCGGAGCTGGAGGCGATGTACCTCAAGACCAACCAGTTTCATGTGCAGCAGTTCGCCTACCTGATCAAGCGCTTGAAGGAGATCGACGAAGGCGGGCAATCGCTGTTGGACAGCAGCATGCTCATGATGGCCTCCAACCTGTTCGACGGCGACGCCCACAGCGCCGAGCAGATGCCCATGGTGTTGGCAGGCCGCGCCGGAGGGACTCTGCGCACCGGCCGCATCCTGGATTATCTCGAAGCCGGTAACGACAACCGCCGCGCTTGCAGTCTCTACCTTTCGCTGATGGACCGGATGGGCGTGAGGTTGAACCGCTTCGGAGAAGCCGACAAGCGCCTGGCGAACCTTTTTCCAGCGTGATCGGCTCGGCCATCTGTTATCTCCGTGACCGTCGCGGCTCAGTAATCCCCAGTCCCTCCCCGCCCTGTAATACGCTAGAAGGTTCGCGGGCCCAATGGAAACCTCCAATTTCAGCCAGACGTTGAAGAGCGCCGGCGTAGTCGGCGCGGGAGGCGCGGGTTTCCCCACCTACGTCAAAGCGCAATCGCAAGTGGAGTTTCTGCTGGCCAACGGCGCCGAATGCGAACCGCTTCTGCACAAGGATTTCGAGCTGATGCGCCACTTCGCCTCGGATACCGTGGCGGGCATGAGCCTGATGATGCAGGCCACGGACGCGCGGCAGGGCAAGTACGGCATCAAGGAGAAGAACGCCGAAGCCATTGAGGCCGTGAAACCACACCTGCCCGGCACGAACATCGAGCTGACGCTGCTCGGCGATTTCTACCCGTCCGGCGACGAATATGAGCTGGTCTACCTGGCAACAGGCCGGCTGATTCCGCCCGCCGGCATTCCGCTAAGCGTGGGCTGCGTAGTCTCCAACGTCGAAACGCTTCACAACGTGCATCACGCCGCCCAGGGCCGTCCTGTCACGCGAAAGTTCGTCTCCGTCAGCGGCGCCGTTCGGGAACCGAAGTCGTTCTGGGTTCCCGTAGGCACACCGTTCCGCGAGTTGATCGCCCACGCCGGCGGCCCCACCGACCCGGAGTTCGGGTTCTTCGTCAGCGGCATCATGATGGGCCGCCTCTCGTTCGACCTCGATGAGCCGGTGACCAAGACCACCTGCGGGCTGATCGTGCTGCCGCGCGAGCATTACCTGATCACGCGCAAGGAGCGCCCGCTCGAAGCCATGCACCGCATCGGCAAATCGGCTTGCGACCAGTGTAGCTACTGCACTGAGTTCTGCCCGCGCTACCTGCTGGGCTACGACGTGCAGCCGCACAAGGTAATGCGCAGCCTGGGATTCACCGCCACCGGCGCTCAGCTCTGGAACCAGTCGGCGGAGCTGTGCTGCGCCTGCGGCCTGTGCACGCTCTACGCCTGCCCGGAGGATCTCTATCCCAAGGAAGCCTGCGACCGCGCCAAGGCCGACCTCCGCGCCGAGGGCATCAAGTTCGTCCAGCAGCGCGAGCCGCGCGTCCATCCCATGAAAGACGGCCGCCGCGTGCCGCTGGCCCAGTTGCGCAAGCGTTTGAAGGTGGAGCAGTACGAATCGGAGACGCCGTACGACTCGGCCAAGCTGACGCCCCAGGCCGTGCGCATTCTGCTCAAGCAGCACGCCGGAGCGCCGGCCGCGCCCGCCGTCAGCGCGGGCGACCTCGTTCAGCCCGGCCAGACCATCGCTCGGGCCGGAGAGAAGGAACTCGGCGCCGACATCCACGCCTCCATCGGCGGGCGCGTTGAAGCCGTCACCGAAAGCGCCATCCACATCAAGGCCTGAAAGGCTTCCACTCATGACCAGGAATTCCATCGGACTCATCGAACTCGGCAGCATCGCCGCCGGCTACGAAGTGGCGGACGCCATGCTGAAGGTCTCCGACGTCGAGCTGATGCTGTCGCGCAGCATCTGCTCCGGCAAGTACATGGTGATGGTGCGCGGCGACGTGGCGGCCGTGGAATCGGCGGTCCGCGCCGGCCAGTCCGCCGGTCACTTCTCCCTCATCGATTCGTTCGTGATCCCCAACGTCCACGACTCGATTTTCCCGGCCATTCGCGGGGCGGGGAAGGTGGAAACGCTGGAAGCCCTGGGCATCATCGAGTCGTTCTCGGTGGCGTCGCTGATCGAAGGGGCGGACGCGGCGGCGAAGACCGCGAATGTCCGGCTGGTGGAGATCCGGCTGGCGATGGCGCTGGGCGGGAAGGCGTTCGTGACGCTCACCGGCTCGGTGGCCGCGGTGCGCAGTGCGGTGGACGCGGGTGCGGCCAAAATCGCCGCCAAGGGGCTGCTCACCAACAAAGTGGTCATCCCGAACCCGCGGCCCGAGCTGCTCAGCGAGATGGTTTGAGCCGCAGCCGCGCGATGAAGTCCAAAAACCACGGTTCGATGCGGACGGCCGCCAGATCCGCGTCGGTTTCCATGTGCGAGACCGGCGGTAGCGTACCCGCCTCCAGCGCCGCCTCCAGCCGCGAGCGGACCTCCTCGAAGTCGCCTTCCGCCGCCGCGATGCAGGCCAGGTCATAGAGACTGCAGCCGGGCTTGATCTGGTTCGCCTTCAGGCATTTCTCTCTGGCTTCGGCGCGCAACAGCGCAGCGCCTTCGGCGGAGCGGTGGTGAGCCTGGTGCAGCAGAAAGCCCGACCAGTTCTTGTACGGACGGTGAAAGTGCGGATTGACCTGCGCGGCCGCTTGCAGCTTTTCGAAGCTGGCCGAGAACAGGCGCTCGGCGACGTCGCCATGCCGGCTGGTCGCCAGTTCGCCCAAGGCGCTGCCCCAATCGCACAGGATATCCGCGGCGCGATCCGGCGCGCCCGCGAGTGCGGCTTCGAAGTGTTCGGCCGCTTCGGCGACAGCCGGTTCCGGATCGGACGCCGTTTGCGACCGCGCCTGCTTCAGGCAATTGAGGCCCAGCTCGTAGCGCGCTAGCCAGCCTTTGGACTGCGCTCCGCCCATCTTCTGAAATACCGCCCTCGCTTCCGCGTGACGCCCGCTGCGTTGCAGCATCTCTCCGAGATGCGCACGGAAGTGTGCGTTTTGGGGCGCCAGTTTGATGGCCTCCTCGTAGAGTGCGACGGCCCGGGCCAGCTTCTCCTGGGCGCCCTCGCTGCTACGCGAGGCCCATTCAGCCAGCGTTTCGGCCCACAGCCCCAGCTTGTCGGCGTCCAGCTTGTGCCGTTTGGCAGCGGTTGCCGCCAGCGCGTCAGCTTCCTGGTACAAAGCATCCGCGTCCCCGTCCGTCCGGTACTTCGCCCGCATTCGCAGCGCCTGCAGCATCTCCTTGAGGCCCATGCTGTAGGCTTTCGCCGGATCGTATCCGCGCCGCAGCTTGTCCAGCGCTTCGGCGAGCAGGCCGTCGGCGGCCTCGGCCGGTTTGTTCTTGGCTTGCTCCATCAGGTCAGATCCCCACATCCAGTACAGCGCCGAGGGATCGTCGGAAGCGGCGCACGCCAGGTGGAACTTCTTCTTCTGGATGGCCTCCTGCACGAACAGCGAGAATTGGGACTCATACCCCGAGAGCAGATGATCGACCTGCTTCCAGGGGCCGCGGGCCAGCCGCTCCACCCGCTCAGGCGGGAACCGGTCGAGCCGCTGCATCAGGTACGCGAACACACTGTCCGCGTCGAAATCCGCTAGGTGCCGCGCGCGCGGATCGGGCGGCGGCTGGTCGCACCAGCCCGCCCAGTAGACGTCTCCGTCCGCGATGCCAACGTAATCCCGCGGCCCGCAGTTGGCCACCAGCCAAACCTCGTCCGGCGCGGAGCGCAACGAGCCTCCCGCCGGAACGCGCTCGATTTCCGGAGTTAGCTCCTCCATCGCACACGCCCGTTCCAACAGCCGATGTGTCGCGGTAGTGGCGATCCGTCCTACGAAACCGAGCGCAGCCAGCCGGGCGATGCCGATCTGCGCCCAAGTGGGACGGCGGTCCGCCGAGGCGGACCCCAGCAGCACCGACGCCGGCCGTCCGGCTTCGCGTGCCCGCATGACGGCGTCAACCACTTCTCCGATTGTTGCGATGCGATTCGTCACAGCGGTTCCAGATCCTTACGCAAGTAGTCAAGCTCCCGGTCGGGACGCTCCACCGCGTGCTCCCAGCCCGGGAATCCTCCCCACCGAAAGCTCCGCCGAAGCCCGTCCACGAACTCCGCCCCCGCCGTTGAATCCGCCGCCATCCTATCGCTCCCAACCACCAGCGACGTGGCGCAGACACTCGTGTCTGCCGCGCCGAGACTCGTCTCGGCGCCCGGACCCCCCGAAATCCCCGGAGCTAAATAAGGATGGCTCCCTCTGAAATCCACCGAACCCACGACCTCGCACCAGGCTCGATGCGCCAGCGAAAGCGACGACGCCACGGATTCCGGCAGCAGACTCGGCTGCCGGAACACCGCCAGCGGCAACCGCGACCGAGCGAACCGCGCCGGCAGCGCTTCCTCCTGATTGACCCAAGCCAGCGCCGGATGCTCCCACGGCCCCTTCCGATACTCGCCGCCGCTGGCCGCCGCGTACTCGAGCGCGCGCGTCAAACGCAGCTCCAGCGCCCAATTCGGCCGGGCCGGCGGAGGCGGAACGGCAAACGCGTACCCAATGCTCTGAAGCCGCGCCAGCAGCGTCTCGACATTCCGTCGAGCGCGGCCCATGGTCTCGCCCGCGACCGCTTGCGCATCCGCGAGGAACTCCGCCGACCGCACGCGCTCGCCCAGAGCCTGCATCTCAGCCCAGACCGCCTCGTGTTCTCCGCTCCGGTATCGGCTCAGCCAGTCCGCCATAACGTCTTCTACTCTCTCGCCATCCAATCGTGGCGCAGGCTCTCAGCCTACCGCGTCCCGACTCGTCGGGATGCTCCTCGGGACATCGGCCAAGTCCCGCCAGACCGCTTGCTGACGCGCGCGGCTCAGAACGGCGCAAGCCCCTCCCGCAAGCTAGCCAGATCCTTCTCCGGACGCTTCCGTTCGCGCTCCAAACCCGGAAAGCCGCCCCACCGGAAAGCGAGCCGCAGATACTCGACGAAGTTCAGATTGTGCGACTCATCCAGCACCAGGCCGTCGGCGGACAGATCTGGAACCCGCATCGAATACGGATCGCCGCCGCTGGTATTGGCCTTGTGCAGATCGTCCGGAGACAGGATCAGCCGGAACTCGTCCTCGCCGAAGTCCTCGAGCATCGAAGTGGCGGCCTCGAAAGGCTCCACCACCAGCGGGTCCGCCACCACCTCGCCTTCGCGCGGATTGAGCAGCGGATGATGACCCATCAGGCAGACGCTACCCACTTCCTCGTACCACGCTCGAATCGACAGCGGCAGCGGCCCCTTCAGCTTCTTCTCCAATTTGTCCAGGCTCTTCGCGATGCCCGGCGCGGGCGGCGAAAAAATAGCCGGATCCTCCCACGGAAAGGCGCGAGCCTTCACCGCCGCGGCCTTCCGGCGCGCCAGCTTGCTCAGCGCCGACAGCTTGGGCGCCATCGCCGCCACTTGCTGCTGCATCTTACGCATCGCCTCGGTGAAGGCGCTCTCTTCGCGATTCACCAACACGCTGTCGATCCGCGGCAGGATCTGCTCCGGAATCCCGGCGATGCTCTCCAGCTCAGCGGAGCGCTCCTCGGCATAACGCTTCGAGTCCAGGAACTGGTATCCCAGCGCGTCCAGCTTGCGCAGCAGCAGGTCGACGTTGCCGCGCACGCGGCGCATCGTCTCCGCGGCCACGGCGCGGGCGTCCTCGAGATAGAACTCGTGCCGGATGCCGGGACCCATCGAAACCAGGTCCGCCCAGACGCCTTCGTGCTCACCGCCCTGATAGCGTTCGAGAAACGTCTTCATCCTTCCGACTCCGTTCATAAGCGTGACAGGACGTTACCGGCAGCGGGGGATACTTTTTCAGGCGGGGGTCCGTCTTCGCCTTCTCGCAAAGCAGAAAGAGGCTGCCGCGATCGGATCGCACCTCCCGCATCCAGGCGCAGCTTCCGCACAACCCGGCGTTCACTTGACGTCCTCGAAACGGATGCTCGACTCCGAGCCGAAGCGCCGGTAGTTGGTGTACTCGATCTTCATCCGCGTGCGCAGCGGGCCGGTGCGAAAGGGCAGCGTGTCGTCGGACACGGTCAGCGCCGGGAACCAGAAGCCGGTTTCGGCGCGTTTGCGGATCGTCGTGAAGCGCGGGAACAGGTTCTCGTTCTTCGTGGTGACGATCTGCGGGACGGCGCGGCCCTCGGTCTGGATGATGGAGTAGTCGCGCTTGTCGGCCCACAGCAGCCCTTCGAAGAGGCGCTGCCCGGAGAGGATCTGGCGCGGCCGGATCTGGATCACCCAGCAATCGATGGAATCGATGCGCTCGTCGCCCTTGAAGCGCGCTTCGTAGAGCGGCAGGGGGGGGGGGCGGGGCGGAGCGGGGCGCCCCCCGCCGGGGTGCGGCGAGGGCGCACTCGGTGCCTTGCGACTGCGCAGCACGGGCTTCCGGGGGCGGGTCGGCGCGGTCCGGCCGTCGGGCGCGCGCGGGCCCTGGGGAGCGGGAGCTGCGGTGTGGCGCGCGCG
>JACXTT010006735.1_pt1 | contig 16344 bp, 16 predicted proteins | sample 9270951 | NCBI WGS metagenome assembly JACXTT01 (sample SAMN15532306, study PRJNA645909) | rock metagenome | isolation source: weathered quartz diorite | place: Puerto Rico | collected 2017-06-21 | reverse complement strand
CGGGGCGGTACATCGCGGTCGAGGGCCCCATCGGCGTCGGAAAGACGGCCCTCGCGCGACGGCTCGCCACCGAGTTCGGGTCGCGGCTCCTCCTCGAGCAGGTCGAGGAGAATCCCTTCTTGAGGAGATTCTACGAGGATCCGGAGCGACATGCCTTCCAGACCCAGCTCTTCTTTCTCCTCGAGCGCTACCGCGAGCAGCAGGAGCTCGGGCAGCTCGAGCTCTTCGCGCAGGGCATCGTCGCCGACTACCTCTTCGCCAAGGACTCGATCTTCGCAGCGATCACCCTCAACCCCGACGAGTTCCAGCTCTACCAGCAGATCTTCCAGCTCCTCGACCAGCGGCTCCCGCGGCCGGATCTCGTGGTGTATCTCGAGGCCCGGCCGGAGGTGCTGCTCCGCCGGCTCAAGAAACGTGACCGCGACTTCGAGCGCGGCATGCGTCCGGAGTACCTGGAGCGCCTGACGGAGGCGTTCAGGGAGTACTTCTACCATTACACGGAGGCCCCGCTTCTCGTGGTCAACTGCTCGGACATCGACTTCGTCGAGCATGGCGGCGATCTCGCCGACCTGATCAAGGAGATCCGGGGCATGAGACAGGGGGTACAGCACTACATTCCGCTTGGATCCAGGTAGCGACCCCGACCCATCACGGGCGGGGATTGGAACGGACCGAGACGGGACGCACGAGACGGCGCGACTGAACGACAGAGCCTGACGGCCCGACCCCGAGCCCGTTACGGACGGGGATCCTCCGGCCGGACGTTCGCGATCGCACCTTCCACGGCCTCCCGGACCATCGGTCCGAGGAGGCCGTTTTCGCATGGAGTCGAGGAAGGTGACGGTGCCCGATGTCGCGCGCATGAAGGCCGCGGGTGAGCGGATCACGATGGTGACCGCCTACGACTTCGCCTTCGCCCGCCTGCTGGACGAGGCGGGCGTCGACCTCCTGCTGGTCGGCGACTCGCTCGGCATGGTCGTGCAGGGGATGCCGACGACCCTCCCGGTGACCCTCGAGGAGATCGTCTATCACACGCGCATGGTCGCCCGCGGACGCGCGCGCGCCCTCGTCGTCGGCGATCTGCCCTTCGGGTCGTACCAGGCGAGCCCGACGCAGGCGGTCGAGAGCGCCGTCCGTCTCGTGAAGGACGGCGGTGCGGAAGCCGTGAAGCTCGAGGGCGGCGTCCACATGGCGCGAACGATCGAGGCGATCGCTGTGATCGACGTCCCGGTGATGGGACACGTCGGCCTGACGCCGCAGTCCGTGCACCGGATGGGCGGCCACCGGGTCCAGGGTCGCCGCGCCGGCGAGCGCGAGCGTGTGCTCGAGGATGCGAGGGCGGTGCAGGCGGCGGGCGCCTTCGCGGTCGTGCTGGAGTGCATCCCGCTCGACCTCGCGGCGGAGATCACGGCGGAGCTCACGATTCCGACCATCGGCATCGGCGCCGGCGCGCACTGCGATGGCCAGGTGCTCGTGCTGCACGACCTGATCGGACTCTCCAGCGACTGGACGCCGCGCTTCGCCAAGCGATACGCGGAGGTCGGCCGCGAGGTCGTGCGCGCCGCGACGGCGTACGTGTCGGAGGTGAAGGAGGGTGTCTTCCCGACGGAGGCGCAGGCCTTCAAACCGGCGAAGGCGGTGGCGGGCTGATGGAGACGATCGCCGCCCCCCGCGCCATGCAGGCGTGGTCGCACGCGCGCCGCGCGGCCGGCGAGCGGATCGCGCTCGTGCCGACGATGGGCGCCCTGCACGACGGCCATCTGGCGCTGATCGCCGAGGCACGGCGGCGGGCCGAGCGCGTCGTCGTCTCGGTCTTCGTGAACCCGATCCAGTTCGATCGCCACGACGATTTCGAGCGCTACCCGCGCACGCTCGAGGACGACAAGGCGCGCTGCGCGGCGGCGGGCATCGACGTCGTCTTCGCCCCCTCGGCGGCGACGATGTACCCGGAGGGGTTCGCGACCTCGGTCGAGGTGTCGCGGCTCACCGAGCCGCTCTGCGGCCGCGAGCGGCCGGGACACTTCCGCGGCGTGACGACGGTGGTGACGAAGCTCTTCCATGCCGTCCGGCCGCACCTCGCGGTGTTCGGCGAGAAGGACTGGCAGCAGCTCGCCGTCGTGCGGCGGATGGCCGCGGACCTGGATTTCGGCATCGAGGTCGTCGGGGTGCCGACGGTGCGCGAGGCTGACGGCCTCGCGCTCTCGAGCCGGAACCGGCGCCTCGATGCGGCCGCCCGCGAGGCGGCCCGCTGCGTCCCGCGTGCGCTCGACGCGGCGGCCAACATGGCGGCGACGGGAGAGACCCGGCTCGCGATGATCCTCGGCCGGGCGAAGATGGAGATCGCGGCCGAGCCGCGCGCGCGGCTCGAGTACGCGGAGGTCCGCGATCCGGAGACGCTGGAGGAGGTGGTGGAGCTCGAGTCGCCCGCGCTGCTCGGCGTGGCCGTGTGGGTGGGGGAGGTGCGGCTGATCGACAACCGACTACTTGTTCCCGGGGAGGCCAGGCGATGATGCGAAAGATGCTGCGCGCCAAGATCCATCGCGCGACGGTCACCGAGGCGAACGTCGACTACGAGGGCTCGATCACGATCGACCGCCGCCTGATGGACGCGACGGACCTCCTCCCGAACGAGGCGGTTTGCGTGTGGAACGTCACCAACGGAAACCGCTTCGAGACCTACGCGGTCGAGGGCGCGCCCGACAGCGGCGTCGTCTGCGTGAACGGCGCGGCCGCCCATCTCGTGCGCCCGGGCGACCTGGTCATCATCGCCGCCTTCACCTGGATGGAAGAGGACGCGGCGCGCGTGCACGAGCCGAAGGTCGTCTTCGTCGACGAGCAGAACCGGATCCGCGAGAAGCGCGCGGAGGTTCCGATGAGGGCGACGGGGTGACGAAGGAGGCCCGCGAGCGAGACATCACCGTCAACCGGCGGGCCTTTCACAACTACACGATCAGCGAGCGCTTCGAGGCCGGTCTGGTCCTGATCGGCAGCGAGGTGAAGTCGCTGCGCGACAATCGCGCGAACCTGAAGGACGCCTACGCGCGCTTCTTCGGCGACGAGCTCTTCCTGGTCGGGGCGCACATCAGCCCGTACGCGCCCGCGAGCCAGTTCGGGCATGACCCGGAGCGGAACCGGAAGCTGCTGCTCCATCGCAAGGAGATCGAGCGCCTGCGCGGGAGGATCCACGAGCGCGGGCTGACGCTCGTGCCGCTCCGGCTCTACTGGTCGCACGGTCGGGCGAAGGCGGAGCTGGGTCTCGGCGTCGGGAAGAAGCTCCACGACAAGCGCGCAGCGATACGCGCGCGGATGGAGCGCCGCGAGATCGACCGGGCGATGGCCGCCGGGAAGCGGCGCGTCTAGACAGCAGGCCGCCAGGTAGGGCAGAGGAGGCGCACGAGCGCCGCCGTGCACCACCTTCCCTCCGTCGTGCGGACACGGGTCTTCGCAGCACGCGACGGTGCAGCGCGCCCCGAACGCGTGAGCTGGCTCGATCCCTACAGTGCGGAGACGATCGCCGCTGAAGCGCGACGGGCAGGCGCGGGAGCACGGCTCGAGATCACGCTCCCGAAGCGCACCGGGTCGGACGGCCTCGAGGCGGTGGAGAGCCTGTTCGGCTGGCTGCGCGCGCGAGGGATCGAGGTGGTCGTCCGTCGCGATGACGATGCCGAGTGAGTTGCGGCACCCGGGAGCCGTCCATATATTGAGGCAGCTTCCGCTGGTTTGGGGGCGATCTGGGTTCGACGGGGGTGAGGAAGCGAGAGATGCGTGCCGGGGTTCCTGTTCACCTCGCAAAACGAGCAGGGCTGCTTAACTGCAGACGACAACTTCGCACTCGCTGCCTAATTAGGCCGCGACGCTTCACCTGTCTGCGCCCGTAGGGCGGGCTGAGGCGCCATACTTCGGGCTGGGCCCCCGTCAGCGCCGGCGGGGCGGGGGCCGAGATTGAACGCCGGCTGGCCGCGCGCGATCCTGCCTGCGGGAGCAAACGCGGCGAGAGCAGATCACAGGCTACGCACGTAGATTCGCTCGTCGATGCACCTTCGGACGGGGGTTCGATTCCCCCCGCCTCCACTTCCTAACCACTCGGAATACTGACGAGGCCGGACTCTGCACCTGCTACGGTTCCAAGAAGGTTTCAAAGCAGGGACGCGAGAGGGTAGGGGGAGCGGCGCTCTATCTACTGGGGTTCCACTGGGGTTCCACCCAGCCGGCGCGAGCATGGCACCCGCCATCACCGTGCGCTCTGCCGAACCGGCGTCGGGCTACCGGGGGCACCCGGCTGCCAAGCTCGGGCAACGCCGCCAGCGCACTCCATGCCGCGCCGCCGCCGTTGTGACCTCTGCGCGTTCCCGTGGTCCGTCTCCCAACGGGCTGGCAAGCCCACTGCTTCCGAAAGGCCCCACCGGGCAATGGCTGGAATGCGATTCACCCACCCGCGAGCGCGTCCGCCTTCTCGTTGCCGTCGATCCCCACCGCGAGCCCGCGGAGTAGCCCATCGTGCAGGTTGTAGACCAGTCCGTGGAGCGTTGGTGTCGGTGCCCGCTGCCACGCCCGCTGCACGACGGGTGTTCGGGACAGATTGTACACCTGCTCGATCACGTTGAGATCGACCAGGCGTCGAACGCGCGTCTCCGCGTCGTCAATGGCGTCGAATTCGACTCGGTGCCGGTGTAGGACGTGGCGCAGGTTCCCGAGCCAATTGTCAACGAGCCCGAGGGGCTCCGTCCCCATCGCCGCTCGCACGCCCCCGCATTCGTAGTGCCCGCAGACGATCACCTCCTCGACGTGGAGCACCTCGATGGCGAAGTGGAGGACCGAGAGCACATTGAGGTCTGCAAGGACGACTTGATTGGCGATGTTGCGGTGGACGAACATCTCGCCTGGCAGCGCACCCGTCAGTGCCTCGGCAGGGACCCGGCTGTCCGAGCACCCGATGAACAGGAAGTGCGGCGCTTGCTTGCCTGCCCGCCGTGTGAAGAACTGCGGGTCCGCTTCGGTCATGGCGGCGACCCAGCGGCGGTTGTTGTCGAGCAGGCGTTGAAGATGGTCCATCCCGCCCGAAGGTAGCCGACCGGGAAGGGTTGACGCCACACCGAGGAGGCGTCCCTCGTTGCGGTCGAGGCGACGACTCTGTACAAGCGGGCGTCCCACCATCTCTGCGGGGGTTCGTCATGATCGAGTCGGTGCCCCTGACGGCATGTTCCTTGCCGGGGCTTACGCACGTCTCCAGTGGCAAGGTCCGCGACATCTTCGCGGTCGGCGACGCGCTGCTCATCGTGACCACGGATCGCCTGAGTGCGTTCGATGTGGTCATGGCGAACGGCATCCCGTTCAAGGGTCGGGTGCTCAATCGACTCTCCGAGTTCTGGTTCCGCACCCTCGGGGTCCCGCACCACATGCTCACGTGCGAGGTCGAGGAGATGCCGCCGGAGGTTCGGCGCCATGCCGACGTACTCCGAGGGCGCGCCATGCTCGTGAAGCACGCCAGACCGTTTCCGGTCGAGTGCGTCGCGCGGGGCTACCTCATCGGGAGTGGCTGCAGTGACTACCAGCGCACGGGCGGCGTCTGCGGCATCCGGCTCCCCACGGGGCTACGGCTCGCCGGGAAGCTGCCCGACCCGATCTTCACCCCCGCCACGAAGGCGACGACCGGGCACGACGAGAACATCAGCTTCGAGACCATGGCGACGATGCTGGGGCAGCCGACGGCGAACGCGCTGCGGGATCTCACGGTGGCGATTTACCAGCGCGGCGCCGCCTACGCGGAGACGAAGGGACTCATCCTAGCCGACACGAAGCTCGAATTCGGTCTGGTGGACGGTCAGATCACGCTCATCGATGAGGTGCTGACCCCCGACTCCTCTCGCTACTGGCTCGCGAGCGAGTACCATGAAGGCATCTCGCCGCCCTCCTTCGACAAGCAGTTTGTGCGCGACTACCTCGATGCGGTCCACTTCAACAAGCAGCCGCCGGGTCCCATGCTGCCCCCCGACATCGTCCACAAGACGCGCGACAAGTACCTCGAAGCGCTCCGGCTCCTTACGGGAAGAGAGATGGGGGCATAGCCGACCGCCAATCGTTGGCGCCGGTCGAACGCTCGAACGGATGAGCGCTATGCCCGGGGTCATCAAGTCGTCGCTGGACGAGAAGATGGCCCGCATGGATGCCACGGCGCGGCTTGGAACGGTTCCAAAAGCGGTGTCCTGAGAGAATCCGTGGTACCGCTGTTCCGCGCGCTGTCCTTGTTCCCGTCGCGCCACGACTTGCGTATCGCGGCAAACTGTTCGAGTAACTCGCTGGCCGGCTGTGCCTGCGGACTATCGCCGGAGGCCGGCGACGCGCTCACGACGGCCAACGACACCATGATCGCGAATGCTCCCGGACAGGCATAGGACTGGAGTGGACGGGTTCTCATCGGAGGCCTTCCTGCACAACTTTTCCCGAAGGTGTTGTCATGCCAACGCGAGCAGGCGTTCGAGGGAGAGTCTCGCATCGCGCGCAACACGCCGTAGCGCCGTCGATCCCAGACGAACGCCCTCGTGGTACGCGAAAGTCAGCTGACGACCGTCGGCGTGCCGCAGCACCCGGTGCGATCCACGCTCCCGGACCACGACGAAGCCGGCTCGGGTAAATCGGCCACCTAGGCGGCGACGACTACGTGCGCGAAGCCGGGACGGAGGAGACAAGGACCAAGCTCGACGCCGCTTCGATGGTCGCAACCTCCCGTGTGGCGTATCCAGAGGCGCGGGCTGCGCTCGCGCGTTTCGTCGTGGTCGAACTTTCCGCGAAGGTCGCCAAGCTGGCAGAAGATCTCGCCGAGCGCCGCGCGCTTCGTGGATTCGACGCGATCCATCTCGCCAGCGCCAGGGAGATTGCACGCGCGAGGATGCTTGACCGTCCGCGCGACGGCAACGTACTGTCCCGCCGGCCGCCGCGTTTCGGCGAGGAGACATCCGCGTGAAGGCAGAACCCTTCGACGTCTGCGTCATCGGCACCGGCGCTGGCGGTGGCGTCCTGATCCAGGAGCTCACGGCCGCAGGCTTTCGCGTCGTCGCCCTCCAGCGCGGCCCCTTTCTTCAGCCGAGCCAGTTCGACGACGACGAGCTGCGGACCGTCGTCCGGGACGAGGTCTTCTCGCCCGACCAGGTCGAGACCTATCGCTTCGACGACCAGAGCCCCGGCGAGACGGGCCGCTTCAACATGACCGCCCACTGCGTCGGCGGTACCATGACGCACTGGGCGGCCTGGTCGTGGCGATTCCGTCCCGACCACTTCCGCGTCCTCTCCACCGATGGCCCGCTCGCCGGCGCGAGCCTCGCCGACTGGCCCATCACGTACGACGAGCTCGAGCCGTTCTACGAACGCGCGGAATGGGATTTCGGCGTGTCGGGCGACGCCGCGGCGAATCCGTTCGGTGCGCCGCGGACGAAGGGGTACCCGAATCCCGCCCACCCAGGTCGGACCGCGAGCGCGGTGGTCGCCCGCGGCGCGCGGAAGCTCGGGTATCATCCCTTCCCGACGCCGATGGCGATCAACTCGCAGCCGTACGGCGGGCGCCCGGAGTGCGCGTACGGCGGCGCGTGTCAGCAGTACGGCTGCCAGATCGGCGCCAAGGCGACGACCTTGTCGGTGTCCATCCCGAGGGCGCTCGCGACGAAGAAGCTGGACCTCCGGGCGGACGCGATGGCGCGTGAGATCACGCTCGGGAAGGACGGCCGCGCGCGGAGCGTTCGCTATCTCGATGCCCAGCGGCGTGAGCACGAGGTCTTCGCGCGCCACATCGTGGTCGCGGGGAACGCGATCGGCACGCCCCACCTCCTGCTCGTGTCGAAGAGCGGCTCGTTCCCCCGGGGCCTCGCCAACGGGAGCGGGCTCGTGGGGCGGAACCTCACCTTTCATCACTTCCCCGCGTTCGACTTCACGATCGACGAGCCGGCGCTCAGCTTCACGGGGCTCGAGACCCATCTCGCGATCGACGACCTCCACGCGAGCGACCCGAAGCGCGGCTTCATCCGCGGCGGCGTGCTGGCCGAGTTCAACATGCTCGTGAAGCAGCCGCTCGCCTTCGCGTTCTTCAGCCCGCCGGGACCGCCGAAGCGCTCCTGGGGCAGCGACCTGAAGGATCACCTGCGCCTGTTCCCGCGGACGGTCGGGGTCGCCGCAGTCCTCGAGGACCTGCCGATGGAGTCGAACGGCGTGGACCTCGACCCCTCCGTGAAGGATCGCTACGGGCTCCCGGCGCCGCGCATCACCCACCGCCAGCATGCGAACGACATCGCGATGAACACCTGGTACGGCAAGCGGCTCGCCGAGCTGGCCGACGCCGCGGGCGCGATCCGCGGCTGGGCGCCGGCCGTCCCGGGCATCTCGCTGGCGGACCAACGCTCGGCCATGAAGGGCAGCGCTCACCTGCACGGCACCTGCCGGATGGGCGACGACCCGGAGCGCTCCGTGGTCGATCGCTGGTGCCGGAGCCACGACGTCGAGAACCTGTGGATCGTCGACGGCAGCGTGTTTCCGACTTCGGGCGGCTACAACCCGACCCTCACGATTCTCGCGAACGCCTATCGGGTCGCCGATCGTTTCATCGCGGGAGCGAAGCGGCAGAACCTGTAGCAGACTGCTGAAAAACGGTGACGTGGTCGGGCGCCGGGGGTCCCCGAGCGCGGCTCGGGGGCCCCTGCGGTCTGGACTCGCACGCCGCGGCCTCCGGTAGAGGCGGCCGTGGAACCCGCCCGAGTCCGCGCTCGGGGACCCCCGGCGCCCTCCGTCGTTTCGCCCTCTTTCAGCACCCTGCTGGAGGTGTGGTGGCAGACCTCTCGCGCCGCCATCCCGACCGACCACGAGCCGGGCGCTGTCGAGGCGGGGTGCGTCAACTTCCGAGAGCAGTACGGAGACCGGCAACGAGGTCAGCGCAGCCGTCGACCGACGGAGCGGCACCGAAGATGTGGAAGTCGGGACGTTGCAGCGCGGCCTCGATGCCGTGCTGGGCGAACCACCGCGCATAGCTGCCGTCCACGTCCCGGACGGGGGCTTCGGGACCGACGTGCGCGGTGAGGCCTCCGATCGACTCGAAGAATGCCGCGAGGTCGGGCGCGAGGCGGGTCTTCGGGTCCGCCGCCGGGCTCACGAGTACGAATCCGCGCCCGATCACGTCGTCGAATCGGCCGGCGTGGTCGCCGCGTCCGACGCGCCCCTGGAGGAACAGATGGCCCGCTCGTGCATCGCCCTCGCGCAGTACGCCGGGTCCGATGGCCGGCGTCGGCAGTGGCGGGGTCGGGCCCGTCTCGCGGACCGTCGCGATCATCGCCGCGTCACGCGCGGCGGCCTGCTCGGGATCGGACACGCAGATCACCTTCCCGAGCTCGATCGAGAACCCGATCACCTGGCGGACCTGGGGGATCCGCTCCGATGCATAGGTGTCGAGGAGCGTGTCGGCCGCCTTCCCGCCGAGCACGAGGTCCAGCTTCCAGGCGAGATTGGCGGCGTCCCGGATACCGGCGCACATCCCCTGACCGGCAAAAGGGGGCATCTGGTGGGCAGCATCGCCAGCGAGGAGTACGCGATCCATCTTCCATTCATCGACCCAGCGCGCGTGGAACGTGTACACCGCGTGTCGCTCGAGCACGGCGTTTCCTGGATGCAGCGCCCACGGCTGGAGGAGTCGCCACGCGGTGGCGTCCGTATTGAGCTGTGCGATGTCCTCGCCCGGCAACCGCATGAACTCCCATCGGCGGCGGCCGGGCCCCCCGGAGACGACCGTCGTCGGCCGCGCCGGATCGCAGACCTGTCCGTTGATCGGATCCCAGACGCGCGGTTCCTTCGGTAGGACGTCGACGATGAGCCAGTCGAAGAAGAAGCCGAGGTCGGTGACGGGAACGCCGAGTCGCCGGCGCACGAAACTGTTGGCGCCGTCGCAGCCGCCGACGTAGCGCGCCCGGGCTCGGGCTCGGCGGCCGTCGGCACCCGTGAAGACGAGGACCACACCGTCATCCGCCGGCTCGAGCTCGACGACCTCGGCGGCGCGGTGAACCTCGACCGACGGCAGCGTGCGTGCCCGGGCATCGAGCTCGCGCTCGAGGTCCGGCTGCGAGAACATGTTGGCCTCGGGCCAGCCCGACAGACCCGCCGCGCTGCTTCCGATGCGGAGAAGCGTCTCCCCGGCCGCGTTGCGCCATTCGTAGACGTCCGCCGGCTCGCTCAGGCGAGGAAGAACTTCGCCCAATCCCGCTCCCTGGAGAATGCGCGCGACCTCGTGGTCGAAGTGGACGGCGCGCGGCAAGGGGTACGCCGCGGGCTGCTTCTCGAACACGCCGACGCGCCACCCGCGTTGGCCGAGAAGGATCGCGAGCGTCTGTCCGACCGGGCCGTAGCCGACGATCGCGACGTCGAGAACGTCGGTCACTCGTCCACCACGACGTTGCGCTGCAGACCCAGGTCGATCGCACCGTCGTCGCTCTTGATCGACGCCTCGACCACGTCCCCGGGCTTCAGGTACCCGGATCGCCTGGCCTGCACCCGCATGAACGCATCCCAACGCATCCGTTCGGGAAGGAGCGCCGCGAGTCGCTGCATCGCCGGCGACGGGATCGACAGCGCGCAACCCGCGGGCGTCCCGGTCGAGAGCAGGTCGCCGGGGTGCAGGTCGTGCACGCCGGAGAGCTCGGTCAGGGTCTCGGCCGGACCGTAGACGAGGTTCCGCGTGCTGTCGCTCTGTCGAACCGCGCCGTTGACGGTCAGCGTGAGCTTCAGGTCCTTGAGCGCACCCATGTCGCCTGCCTCCAGCATGCAGAGGTAGGGACCCACGGGGCCGAACGTCCGGAAGCTCTTCCCCTTGTAGAACTGCATCTGCGGAATCTGGATGTCGCGCGCGGTGTAGTCGTTCACGATCACGGCGCCCGCGACGAAATCGTGCAGGTTCGCGTCCGTTACCACGGTTGCGGCCGTGATGTCTCGCCGGATGACGACCCCGAGCTCGATCTCGTGGTCGAGAAAGCGCACGCCACGCGGGCGCACGACGTTGCTGTCCGCTGGCACGATGCAGCTCGGCGCCTTCGTGAAGACCATGTTGAAGGACTTCACATCCGGATCCATCCCCGACTCGATCATGTGCTGGCGGTAGTTCGCGCCCAGGCAGACGAACTGCTGATTGCGCGTGATCGGGGACAGGATCGTCACGCTCGCCGCGTCGACAATGGTCGAGCCGAAGACGGGCGCGCCCATCGTGGAGACGCGGCGGACGAGCTCACCCGTCGTCGGAAACTCGTCTGCGAGCGGCGTTATGATTCCAGCGCGGACGACGCCCCAGCGCACCCGACCATCATGGCGGTAGCGGATGACGTTGAGGGCCATCGCCGCTACGCGCTCGTGCGAGGCGTCGCGACGGCGTCGTGCGCGCGCAAGGCGAGCAGCAATGCGATCGCGCGCATGTCGATCAGAAGCGCAGCATGTCGAACGGCCCCGTGCCGTCAGGAAGTGGTGGCCGCGCGGTCAGCGTCTCGATCGGCTCCCCGGCCTCGTACCGCGCGGCCAGCTCTTCCGGCTCGAAGACGACCCCGATCGGGTTGGCGGCGAACTCTCCACTCCGCATCCATGCCTCGATGGCCTCGCCCGACGGCATCGTGTCCACCTGGAGCTCGATGCGGCTGCCATCGGGGTCCTTGTAGTAGAGCGACACCGTGGGTCCGTGGTTGATGCACCAGTAGGGCTCGATCCCGAGCGCCTTCAGGCGCCGATAGGTATGGAGCAGATCGCCGAGGTCTTCGTACGTGAACGCGATGTGATCCGTGCCGGCGGTCATCTCCGGCTGCTCCGGGAGACCCGGGATGCCCGCGATGGCGATCCGATGATGCTCGTCATCGTACGTCAGGAAGGCGAGCATGCCGTCCGAATGCACCACTTCGGCGCCGAGGACGGTGCAGTACCACTGCACCAGCTCGCCGAACCGCGACGTTCGCCGGACGACGTGTGCGAGCTTGTGCGGCTTCACGACGCTCCGATCCGCGGCGAGCCGCTTCTTGCGATCGCTCTCGGTGTTCATGGGGTCCTCCGCAAGAGGCCTTGGTCCAGTACCGTTCGCATCAGGGCGACGAACGCTTCGCACGTCCAGGGTGCGGTCGTGTCGATGCCCGGCTGCGCTCCGCGAGCGCGCTCACGTCGAAGAGGTGGCTCCCGGCGCCCAGTCACGAAGAAGAGCGCGAGCTCCGCCCGGATGTCGGGGTTGACGATCCCGGCGTTCTGGGCCGAGCGCAGCAGGTCCACGGCTCCGCGGAACGGCTCGTATCGCCTCAGGAGGTAGTCGAGGCGCGGGCTCGGAGCGGCACCCTCGCGGGCGATGATGCGCGTGACCTCCGGATGGGCGGCGACGAAGCGGACGAACCGCTCGACGAGGTCCACGAGCCTCTCGCGAGGCGGCGAACCGTCCGCGGTCGGTACCAGGCGTGGAACGTTCGCGAACACGGCATCGACAGCGGCGCGCCAGAGGCCGTCTTTCGACCCGAAGTGATGATGGATGAGCGGCTGCGTGACGCCCGCGGCGCGCGCGATGCTGCCCGTCGTGGTCCCCGGCGTCAATCAGCATCGATGAGCGAGCTCGCGGTCGTGATCGCAGGTCTCGCCATGCTCGGGGGCTCGGCGGGGCGCGCGTTCGATCGACTGAACCTGCCGGTTTCAGTTCCGGCGACTACAGGGCATCGTGCCTGGCAAAGGAATCGGGCCACGATCCCCGATCATCGCGAGCTGGCGCCCGGAACGCTGCGTGAGCTCATCCGCGCGGCCGGGGTCACCGTCGAGGAGTTCCGCGCCGCACTCGGGTGAGGTGCTGGCGCGGCTTGGAGCGGTTCCAAAGCGGCGTCCGTGAGCGAGGAAAATGCGCACGTTTGGCCGAGCCACGTGGTGGCCTCCCAAGCCCAGGTCCCCACGTAAGCTGCGGTCGAAGCGGGGCTTCTTCCTTGGCCGTGCCGGCCACGCGGCGGCGTGGTGCCCGTGCTAGCCGTCGATGAAGGCTCCCGACGGGGATCCGCAGTTCGTGGCTGTCGTCGTCGGAGCGGTCGCCTTCTTGCACTTGTGGCTCCAGCTCTTGAACGCGGGCTTGCAGAAGATTTTCTTGCACGTCTTCTTCGACTTCTTGTCCGCGGCGCCGTTGCAGCTGTCGATGCAACTCGTCTTTCGCTGGGCCAGAAAGGTCTTGCACTCCTTGGAGCATTTGCCGACGGCCGGGGGAACCATGAACGCTGCCGAGAGCGCCAGCATGGCCACCGCCGTGAGACTTCTTTTGCCGCTCATGCGATGCCTCCCTTCGGTCTTGCCGACGCGAGCGCGCGTGCTCGCGTGGGGGTCGGAGATTGCCGAGTTCGCGGATGGGTTGTCAATATTGCACACGCGGTTCTACGGTATGGCCTCGGACCGGCCACGGCTGCGGGGGGGGATCCTCATGGGCTGGCCTCGTGGCAACGCGTGGCGACATCCGGGCCGGGTGACGGGTGCGGAGAGCCCGTGGGGCCCGGCCCGTCGCCGTCCCCACGATCACGGTATTGCATCTGCGCAGGCCCGTTGAGGCCGATCGCCCGGGACCGGTCGCAAGACGCATCCCCCACCCCGCTAGACCGCTGCCGTCACGAACATGGCGACCGCCGCCGCCCCCATCACGACCGCGGTCGTCCATCCCAGCGCGCGGAGCCAGAGCGGGTTCGTTCGGGCTCGTCCCATGACCCTGGGATCACTCGTGAGCAGAACGATGAGTACGACGAGCGGCGGCGCCAGGACGCCGTTCACGACGGCGCACCAGAACAGCATCGCGACGGCGTTGAAGTCGAAGAAGTCGAGTGTGAGACCGATGACCATCGCGAGCGCCACGACGGCGTAGAAGCCGCGGGCATCCCTCGGGCGACTGTCGAGTGAGCCCCGCCACGCAGCGGCCTCCGCGATCGCATAGGCACACGAACCAGCGAGGATGGGAACGCTCAGGATGCCAGTGCCGATGATCCCGAACGTGAAGAGCCAGTACGCCGAATCCCCGGCCAGCGGGCGCAGCGCCTCCGCCGCCTGCTGCGCCGTGTCGATCTCGGTCAGACCGTGAGCATGGAGCGTCGCCGCGGTCGTGAGAATGATGAAGTACATGACGGAGTTCGAGAAGAACATCCCGATCGTCACGTCGATGTTCGACCGCCGGATCTCCGCATCGGTCGCTCCCTCGCGCTCTCGGATCGTGACCCGACCGCGGGCTCGCTCCTCCTCGACCTCCTGGCCCGCCTGCCAGAAGAACAGATACGGCGAGATGGTCGTACCGAGGATGCCGACGAACACGGAGATGTACTGCGCGGTCAGCTCGACGTGCGGCACGAGCGTCGCGCGGACGATCGTATGCCAGTCGGGCCGTGCGAGAACACCCGCACCCACGTAGGCGAAGAGCACGAGCGTCAGCCACTTGAAGGTGCGCGCGATGCGCCGGTACGACGACCAGAAGAGGAGCGAGACGATCAGCAACGCGTAGAGCGGGACGAGCAGGCGCGAGTCGATACCCGTCACCATCTCCGTCGCCTCCGCCATCCCGCCAAGGTCCGCTCCGATGTTGAAGATGTTGGCAACCGCGAGCAGCGCGCACGCTGCCCAGAGCACGCCGCGCGGGTAGCGGCGGCGCACGACGCCCGCCAGCCCGCGCCCGGTCACCATGCCGAGGCGGGCGCACATGAGCTGGACCGACACCATGAGCGGGAACGAGAAGAGCGCGGTCCAGAGCGGCGCGTACCCGAAGCTCGCGCCCGTGACCGAGTAGGTCGAGATCCCCGAGGGGTCGTCGTCGGCCGCCCCGGTCGTGAGGCCGGGGCCGAGGTCGGCGAAGAACCCCCGCAGCCGCGCGGGGAGGAATGTCGCGGCGGATCGGATGCCGCGCGCGCCGTTCTTGAGCCCGCTCTTGATGCGTGTCGCGGGCGAACCGCCCTCGGTCGGTGAAGCGATGAGGCGCATGTCTCCTCCTGCTGGACGCTGCCTTGCGCCAGGAGGAGGGAGCGCCCCGTCGGAGCGAGGTGCGTGCCTCAGCTACCGGAGAGCATCCCGCAGATCCCGGCGCACCGGTCTTGGTCCGCTACTACCGTCGTCCATCCAAGTCCTCGTTCGTGCTCCGGGTTGATGTGCGCGCGATCCTCGTTCTCTAGGTACGCCTCGATCCGACGGACCGCAAGTCTCTTGCCCGACGAGGCGCGTCGTGGCGCGCGCGAATCGTGTCTGGTACGGGCCGCGGAGCCCGACATTCGAGTGACCCGGAGGACGCCGTGATGCAGCCGTCCCAGAACCTGGCGCCGAGAGAAGACGTCACGATCACGGAGCTGCTGGACGCCTGGCCCGTCCTTGCGATCGCCGAGCGCCTGGAGGGATTCGGGCTGCTGGCGCGCGCCGAGGCCGAGAGCTTCTTTTTTTCCCTCGATTCCCGCGGACGGGCCGAGCTGATCCGCTCGCTTCCGGCCGGCGAACGAAGGTCCTGGATGCGCCTGCTTCCTCCCGACGACGCCGCTGATGTGGTCCGGAACGTGCCGCCCGGGGAACGCGAGGGGATACTCGCGCTCCTGGACGAGCCGACACGGAAGGAGGTCCTCGGTCTCCTCGCCTACGCGGAGGACCGCGCCGGCGGTCTCATGAACCCTCGCTTCGCGCGCGTGCGTCCGGACATGAGCGTCGACGAAGCGGTCGCGTATCTTCGCAAACAGGGGCGCGAGCAGATCGAGACGATCTACTACGCGTACGTCCTCGACCCGGAGCAGCACCTCCTCGGCGTCGTATCGTTCCGGGAGCTGTTCAACGCCGATGCGACCCGCTGCGTCCGGGACGTGATGCGGACCACCGTCGTGTCGGTCACGGACGGCATCAGCCAGCGGGAGGTGAGTCGGCTGTTCATGCGCTCGGGACTGATCGCCATCCCGGTCCTCGACGACGAGCGCCGGATGAAGGGCATCGTGACGATCGACGACATCGTGCATGTGATCGCCGAGGAAGCGACCGACGACATTCAGCGGATCGGTGGTACGGAGGCCCTCGGTGCGCCGTACCTGGACGTCGGGTTGCCGCAGTTGGTCCGGAAGCGCGCGGGGTGGCTCTCGGCGCTGTTTCTCGGAGAAATGCTCACCGCCACGGCGATGGGGTACTTCGAGAAGGAGATCGAGCGGGCCGTCGTGCTCGCTCTCTTCGTCCCACTCATCATCAGTAGCGGCGGCAACTCGGGTTCTCAGGCGTCGACGCTCATCGTTCGCGCGATGGCGCTCGGAGGGGTGCGGCTACGCGATTGGTGGAGGGTAATCCGGCGAGAGCTTACCGCCGGCCTCGCGCTCGGCCCTATCATCGTCCCGAACGGCC
>JACXTT010006734.1_pt1 | contig 16346 bp, 13 predicted proteins | sample 9270951 | NCBI WGS metagenome assembly JACXTT01 (sample SAMN15532306, study PRJNA645909) | rock metagenome | isolation source: weathered quartz diorite | place: Puerto Rico | collected 2017-06-21 | reverse complement strand
GCCAATAGTCGTGTCGCTTACGGTTGTAATTGCATCCGGCGCAGGAAAGACGTTTCCATACGGATCGATCGCATCCACATGGAGCGGCAGCGTATCACCAACCCGAAGGACGCTGTCAGCCGTCACGCGCAAGCTGGCAACGACGGACGGCACGGCTCGCGCCTGCACGGTCACATCCGCCCAATGACGTCTCGTCTGTACGGTAACGTGGAGGCGCTGCTCTTCAGCGGCGTTCGTCCCGAGCGTCCAGATCGCTGCTACCTCGCCCGACGCGTTGGTCTCGGTCACCGCGCTCACGACCGACGACCGCTGCCCGGAAGTCTCCCACGCAACCGATGCTCCGGGAATCGCGTGTCCTGCGTCATCGTGGATTCGGATTCGGATTCGTGGCATCACTTCGCCAGGCGCTCCGCTCCACACTGTGTCCGGGCTGCCGCCTTCGATCGTTGCCACAATCGTGCCCGGCCCCACCGGATCGTCGAGGCAGGCGACGAGCATGAGCGCGAACGCGACTGCAACGTAGCGCGCGCTCATGCTGCCTCGGCCCTGAGCCACGACTCGAGTACGTACAGACTCATGAGTTGACGCTCGCGAGGCAGGCCGCCATGACTGGCGTCCCCGAGCAGGCCACGCACCGCGTCGCCCGCCAGATAGTGCGGCGCGACCGCCTCAGGGCCCAGAAGGAACAGCTCCGCATCCTGGGCCCGCCATTTGCCAAACCAGCCGTCCAGCGGTGTGGAGAACCCCAGTTTGCGACCGGTGCGCCCCTTCCATCCCGTCAGTGCAGGGCGCAGCGCCGATGGTAACAGCTGCTCGACCGCGGCGCGGTAGAGCCATTTGCGCTCCCCGAGCCGCGAGATCTTGTAAGCCCCGGGCATGTGCTCGATCAGCGACAGAAACTCGAGATCGAGGAACGGAACGCGTAGCTCGACCCCCGACGCCATCGATGTGTGGTCCGCGATGATCAGCAGGTCATCGGCGAGTGAGAGACGGGCATCGACCAGTAGCAGGCGATTGATCGTATCACCGCCGTTGGGCGCCGGCAACCACTTACGAACTGGCTCGACCAGCGCCGCGAGCTGCGAACGATGACCCGTCAGCGCGACCGCCTCGGCTGGGCTAAACACCGCGAGCGTCTCGACGAACCGGCTGGCCTCCTCAGGCGTATCCGCGATGCGGCGTAACCGGGCCACGCGATCGGACACAAGCCACTGCTCCGGTATCGCACGCAGCACCGGACGTAACGCGCGCGCGAGCGGATAGAAGCGGGCGGCGACGTGCCGGGGATAGCCACCGAGCGGCTCGTCCGCCCCCTGCCCAGTGAGCACGACTTTGCGCTTGCCCTTCACGGCCTCACACAGGAGGCCGAGCAACAACGCGCTCGAATTAGCGATTGGTTCAGCAAGCGCCGATACTTGCCGCGGCCATGCCGCGAGATAGGCGGCTTCTGTGACCGTGACTTCCGTCAGCGGAACCTGCAACACATCGGCTGCCCGCCGCGCCGCCGCAAGCTCGTCGAGGTCACTCTGGCCCGAAAAGCCGATCACGAACGCCGCCGGCGCAGTATCCATTGCATCCCGCATCAGCTGCGTGACGACCGTCGAATCGACCCCACCGGAGAGCAGCGATCCGACGGGAACGTCGGACATGAGCTGCCGACGCACGGCGGCTGTGAGCCCCGCCCGCAGAGCCTCTTCCCATTCACCGCGCGACTGGGGAAGCGCCGCAGGCGTGAACGCGGTCTCGAACGCAGTGAACACCGGCTGGTCCGGCAGCTCGTCCAACAGCAACTGGCAGCAGTGACCGGGGGGGATCTTCCAAGCATTGCGGTGAAACGTGCCGGGCGATGGGACGAAGCGATATACGAGGTATTCGTCGAACGCCTCCTGCCGCAGATGAGCGTCGAGCAGGCCAGCGCTTCGCGCAGCCGACAGCTCGCTCGCGAACCACCAGTCGCCACGCGTGACGCCCACGTAGAGGGGCTTCACGCCGACGGGATCGCGTGCCAACCAGAGCGAGGGATGGCTCGAGCGCAGATCGAGCAGTCCGAACCCGTAAGTCCCGTTGGTGCGCTCGAGGAGCTGTGGGCCCCACTGTTCCCACCCATGGACCAACACTTCCGTGTCGGCACGCGTCCGGAACCGATGACCGAGACGCTCGAGCTCACGCCGCAAGTCCAGGTGGTTGTACAGCTCCCCGTTCAGCACCACCCAGACCGTCGCGTCTTCGTTGGCCATCGGCTGCGCGCCGCCCTCGACGTCCACGATGCTGAGCCGGCGATGGCCCAGGCCAACGGAACGGCCACGCGCGTAGTAAAAGCCCCAGCCGTCCGGCCCGCGATGCGCGAGCGCCGCCGTCAGCCGCTCGAGGCTCGGCGTCACATCGGCGGAACGGCCCGCCCCGACGACTCCCGCGATCCCGCACATACTAGATTCCGAACTCCCGAGTCATTAAATGAGCGGCATGCCGATCGAAATTCTGCACCTGGTGTACGGACACTATCCCGCCGACACGCGGGTCAAGCGAGAGCTCAGCGCGCTGCGCGCCACGGGCCACGAACGCGCGGTCATCGCCCTCCGATCGGCGGGCGAAGACGCGACGCAGCGTGTCGATGGCGTCGTGGCCATTCGAGTTCGAGGACGCAAGTCTCGTGGCGGCTTCCTTTCGTACCTACTGGAGTACGGTGACTTCGTACTGCGCTGCCGGCGACTCATCGCCAGTCATCCCGCGCTGGCACGCGTGCAGGTCGTCCACGTGCACACGCTCCCCGACTTCCTGCTGTGGGCCGCATTGCCGGCCCGCCGCCGTGGCGCGCGCGTCGTCCTCGACATGCACGAAATCTTCCCGGAGTTCGCCCGCGCCAAATTCCCGGGCTTCCTCGGCTCTGCTATCGGCGCACTGGCCCAACGCCTCGAGCGCTGGGCTCGTCGCCGAGCCGACCTGACGATTACGGTCAACCGTCCGATCGACGAGCTCCTGGCAGCGCGACCCGCGTCCGCAACCGAACAACGCATCGTCGTTCACAACACCGCTGACCCTGAGGACTTCGGTCGCCCCGGCGTCCCATCCGGCGCTGTCGGCGCCCCGCTCCAGTTGGTTTACCACGGCACTTTGACGCACCTGTACGGCCTGGATATCGCCATTCGCGCCGTCTGCCAGGCGTCCGGACAGCCACGGCTGACCCTCATCGGCGACGGACCCGAGCGTGAGCGGCTCGAAGCGCTAGCTCGATCACTCGATGCACGCGGCGTCACCTTTGAATCACCGATTACACAACCGGCGCTCGCCACTCGCCTGATTCGTTTCCACGCCGGCGTCGTCCCGACACGCCTCAACGGGATGACGCGGTACTCGCTTTCGACCAAGCTGCTCGAGTACGTGCACCTCGGCATACCCGTGCTCGCCGCTCGACTGCCGAGTTACGAGCGCTATTTCCACGATGATGCGCTCTGGTACTGGAATCCCGACGATCTCGCCGATCTCGCCCGCGTCATTCAACAGTTCGCGCACGCGTCAGATTCGGAACGAGCCGCTCGAGTTCAGCGCGCGCGCGAGGCGATCGTCGAACTCGCGTGGCCACGCCAGCGCGACACGCTGCTCGGCGCCTACGCCGGGCTGCTCACGGGTGAGGGCTCGGACAGAATCGCGGCAATGCGCTCGGCTGCCGTGCCATCGCCATAAGCGTCTCTATCCCAGCCGCGCGCGCCTGCGTCCATCGCCGCGCTGAGGCTGTCGCTCAGTCGCTCGGCAGCACTCGGCTGGACAACACGATTCGCTCCGGCCTCGACTGTTTCAACCCATTCCGTTTCAGTCCGCATCGTGATGCACGGAATCCCGAGCCAATACGCCTCTCGCTGGATGCCGCCCGAGTCGGTGACCACGGCGGCGGCCGCTTGCAGCAGCGCCAGATTCTCGAGATATCCGACTGGCGGTCGTAGCTCGATGTTAGGTGACGCGCCGAAACCCGCCCGCTTAAGCGCGGCCGATGTGCGGGGATGAACCGCGAACACGACCCGCTGGGGCAGCTTGCCAAGCGCGTGGAGCACACCGCGAAGCAGCTCCGGCTCATCCACCAACTCAGCACGATGCAGCGTGACGTAGATGTGGCCTGCTTTTGGGGCAGCTGCTGCGACGTCCTGCCCACGACCGAGCGCCCGCCGCAACACGTCGTACGCCACATCTCCGACGCGGTGGATCTCCCCCGGCACGCCTTCGTGCTGGAGTGCTTCCTCGGCGCGGCGGCTGGGTGCGAACAGCTGCGCCGCGATCACGTCCACGCAGCGCCGGTTGATCTCTTCGGCCATCGACGCGTCCGCGGCACGCAACCCGGCTTCGACGTGCGCGACCGGCACCCGGGCCTTTGCCGCGGCCAAGGCGCACGCCAGCGTTGAATTGGTATCTCCGATCACGACGGCAAGGCGCGGCCTATTTGCGAGAATCCATGCTTCCGCGGCTACCAGGATCGCAGCTGTCTGTTCGGCGTGTGATCCGGACCCCACGCCGAGATACACGTCGGGCGCGGGAACGCCGAGTTGGTCGTAGTGGATCTTGTGGAGCGAATAGTCGTAATGCTGGCCCGTATCAACAGCGACGAGCGCCGTGACGGCCGCCAGGGCGTCGCGGAGCACGCTGGCCTTGATGACCTGAGGTCGAGTGCCGAAGAACAGGACCACCGGTTCGTTGGTCATGGATTCGGCACAGACTGGAGCACAGCGACCAGTCGGTCATACAGCGCTCGATGCTCACGGTCGCGCCGGCGCGACAATTCAATGAGCGCGCCGCCGCCTTCGTAGATTGCAATCCCCTTCCGACGCACATCGGGCGCGCTCTCGAACGTTGCCAGGTACGGCCCCAACCGATCCGCGAATTTGGCGTCGGAAAACAATTGACGATCGAACTCGAGCTCGATCCCCATGTCAGCCGATCGTGCTCGCTGAAGGGCTGAGTCGAGCCGCGTCGATGGGACGTCTGGATGGAAGAAGTAGTTGGGCTGCTGCCACGCCTGATCGAATCCGAGCGACCGCCAGCGCAGCGCGTTGGAGGCACCCCACGAAGGGATCCACAGAAAGCGCATGCCCATCCTGTGCGCCACCTTCGCCACCTTGGACACCAAAGCGGTATCAGTGTCCCAAACTCCCTCATTCAGCCAGTAGAAAGCGGAGACCGACACTTTCCGAAGCGCCTTGCCGTGGACGCGACGCACGATTTCCCGCATATAGGCGTCCACGCTCGCAAGCCGATCGGAATCGGAGGACATGATGTATTGGAGCCCGCCGAAACGAAGCGTGTCTGCCTTAGGATTAGGGTACGGCACCATGATCGCGACGTCGAGCCGTCGTGCCGGCAGGCGCGGAGCGAGCGTCGATGCGGAATCGAGTCGCGCGAGCGGCCCCGTCCGCGTGAATACAGAATCGATGTACTGGCTCCAGTCCACGCCGCTCGCCGGCGGCTCGTTCCCCACGGGCAAGTAGTAGCGTCCCGATACAGCCTTGAATTCTGTCAGGATGACCGCGTTGCATAGCGGCCCGATTGACCGGCCCGACGTGTCGACGACAGTCAGCAAGCGCACGAAGTCGTCGACCGCGTATGCTGGGCGATTCGGGCCGCCACTGTACACGAGGACCCAACGCTCAGGCGTCTGAGCGACAGCAGGGGAGAGCACAAGAGCGGCGAGAAGAGTCGAGGCGAACGCCGTTCTCAATGCGCGCCGCGCATCCAGAGAACGACTCCAACGGTGCGGAACAGAATGCCGATGTCGCCCAGTAACGACCACGTGCGGATGTACTGCGTCTCGAGCGCCACGATCTGCTCGAAATCTGTGATCTGATTTCTTCCCGCGACCTGCCACGGGCCGGTTATCCCCGGCTTCACGTCGAAACGGGCGTAGTGGTGCGCTTCGTACAGATCGACTTCCGATGGGATGGGTGGCCGAGGCCCGACCAGGGACATGTCGCCCCTGAGCACGTTGAAGAGCTGTGGCAACTCATCGAGACTTGTGCGGCGGAGCCAAGCACCCAGACGGGTCACGCGCGGATCGCGAACGATCTTGAACAGACGATGATCGGAATAGATGCTCTGCTCGAGCAGCGCATCGCGGTGCTGTTCGGCATCCGATACCATCGTCCTGAACTTGAAGATCTTGAACAGCCGTCCACCGCGGCCCACCCGGTTCTGACGGAACAGCACGGGTCCGGGGGAATCCAGCTTCACAAACGCGGCGACGAGCAGCAGCAACGGCGCGGCGAGAACCAGTCCGACACTCGCGGCGATCAGATCGACAGCTCGTTTGATGATCAACTGCCCGCCGCGGAGAGTTGGCGTGGTCAGCTCCACAAGGGGGTGATTGCGACGCCACACCAGGTTCGGCTCCACTCCCGCGATGCCGATGCTGCGCGGGATGGCCAAGACTTTGCAGCCCGCGGTCAAGGCCGCATCGACCACATCGTGGAACCGCGCGTCGGTGAGATACCCGCAGATCACGACCGCCTCGGCCCCAGTGTCGTGAATGACCGAGGCAAAATCGACGATATGGCCTAACGCCGACGGAGCGGGCGGAATGTGCGTATCGACGAACCCGATCGTCCGATACTCCGTGTCCGGAGTGAACGCAGAGTTTGCTGATGTTGCCCGGCACGCTTCCGACGAGCCGACGAACAGTGTGGAGAGCGTGTCGTGAGGCCGCGGTCGCACACGATTGACCACGGAGTCGAGCAGCTGCCGTTCCGCCACGAGCCCGAGCCACACCAGAACGGTCGTGAGGGCATACTGCACCGCGACCATCTCTATACCACGGGTCCAAATCGTCATCCACAACGGCAGCGCGGTCGCGAGCGCGGACGCCACAAAGAGACGCCGGGCATTGCGACGTTCGTCACCTGGTCCGTAGTTGCCGAGGACCACAAGTGCCATGAAGAGTGCAGCGGCGTACTGCCATCCATTCAGGATGCCTTGTGGCAAGACGGCCCGGAGTTGGTCTGCTAGGGTCGTCCCCAGCACGGCCTGGTCTCGAACCGCGCGTAGCACGGCACGCATGACATAAAAGGAGGCGAGGTCGACGACTACGAGAACGACAAAGCGCCGCAGGCTCCGCAGGAAGTGACGACGGAGGTTGAACTGAGCGCGACGCTGCAGGCCCAGCCGAGCGGCCGTGCGGTGCTCCCGCATCGGGGCACGCGACGCCCCGCTGCGGGGGGGGGTGGGCACCTCCACCGGCGCGTTATCCACATGCGGATTAGTGATGTGGAAAGGTTCAGCCTCCACAGACGGCCACTCCCACCAAAGAGGGCGCTTACCTCACTCCTGGCTCAGAAAGCACCGCGTGAACGAATATGTTAGGCCCCGAAACCCTTGGCCATACCTCACATCACAGCGAGTTTAGCCTCGCAGGGCCCTTTTCCGCCAGCGACCCCGCTCCAAACGTCATAACAAGGGGTCGCAAACGAGTAACAAGGGCGCTACAACTCGGGTACTCGGCCCGCAGAGCCGGCGCCCCGTGCCAGACACTCGTCGCTCAGCACCGTACGGTCCGCGCTCTGCCGGTCGAGGCGCGCTGTTTGCACCGCGCGGTCGTCGCTCGGTGCCGCGCGGTCGTCGTTCAGCCCCAATCGCTCGGCGCACGCCGACAATCAGGAAGGTCTTCGGGGAATTCGCGGTCGTCGAGCGCTTCAGCGCGCGTGCAGTTGCCGAGCCGGTCCTTCAGGACACGGAGAACGACCAGATCCAGGAAGGCGGAGGAGAGAAGCAGCCATCCGATGATGGTCCAAAACGGGGGCCGAATAGCATGCGGGCATGCCGAGTTGCCTCAACGCCGAGGGGGGATCCATCTTATGTCCATGGCCGCGCTCGTGCCCCGTTATACCGCCGCCGAGGTTCGTACCTTCCCGGACGATCGCGTTCGCTACGAAGTCATTCGCGGCGAGCTGTTCGTGACGCCGGCACCACGACGTCCGCATCAACGGGCCGTCATCGAGTTCGCGATGCGTTTGCACGACTACGTCAGGCGCCATCAGCTCGGCGAAACACTGCCGGCCCCATTCGAAGTGGAGTTCGCCGAAGACTCTGCCGTTCAGCCCGACGTCCTGGTGCTGCTCGATCGCGATGCACCGCGCATCACGGAGGAGCGCCTGTATGGTCCGCCCGCGCTGATCATCGAAATCGTGTCGCATGCGAGCCGCCGCACCGACCGGCTACAGAAGCGCGATCTGTATCATGACCGGGACCCTCTCATGGCGCCCGGATCCGACGGTCCCTCCTTTGGAGATCGACCTGCCTGAACTCTTCATGATCGTAAACCGCTGACGACACGCCTGAGAAATCCCTGGTGGATTGCCGCCGCCCTCTCCACCCTCGGCATCCTCTTCTTCACCCTGCGCCCTGCCGGCACCGAGCTGGCCCCCGGCTGGTCGTTCTACCTCACCTCCGGCGACGCCGCCCTCGCCGAGCTCCTGCAAAACCTCATCCTCTTCATCCCGCTCGGCATCTCCCTCACCCTCGCCGGCGTGCGCCCGTTTCGCGTCGTCGCCGTCGGCGGGCTGCTGTCCTTTGGCGTCGAATTCGCGCAGCAGTACATCCCCGGCCGCGACCCGAGCCTCGGCGACATCGTCTGCAACACCATCAGCACCGCCCTCGGCGTGCTCCTCGTCGTCGCCGCCCCGATCTGGCTGTCGGCGCCCCCCCCCCGCAGCGCCTGGCACGCTCGCCTCACCGCCCTGATCGCCGTGCTCGTGTGGTACGGCACCGGCATCTTGCTGCGGCAGGAGTTTCCGCCCGGGCCCTACCACATCCTCACCACGCCCGACCTCCCCTCCTTCGGCCACTACCAGGGCGAAGTCCTCAAAGTCACGACCGGGCTCCGCTCGGTCGAGGTCCGCGCCGTCGCCGCGCCGTATCCCCCCGAACGGACGTCGCCGCTGATCGCGGGGCTCGCCGGCCACGACGAACGGGTGCTGATGCTCTCCGTGGACGGCCCCGACCTCACGCTGCGCTACGACATGCCGGCGCTCCGCTGGACCCTCGAGCAACCCGACCTCCGCCTGCGCGGCGGCATGAAACCGGTCGCGCCGGGCGACACCTTCACCGCCGCCACCTCGCACGACTCGACCAACATCTGCCTGCGCGTGAACACGACCTCGCGCTGCAACCTCGGCTACACCATCGGCGATGGCTGGAAACTGATCTACTATCCCGAGGGACGGCCCCCCTGGATCCTCGGCATCATCAATACGCTCTGGATGACGGGATGCGTGATCGGCGTGGGATTCTGGGCCGCGCGGGGGACGGGCGGCCGCGGCGGCTGGCTCGCGATGGGATTCGTCCTCGCGGGACTATTGATTGTGCCGTTGATGACGGGATTGCAACCGACGACCGTGTATGAATGGATCGGAGCGGTGGGAGGAATGGCCGTGGGCTACGTCCTGGCTCGCCGCTAGGGCCTGGGAACGATTCTCCAGACGGGCCCGCCGAGCTGCACAATGTACAGCTCTCCGCGCGCGTCCTGCCCGAACGAGCTGACGTAATTCCCCGGCAGCGCCAGAATCGAGGTCCAATCGGCCGGCGTCGTGTTGCCCGGCCACTTGATGCTGTGGATCGTGCCGTCGCACAAATCGGAGTAGAAATAGTTGCCGGCGAGCGCCGGCAGCGCGCCGCCGCGGTACACGTAGCCGCCCGTGATCGCACAGGCCCCGAAGACGTGCGGGTACTCGACCACCGGCAGGATGCCGATCGGCGTGCAGGAAGGGGTCAGGTAGCAGTGCTTCCCTTCCATAATATTCCAGCCGTAGTTGGCGCCGGGGCCGCGCTGCGCCCCGACCGGCGCGACGTCCACCTCCTCATAGGTGTTCTGCCCGACATCCGCGATGTACAAATCGCCGGTCTGCCGGTCGAACGAGAAGCGCCACGGATTGCGCAGCCCGTACGCCCACACCTCGGGCGCGAACGAGGTGTCGCCGCCCGCGCGGGGATTATCCGCCGGGATCGCGTACCCACTCGCCCCGCGGACGTCGAGCCGCAGCATCTTGCCGAGCAGCGCGTGCTTGTTCTGCCCGTTGCCGGCGGGATCTCCCCCGCCGCCCCCGTCCCCCGTCCCCGCCCACAACATCCCGTCAGGCCCGAATTGCAGCTGCCCGCCGTTGTGATTGGCCTGCCCCGGATGCGCGACTTTCAGCGTCGTATCGGCCGTCGCCGCGTTCACACTGTCGCGGTCGCTCGAGACGGTGTAGCGCACGATGCGGAGGTCGCCGTTCGTGTCGGTGAAGTAGACGAACAAGCGGCCGTTCGTCGCATACTGCGGATCGAATGCCAGGCTCAGGAGGCCCTGCTCGCCGCCGAACGCAATCTGGCCGCGGAGGTCGAGGAACGGGCGCGTCTGGATCGTGTCGTGGTGCAGCACCAGCACCGCGCCGTCCTGCTGCACGACGAACAGCCGCACCGAGTCGCCCGGGGCCGCGGTGAGAAAGAGGGGCGTCGAAAAATTCCCGACGAGCTGTAGAATCGGCGCGCCCGGTGGCGGTGGCGGCGGCACGGCGCTGTCGATGAACCCCTTGCACGCCGAGAGAACCACGAGACAGGGTATCAATGCTCTCATATCATGGATCATTGATCGTTGATCGTTGATCATTGGACACTGATCATTCTCCAAGCACCACCTCCACGCCTTCCTGTCGGAGTCGGCCGAGCAGCCGGGCTTCGATGCGCGCCCGCAGTGTGACCACACCGTTCGTCTGCTGCTGCGCCAGAATCTCGGCGTCGCGATGCAACGTCGCCAGCAGTTTTCCGTCACTGACCGGCACCCGAATCTCGGCGATGGGACGCAACGCCTGGGCGGAGGTGCGCAGCGCTCGCCGCAGATCTTCGACGCCACCCTCACGCACCGTTGACGTGAGCACCGCATGCGGATAGCGCTCGCGCACCAGCGCAAGAAACGCATCGCGATCGGGTAAGAGATCAGCCTTATTGAAAACGTGAATCACCCGCTTGGGAGAGACGCTCGTCGTCTCCTTTTCGACGACGTCGAGCTGATCCTCCCAGCCGGGATGGCTCGCGTCGATCACGTGCAGCAGCAAGTCAGCATCCTCCGCTTCCTCGAGCGTCGCCCGAAACGACGCGACGAGATGGTGCGGCAGCTTGCGAATGAATCCGACGGTATCGGTCAGCCGGTAGCGGTAGCCCTCGCCGACGTCCACTTCGCGCGCCAGCGTGTCCACCGTCGCGAACAGGCGATCCTCGATGAAGACGTCGTGGCCCGACAGCGCTTTGAGCAGGCTCGACTTCCCGGCGTTCGTGTAGCCCACGAGCGCGGCCGTGGGCAGGTCGCGGCGCCCCCCCCGGCCCTGCCGTTGATTGGCGCGATGCTCGGCGACACCCGCAAGCCGCTTCTTGAGTGCGGAGATCTTGCGGCGGATCACGCGGCGATCGGTTTCGAGCTGGGTTTCGCCCGGTCCCCGGAGCCCGATGCCGCCGCGAATACGCGAGAGGTGGGTCCACATGCGCGTCAGGCGCGGCAGCAGATACTCGAGCTGCGCCAGCTCGACCTGCAGCTTCGCTTCGTGGCTGCGCGCGCGCGTCGCGAAGATGTCGAGAATGACCTCGGTGCGATCCATGACCCGCACGCCGAGGCTCTTCTCCAGTTTCACGCCCTGGACCGGCGTGAGACTCTCGTCGAAGAGCAGCAGGGTTGCATTCGAATCCTGCAAATCTTCTCGGAGCGATTCGACCTTGCCCTGCCCCAGATAGAAGTTCGGGCTTGGAGCATCGATCCGCTGGATCGTTTTGCCGATGACCTGCGCGCCGGCCGTATCGGCCAGGCGTTCGAGCTCATCGAGGTGCTCGTCCACGTGCACAGCGTCATCCGACCCTTTGCGCGGAGCACCCACCAGGAACGCCCGCTCCACGGGGGACTGGATCTCAATCAGCTTGCGAATTCAGCCTCCGATTGGACATGGCTCATTCTAGCAGTTTCCGCAGCGGCACATTGCCATTCCCCTTCAACTGTATTCTGCGCTCCCCCAGGGGTGTATCCAGTATCACAGCCCCGGTAATGGCATAGGGCAATGCTTGCGATTGCAGCAGTGAGCGGGCCGCCGCGCCCACCCCCGCCCACGTAAACCGCACGGGCATGACCACGCGGCTATGGTTTTGCGGGGATAGATCCAAGGGTTTGTCTATAAGGGCTTCCCCGAAATCCGTGCTTGCCAATTGCAGACCAACTTCGAGCCGTGTGCTGCGCAACCGATACTGATTTGGATTGTACACATCGAATACGAGGTCGAGTGTGCCGCCAGTCATGCCGATGCCAGTCACGTTGATTTCCTGGAGCGCGAGGTCCGGCTCCTGGAATGTGAGTGCGTTCCGCAGCGTCGCGCATCCCGCCATGGCGGCGATGAGCAGTGCGATGCTGCTGGCGCGCATTCCCATAACGGCTAACATAACGCACCCATGGCCGACGAGCCGCTAGTCCTGCTGGCGAATGCCGACCGGTGGCTGACCGAATCGCTCGAGAGCGTGCTGACGCAGGGCGGGTATCGGGTCATGGCCACCGCGAAGCGCCAGCAGGTGCAGGAGCTGGCGCGACGCTTCGCGCCCGACGGCATCCTGCTGGACCTGGGCCTCGACCTGCGCACCGGCGACAACTTTGCGTTGTGCCGCGCGCTGCGCGCCGATCCCGGCATTTCCCGCACGACGCCCATCATCCTCACCACGGCGGGACCGGCGCTGCGCGGGCAACAGCTCGAAGCGCTGCGCGCCGGGGCCTGGGAGCTGCGCGGCGATCCCCTCGACATGGAAGAGCTGGTGCTGCGCCTCGGCGTGTACGTGCAGGGGAAGCTCGAGGTGGATCGCCTCAGCACCGAAGGATTGCTGGACCGCGCGAGTGGGCTCTACAACGACACCGGAATGGCGCGGCGCTCCGCCGAGCTCGCCGCGTTCACGACGCGCCAGGGCATGCCGCTCGCGTGTGCGGTGTTCCAACCCGTCGACGGCGTGATCACGAGTGGCGCCGCCGACCGCCTGGCGCTGGCGTTCCGCCGCGCCGCCCGCATCTCCGACGCCGTGTGCCGCACCGGCGCCGCCGAGTTCGCGGTGTTCGCGCCCGCGACCGATGAGACCGGCGCGGAAGGATTGGTCCAGCGGATTACCGATGCGGTGTCGCGAAGCGCGGCGGTGAAACTGCGCGCCGGCATCAGCGCGTCGCCCGCAACCGGGAAGCGTCCCTCGGGCGCGCGAACCTCCACCAGCAACCCGCAACAGCCACCGCCCTCGCCGAGGGATCTCCTGGATCGCGCCCGCAACGCGCTGCACTAGGGAGCGATCCAGCCCTCCCGGATGGCATAGCGCACCAGGTTCGCGGTGTCGTGGACATTCAGCTTCTTCATGAGGCGTCCGCGATGAAACTCCGCCGTTTTGACGCTGATATGCAGGACGTCCGCGATCTGCTTGGTCGATTTGCCCTCGCCCACGAGCTGCAGCACCTGGCGCTCGCGCGGGGTGAGGTGCGACCCTTGTTCCTTCTCTGTGGTGGCGCACGCGTCGACGATCGCCTGGGAGGCGCCGGGGCTGACGTACAGCCGGCCCGCGCGTACTTCCTCGATCGCGTGGACCAGATCATCACTCCCCTGGCTTTTCTGCACGAATCCCCGCACCCCAACCCTCAGCGCGTCGCGCACGAACCGCGCATCATCGATCCCGGACAGCAGGATCACCGTGCAGTCCGGCGCGATGCGCTGGATCTCGCGGGCCGCGTCGACGCCATTGAGGACGGGCATCGCGACGTCCAGAATTGCGACGTCCGGCGCCAGTCGCTGCACCGCGGCGACGGCCGCCCGCCCGTCGGCTTCGTCGGCGACGACCTCCAAGCCGCGGCGCTCCAGCAGGGCGCGAAGCGCCTGACGCAGCACCAGGTGATCATCGGCGAGCACGAGTCGGAGCGGCATCCCTAATACTTCTGCGTGCGGGGCACTTCCGCAACAACACGGCGCCGGCAACCGACTACGACGGCTTTGCCTGACGCTTGGGCGCGACGCGCGTGCGCGGGAGGGTTGGTGGCGGTGGGGGGGGCGTGCTGCGCCGGGGCGGGCATGGCGTCAGATCCAGCGCGAACCAGAAGCGCGTGCCCCAGCCGAGCCGGGTTTCGACGCGCAGCTCTGAGCCCATCGCTTCGACCAGCTTGCGGCAAATCGACAATCCCAATCCCGTCGAGGAGAAGAGGCGTCCCGCCCGGCCGTTCACCCTCCGCATGGGATCGAACAGCGTCGCCACCGTCGCGGGATCGATGCCCCGCCCCGTATCGCGCACGCTGAACTCGATGCGGTCGATGTCCTCGTCCTTCGCCACGACTTCGACGTAGCCCTGATCGGTGAACTTCAGCGCATTCGTCGTGAGGTTGAGCAGCACACGACTCAACGCGACTGGGTGACCGAGGCGCTGATCCCCGGTGGGCGGCAGGATGCGCAGCCCCAGCTGCTTCTCTTCGGCCATCGGTCGCACAATGTCCTGCACCGCCTCGAGCGCGGCCGTCACCGAAAACGGCACCGGCGCCGGCTCCACGAACTGATCGCTGCGGGTCACGTCGATGATGTCGCTCGCGACCGAATTCAGTCCCAGCGCCGCCGTGTAGATCAATCCAAGCTGGCGCCGCTGCACGTCATTGACCGCGCCGCTCTGGCCGCGTTGCATCGCCTCGGCGAGGAACAGAATCGACGTGAGCGGCGAGCGCAGATCGTGCGCCACGTTCACCAGCAACTCCATCGCATCGGCGCCGCGCAGATTCGCCGCGAAGGACTGCTCGACCGGCTTGCGGATCGCGCTGCGAATTTCCTCGACGGCGCGCATCAGCGGCGGGAATTCACTGTCCGGTGCGCTGCCACCCTGCCAGCCGCGCACGATTTCGGCGCGCAGCTCGTCCAGCAGCTCGCGTCCGAGATCGGATCGAATCCGATTATCGATGACCGTCTCGGGCGTGATCTGCGTCTCAAGAATCCGGGTCGCCAGGGCGACCAGCAGCGCGATGATCGTCGTGACGCGTGGCGCTCCCGCAACATCCTCCGGATAGCGCGCACCAACGCCACGAGCGGCGGCCTCCAGGATTGGCGCCCAACACCCAACACGAGCGCCGCGCTCGGCGCGCGACACTTTGAGAGAGGAAACCCCTACTTGTATCGCTTGTTCGACAGGCATCCGCGCTTTGGGGGCTAGGGCGACGCCTAATATCACATTGGTTTGGGTCGGCCGCTAGGCTGGGAAAGGGTAACAGGGAAGCCACGAAACGGCGACATCCGTGACGCCGAGCTAGGGAAAACCCCAGGCTTTCAGCGAGCGATGACGCGGCTTTCACCTAGGATGGCTGCGATGCGCTCCGCGGTCCTGCCGTCCCAGCGCTCGATGACCGGAGGTTTGGGTCGGACGGCAGCCGTCGCCTCGCGCACCGCTTGGCGAATCGCGTCCCGGCGTGCAGCTACGAGTCGGTTCGTACCTTGAGTGCACGTGATCGGGCGTTCGGTGTTCTCCCGGACGGTCAGACAGGGAATTCCCAGGAAGGATGTTTCCTCCTGAAGGCCGCCCGAGTCCGTGATCACAAACTCGCTTTCTAAAATAAGGCGCAGAATTTCGAGATACGGGACCGGGTCGAGCAGCATGAGCCGATCCGAGGCCGGTCGCCAGGCGAGAGCCGACAGTCGCGCCCGAGTCCGGGGATGCACCGGAAACAGGATGCGTCGCTCCACGCTCAACTCTTCCAGCGCGGCCAGCAGCTCCGCCAGCGCGGCGGGATCGTCGACGTTTGCCGGCCGGTGCAGGGTCACGACGGCGTACGGCGTCGAGGCTCGGCCATTCCCGTTGCGGCGGGCGGCGGGGAGCAAGGCGACCAGCGAATCGATCATGATGTTGCCGACAAAATGGATCCGATCCGCCGCGACGCCCTCGGCTCGCAGGTTTTCCACGGCATCGCGCGACGGTGCAAACAGGAGGTGCGACAAGCGATCCGTCACGATACGATTGATCTCTTCCGGCATTGACCAGTCGCGGCTGCGCAATCCCGCTTCGACGTGACCCACTCGAATTCCCAGTTTCGCCGCGACCAGGGCCGCCGCGACTGTCGAGTTGACGTCGCCGTACACCAGGACCACGTCGGGCTGCGTCTCGAGACAGACGGGCTCGAAGCGCTGCATGATCGTCGCCGTCTGCTGCGCGTGCGAGCCGGATCCCGCGGCGAGATTGAAATCGGGCTGGGGGATCTGGAGGGTGCGGATGAAGCTCTCCGACATGCCCTCGTCGTAGTGCTGACCCGTGTGGACGATGACGTGGCGGACGTCCTTCCGGGCCACGAGCCGGCGCGCGAGCGGCGCCAGCTTCATGAA
>JACXTT010006733.1_pt1 | contig 16351 bp, 14 predicted proteins | sample 9270951 | NCBI WGS metagenome assembly JACXTT01 (sample SAMN15532306, study PRJNA645909) | rock metagenome | isolation source: weathered quartz diorite | place: Puerto Rico | collected 2017-06-21 | reverse complement strand
TATTTACGCCGAGTGGAAACGGCGCGCCTGGGCCATCGGCAGTGTTGTGGGGGTGCTCGATTTTCTTATCGTCGTGATGTCCGTGATGTTCGCAAAGCAATTTCGCAAGCGACTCGAGGCGGAACAACAACTCCACCTGCTCGCCAATACCGATAGCCTGACGGGGGTAGGCACGCGCCGTCTTCTGGATTCAACGCTTGGTACCGAGTCGCGGCGTGCGAGCCGGAATAAGCAGAGCCTCGCGGTACTGATGGTAGATGCCGACAATTTCAAGAGCTTCAATGACCATTATGGGCACGCTACCGGCGATGGTGCGCTAAGAACCATCGCTCACTGTATTGGTGAGAACATCCGTCGCCCAGGTGACTTCGTCGGCCGTTATGGTGGCGAAGAGTTCTGCGTGCTTCTGCCGAATACCGACCTGCCGGGCGCGGTGCAAGTAGCGGAGAAGATTCGTGTTGCGGTCCTTGCAACGGGTCATGCGAACTTCGGCAGCCCATGCGGAAGACTGAGCGTGAGCATTGGTGTCGCCGTCTTTGACGGCAATGCCATGCCCGGTGATATGGCGGACCAGCTTGTGCATCTGGCCGACCAGCGCTTATACGAAGCAAAAGCTGCTGGCCGCAATACCGTAATGCCGCAGCAAGCACAGCCCGAAGTGGTGGTGGCCTGAGGAGGTACCTCGTTTGCCGCGCAGGACGTGGATGCGGCTCAACGTTTTCGCTGTCGTCGTACATGGTGGGGGAGACCCTTCGTGCCGACGCCGCCTGTTCCGCCATGGATCAGCACGCATTCCTCTTCGACCAGCCGCGCGACATTGAAGAAGGTGTGCCATAGCGTGAACAGTGCTTCGGGAAGCGCCGCGGCGTCGCCCATCGCCATGCCGGCAGGCACCGGAAGCACCTGAACATGGTGGGCCGCGACGAACTGCGCATAGCCACCGCCATTGACGAGCGCGCAAACGCGCTCGCCCGGCCCCAGGCCGGTGACGTTCGCGCCGGTCGCGACGATCACGCCTGACACCTCCAGTCCGGGAATCGGGCTGTGCGTGGCGTCGGGGCCGCGGCGGCGTTGATTGACGTCGTGGCGGTTCACGCCGGCGACGGCGACTTCGATCAGCACGTCATCGGGCCCGCACTACGGGATCGGCACCTGGCGCGGTACCAGTACTTCGGGTCCGCCGGCCGCACTGATATGAATCGCCGTCTGATGGGCCTGCTCGATCTGGTCGATTTGTTCGGACAACGGTGACGTCATCTGCATGGGCTGCCTCATTCATGGAGCGTGGGGTGGTTCACGCGCATCCCATCTTCTCGGCCATGCGCGCCTGCCACGCGCCGCGCGGCTCAAAGCCCGGCAGCGACCGCGCGTGCGCCTCGATCTTCTGCATCAGCGACGCGTCGGACTCCGACAAGTCGACCGGCACCCGCATCGGCTGGCTGACATACCACGGCGTGTCGACGAACAACTCCAGCCGGTTGCCTTCCGGGTCGCGTGCATACACCGACACCGCATTGCCGTGGGTGACCGGGTGGATGTCGGTGGCGCCCGCGGCTGCCATGCGTTCGTACAGGGCGCGCAGCGTGGCCAGGCTGTCCGCGCGCAGCGAGATCTGGTTGATGACGTTGAACGGCACCTGTTCCGGCCGACCCGTGGCCAGGACGATCTGGTGATGCTCGGCCGGGTCGCGGCTCAGGAAGACCAGCTCGACCGGGCCGGCGGGGCCTTCGAGCTTGCCGGCGTCGGTGATCGTGAAGTCAAGCAGCGCCGTATAGAAGCGCGTCATCGCGGGCAAGTCCCGCACATAGATGCCGACGTGGCTGAAAGATAGGCCCTTGCGCATTGTTCGTCTCCTGGATGATATCGAATCCTGATAACAGTCAAGATTATGTTTGACAAACTGTGGTTGCGAAAGAATACTACTATCAAATTATGATAGTCAAATGATTCGGAGGCGAGATGCTTGTCGATGTCGCAGTCATTGGGATGGGGCCGGTCGGCGCCACGTTGGCTAACCTGTTGGGTCGGTACGGACTCAGGGTGGCGGTGCTGGAACGGGAGGCCGCACCGTATCCGCTGCCCCGCGCCGTGCACTTTGATGCGGAATGCATGCGCGTCTTTGACGCAATCGGGGTATCGGCCCAGGTCGCCGGCGAATGCCTGGTGTCCACGGGCATGAAGTTCCTCAATGCCGAGGGCCGGCTGCTTGTGGACTGGCCGCGGCCCGAGGAGGTCGGTCCGCAGGGCTGGCATTCCAGCTACCGATTTCACCAGCCCGACCTGGAACGCACGCTGCGCCAGTGCCTGAGCAGCCAGCCGAACGTCTCGGTGCGCACGCGCTGCGAGGTCTATGCGCTGGAACCGTGCCCCAGCCACGTCACGGTGCGCTTCGAGGATCTGAGCAGCGGCAAGCTCGAGGCGATCGATGCCGCCTACGTGATCGGTGCCGACGGCGCGCGCTCGCTGGTGCGCCGCCTGATCGGCAGCGAGATGACCGATCTTGGCCTGCACGAGCGCTGGCTGGTCTTCGACGCGCTGCTCAAGCGCCCGTGGACCGTGCTTGGCGATTGCAGCGTGCAGTTCTGCGATCCCTCGCGTCCCGCGACCTATGTGCGAGGCGTCGGCAAGCGCCGCCGCTTCGAGATCATGCTGCTGCCCGGCGAAGACGCCGTGGAGATCGCGCGGCCCGAATCGGTTTGGTCGCTGATCGGGAAATGGATGACGCCTGAAGACGCCGATCTCGAGCGCGCGGCGGTCTACACCTTCCACGCGGTGGTCGCGCAGCGCTGGCGACAGGGCCGGCTGCTGCTGGCCGGCGATTCGGCGCACCAGACGCCACCGTTCCTGGGGCAGGGGCTTTGCGCGGGCATCCGCGACGCCGCGAACCTCGCATGGAAGCTCGCGGCCATCCTCAGGCACGGCGCTGCGGACGGGTTGCTCGACACCTATCAGGAAGAGCGCGCGCCGCACGTCAGTGAATACATCCGGCTTGCCGTGGACCTGGGCAGGATCATCCAGGCGCGCGACTCCGCCGAAGCCGCCGAGCGCGACCGCACGCTGGCCGCGGCACCGCGCCAGATGCGCAGCCTGAGCCCGCGCCTGGGCGCGAGCCCGCTTCGCCTCGGCGAGCCCGTGAGCGGCATGGTGTCGGCCCAGCCGGCGCTTTCTTCTGGCGAGGGCCTGGACCAGCGTGCCCGACGCGACTTCGCCATCCTGATGCGGCCGGGCCTGCTCAGCGAGAGCCAGCGCGCAGTGTTGCGCGGGTTCGCGCCGTACCCGGTCACGGTCATCGAGGACGACAGTGCACAGACGCATGCCTGGCTCGATGAGCTCAATGCTGCTGCGGTACTGGTCCGGCCGGACCGCTACGTATTCGGCACGGCGTCGAGTCTGCCGCAGTTGCAGGCGCTGCTGGTGCAGCTCGGCGAGCTGCTGCAGGGCGCGAAAGCAACGGCCGCTGCCGCCTGAACGCCAACCATGATTTCCACCACACCCATCTGAACCTCGAGCAGGAGACCCAAATGAAATTCATCAGCTTTTCAAGGCAAGGCAAGAACAGTTTCGGCGCCGTACTGAACCAGGGCGTCGTCGACCTCGGCGCGCGCCTGGGCCTGGCCGACCTTGGCGCCGCACTGCGCCGCGATGGCGCGGACGCGCTGAAGAATGCCGCCGTGAAGGCCGACGCCGACTTCGCGCTGCAGGACATTGACGCCTATCGTCCGGTCGTGGCCGATCCGGACAAGATCCTGTGCGCGGGCCTGAACTACGACGAGCATGTTCAGGAGACCAAGAAGCAGCGCACCGACCACCCCACCATCTTTATGCGCGTGGCGGCGTCGCAGGTCGGTCACCAGCAGCCGATCCTGCTGCCGCCGGAGTCGGCGCGCCTCGACTATGAAGGCGAGATCGCCATCGTGATCGGCCAGGGCGGCCGTCGCATTTCCGAGGACCGGGCCTTCCGGCATATTGCCGGCTTCACGTGCTACAACGACGGCAGCATCCGCGACTGGCAACTCCACACCTCGCAATGGGGGCCGGGCAAGAACTTCGAGGCCACGGGCGCGTTCGGCCCCACGCTGGTGACGTCGGATGAAATCGGCGAGAGCGAAGTGCTGACACTGGAGACGCGCCTGAACGGCAATGTCATGCAGAAGGCCACCACCGACATGCTGATCTTCTCGATCCCGACGCTGATCGCCTACTGCTCGAGCTTCGTCACGCTCGCGCCCGGCGATGTGATCGTCACCGGCACGCCGGGCGGCGTCGGCGCCAAGCGCAACCCGCCGGTGTTCATGAAGGACGGTGACGTCGTGGAAATCGAAGTCAGCAAGCTCGGCGTGCTCTCGAACCCGATTCGCGCCGAGTAAGCCACCGGCAAGCCGGTGCGCCCCGGCCTCGTGCTGAGCCTTGGCGCACCAGAGAACCGAAAACACGACGCTCCTGAAAGCCCCGACGCCCGTGACCGGCATCACGGGCACGCTTTCGCTTTTTTCCGGCAGTTGCCCCCCGGGACATGGCCTGACTGCCGTAGCCGTAGGCCCCATAAAAAACATAAAACGGAGACAAGCATGGATATACGCGAGGCCGTGCGCACGCAGCCAATGCGTGCGTCGCAGATGCTCATTGTCGCGATCTGCATTCTCATCACGATGATTGACGGATACGAGATCATCGTCATGCCGTTCGTCATCCCCACGCTGGCAAAGACGTGGTTGCTCAGCCCGGTGGAGGTGGGCTACCTGCTCAGTGCGAGCGTCCTCGGCATGGCGCTCGGCGCGATCCTGGTCTCGCCGCTGGCCGACAGGATCGGCCGGCGCACGCACATACTGGTGTGCCTCGGCTTCATCACGGCGGGCATGCTGCTGTCGGCAAGGTCCGGCTCGCTGGTGGAACTGATTGCCTGCCGCACGTTCGCGGGCCTGTTCATCGGCGGTGTGATTGCCAGCATCAATGTCCTGGTGTCCGAGTTCAGTTCCGACCAGCGCCGCGGCGTCGTCATGGGCCTGTACGGCATCGGCCTGCCATTGGGCTCCGCGCTGGCGGGGCTGATCGTCACGCCCTTGCTCGCGAGCCACGGCTGGCGCGCGCCCTTCGTTTTCGGCGGCGTGCTCACGCTGCTGATGCTTGTGCTGGTCTTCTTCGTGTTGCCGGAGTCGGTCGAATACCTGATCGAAAAGCGGCCGCGGCGCGCGCTGGAAAGGTACAACGCGATCGCGACCCGACTGGGCTTTCCGCGGTCGCAGGCGCTGCCGCCTGCTTCCATGCACGCGGTGCGCAATGTAGCGCTCAGGGCGCTCTTCGGCGGCGGCATGCTCAGGCGCACCCTCTGCCTGTGGATTGGCTACGCCGGCCTGACCGCGGCGTTCTACTTCGCGAACACCTGGACCACCAAGATCATCGCCGATAGCAGCGGCAACCCGGCATTCGGCGTGCGTGCCGGCATGCTGCTGATGGTCGGCGGGGTGGCGGCGGCGCTGGTGTTTGCCGCGTTATCCCTCAGGTTCCGCCCGGTGCTGGTGACCGCCGGGGTGCTGTTCGGCGGCGCGGTCAGCTTTGCGCTCTATGCCACGCAGATCCAAAACGTCTCCATGGCCTTGTCGCTCGCGGTGCTGGTCGGCCTGTTCGTCAATGGCGGCATCGTGGCGTTCTATGCCATCAGCCCGTCGGTGTATCCGGCGGTGGCGCGCGGAACCGGCGTGGGCCTGATGATCGGCTTTGGCCGGAGCATCGCCGTGATCGTGCCGATCTGGACCGGATACATGCTCGCCCATGGCTGGACCCCGCTGCACCTGTACCAGTTCTTCGGTGGCGTGCTCGCCATCGCCGGGGTGTCGATCGTCGCGCTGGACCGGACCTACGCGGAGGACAGGGCAGGTGAGGTTTCGTCAGTCGGGGCTTCGTAAGCTGCCGCGGGCAGGCATAGGGCGGCCGCCGGTTAAAATGACGCCACTCTCAGTCCGTGAATGTCCGGCCTCGCCCATGTCCAGCCTAACCAAGATGCTTTCGATCCTCGACCTGTTCACGGTCGAGAAGCCCACGTGGTCATCCGAGGCGATCTGCGAGCACCTGGGCTGCTCGGCGCCGACGGGTTACCGCTATGTGCGCGAACTTGTCGGAGCCGGACTGCTGGCGCGCCTTGGCGACGGCAGCTATGCGCTCGGGCCGCGCGTGATGACGCTGGACTACCAGCTGCGAACGGTCGATCCCTTCTTCTGCGTGGGCCAGCCGCTGATGCAGAGCCTGTCCGCGCAAACCGGCTGCGACTGCGTGATGACGCGGATCTTCGACGACGAGATCGTCGATACCCACCGGGAGTCCGGCGCCGACGGCCTGCACCTTGCCTACGGACGCGGCCGGCCGCGCCCGCTGTTCCGCGGCGCGGCGCCCAAGGTCATCCTGGCAACGCAGTCGCGCGCGCGGCTGTCGCGGCTGTTCGAGAAGCACACGCCGGCGGTACGGCAGGCGGGCATGGGACAAACCTTTGACGAGTTCTGGAACAAGCTGCAGGAGATCCGGAAGGCCGGCTACTACCTGTCCAGAGGCGAGCTGGAGTCGGATGTCGCCGCCATTGCCGTGCCGTTCTTCGCCAGCGGCTCGCACGCAGTCGGCGCGCTGGCGCTGGTGATCCCGTTGCGGCGTTTCGAGTTCATGCATCACGCCAAGCTGCTGGAACTGCTCCACGACACCGCAGCGAAGGTTTCCTCCGCGGTAGCGAAGGACGCTGTGCCGCGGTAACTGCCGCCGCAAGCTTCCCTGTCGCCGGATCGGCCTGATCCGGCAGAGACTTTTCCCCTATGAGAAGGCCGGGTGGCCAGTTTCCCGCACGGCAACTGTCATTGCCGGCGCACCTTGCGTGCGCCGCGTCCGCGAAGGTTGTCGACCGACATTCCGCCCGGAGCAGGCGGCGGGATGCGTTCGTCGATCGGTTCGCAAGCGCTCACAACCCGGGGCGCGAATTCCTTGACGAAGCGAGATCAGGTCCTCCCAGCCAGAAGCCAGGTATGCAGGTCGCCTATGCCCTTTATAGCAATCATGCCGCGCTCTTCGAGCCGGAATGGCGCCCCAAGTTGCTGCCGGGTGGCATCGGTGACCTGGACGCGGCCGACTACGCCCTGTGACTCCATGCGGCTGGCGATATTCACGGTGTCCCCCCACAAGTCATAGATGAACTTTCGCCGTCCGATCACGCCGGCGACGACCGCGCCGCTGTGGATGCCGACCCGCAACTGCAGGTCATAGCCGCTTCGCGCATTGAAACGGCTCAGCGACTCAATCATGTCCAACGCCATATGCGCGGCCCGGAAAGCGTGGTCGGCCGCACGGACGGGCAGGCCGGCGGCTGCCATGTAGGCGTCGCCGATCGTCTTGATTTTCTCGAGCCCGCGGCTGTCGGCGATATTGTCGAAGTCGGCAAATATCTCGTTGAGCACCGCCACCAGTCTTTCGGGGCTCAGGCCGGGAGAGAAGCGGGTGAACTGCACGAGGTCGGCGAACAGCACCGAGACCTCCTCGAACCTGTCGGCGATGACTTCCGGAGGGCTGGCGCCGATGAGATCGGTGCGCAGCTTCAAACGCTCGGCAATCGGAGACGGTAGTACGTTGAGGAGCAGCTGCTCGGTGACCTGTTGCTCGCAGACAAGCTTCTCGTACAGACGCCTGAGCTCATTGCTTTGCTGAACGATCGTCTCCCGGCTCGCTTCCAGTTCCCCCACCTTGCGCTCGAGTTCCTTGCCGTACTGCAAGGACTCACCGTGCAGCAGGCGCACTTCCAGCATGTTCCGAACCCGCATCAGCACCTCGCCGAGGTCAAACGGCTTGCTGACAAAGTCCTTCGCGCCAGCCTGCAGTGCGCGCAATTTGTGATCGGGCTGGGCGGTGACAACAATCACCGGAAGGTAGCTGTCCGGCTGGATGGCCTTGAGGTTCTCCATGACTTCGAACCCGTCCATGCCAGGCATCTGGAGATCCAGCACGATCAGGTCGTAGCGGTTCTTGCCGTGAAGCCCGGAAACCATGCGCGGATCGGTGGTTGACTCGACGCAGGTATATCCGGCCGCGTGCAGCATCCTTTCGAGCAGCAGGACGTTGGCCTCCAGGTCGTCAACGACCAGGATTCTCGCAGCCAGGATGTCCGATGGTTGGATCATGGCAAGCCTGTTCGCCGCGCCGGGTGCTAGCCCTGCGCAATCCCACCTCGCGGTTGTTCCAGCGCGGCGTTCAGTGCATCCATGAATTCATGAATCCTGATCGGCTTGGTCAGATAGCGGAAGAACCCGGCCTTCATGCCCCGCTCGATGTCGCGCGGCATGGCGTTGGCGCTGAGCGCGATGACCGGAATATGCATCGTCCTCGGGTCGTCGCGCAGGCGTCGCAGTGCTTCGATGCCGTTGATGTCGGGCAGATGGATATCCATCACGATCACCTCGGGCAGGGCAGTGCGCGCGAGTTCGACGCCGAGCGTCCCGGTGGCCGCGGACAGCAAATGCACATCCGCCCGGCGGGCGATGAGTTGCTCAAGGAGCCTAAGGTTGGCGGGGTTGTCTTCCACATACAGCAGGGTGTGCGTCGTGGATGTGGCTTCGACTCGCGCCCGGACGGGCGCGGCGGCATCCGCGCTCTCGCCAGCCATTGCCGGAGGGGCGGCAGCCGGCAGTTCGACCCGGAACACGCTGCCCACGCCAGGCGTGCTTTCGGCGCCGATGGATCCCCCCATCAGTTCGGCCAGTCGCTTGGCGACCACGAGGCCGATGCCGGTGCCTTCCACGGGGCCCGCCTCATGCCCCAGGCGGTTGAACGGCTGGAATAGCTGGGCCAGCCGTTCCGGTGTCAACCCTGCCCCGGTGTCATGCACGCCGACGCATACGCGATGTCCCGCCGTCGTCACCTGCACATCGACTGAGCCCTGGTCCCGGTTGTACTTGATGGCATTGGAAAGAAGGTTAAGAAGGATCTGCTTCAGGCGGGTCCTGTCGGCACGGACAAAGCAGGATGGTTCGACTGCGGGAAACCGCATGCGGACCGTGCGTTTCAGTGCTTGCTGCTCAAGCATTGCCTGGCACTCGTGCAAGGTGTCGATGACCGATACCGGTTCAGGGGACAGCGACGCCTGACCGGCCTCTATCCTGGCCAGGTCGAGGACTTCGTTGATGAGCTCCAGCAGATGCCAGCCCGCTTTCAGGATCTGGTCGATGCAGGCCTGCTGCGACGCAGTCGGAGGCGGAGATTCAGAGGCCATCAACTGCGCGAAGCCGAGGATGGCGTTCAGCGGATTGCGCAACTCATGGCTCATGCTCGACAGGAACTCCGACTTCGCATGATTGGCACTTTCCGCCGAGGCCTGGGCCTGCTTCAGCGCTTCAATGTCGGTGCTGGATGCCAGCCACTTTACGATCTTGCCGTCAGCATCCCTCAATGGTGACCCGCGTTCGAGGTGCCATCGGTAGACGCCGTCGGATGCCCGTTTCAGGCGATATTCGATTTCGTACTCGCAGCCGCTCGCCACCGCGTCTGACCAGTCGCCGAGATTGCGCGCGATGTCCTCTGGGTGGACGGCCGATCTCCAGGCGCCGGACCGGGTTTGCTCGAGACTGAGGCCGGTATAGCTTGTCCACCGCCGGTTGCAGTAATCGATCAGGCCATCCGCATCGGCGGTCATGACCATGTGCGGGATGCCGTCGGCGAGCAGCCTGAAGTGCGGCTCGCCCCGCTTGAAGTCGAGGGCTGAAGGACGATCCTTTCCCGATCCGTCATGAGTCTGCCTGCGCATGATCTGCCCCTGCAGTCGGCGGTCTGGCGTCTGCGTGCAAGAGGCGATGTCAGGTCGGCCGGAATCCGCGTCACAGGGAAAGCATACGCGTGGCCAGTGCCGGCGCAAACCGGCATGCTTGGCCAAATTGCTGGTCAGGCCGCAAGTCGATGGGGCGCCACTTCAGGCGGCTCAGCCGAGGCTGGATGCCACCTCGATGCCGCGCAGGACGCGGATGCGGCCCAACATGTCGCTCGCATGGCTCAGGAAACCCTGGCGTGCGCGTCCGGTCAGCGTGACCGGTTCCATCAGCATGACGCTCAGCGGGTTCTGCGGCACGTCATGGAAGCGAAGCTCGTAATGCAGATGCGGTCCGGTTGCCCAGCCGGTTTGCCCGACGTACGCGATCAGTTGCCCCTGCGTGAGGTGCTGGCCGGGCTGGATGCCAGCGAAGCCCGACAGGTGCGCATAGTACGTCGAGTAGCCGTCAAGATGCTTCAGGATGACGATATTGCCGTAGCCGGTCTGTTGGCCGACAAAATCGACGGTCCCGTCGGCCGTGGCGAAGACCCGGGTTCCGGATGGGGCCGCGAAATCGACACCCTTGTGCTGGACCCATTGGTGGTGCACCGGGTGGTTGCGCCAGCCGAAGCCCGACGACAAACGCGAGAACTCTACCGGCGAGCGCAGAAACGGACGCGCCATGCCGCGGCCGTCGAAGGTGTAATAGGCGCCGGTGTTGCTGTCATCCGCGGCGTACCACAGGGCCTGGTAGGGCTGGGCGCGGTTGACGAGCTCGACCGCCACGACACGACCATTGCGCACCGGCGCGCCATCACGGAATCCTGCCTCATAGACCATGCGAAAGCGGTCGCCTGCGACGATGTCATGCTGGAAATCGATCACGCCCGAGAAGATCGAGATCATCTGCCGGATGATGTCGTCGGGCACATTCGCGGCGTCCATGGTCCTGAAGAACCCGCTTGCCGTGATGGTGCCGGAACGCATCTCATAGCGCAGTTCGTTCCTGACGGTATGCACGTTTGCGTTGAAGACCGGCTTCGGGAAGCCTTCGGCCCGCTGGATCACCAGTTCGCGCGAGGCAGTGGCGTTGCCGTCAGCGGGGGCGCGCAGCGAGACCAGCAGCTTGTCCTGGTCGACCTCGGCCTGGACGAGCTGGTCCGGCTGCAGGTTGAACAGGGTGCGCGCCGCCGGATCCCTGGAGATGAACTGTTGTGCGTCGGGATCCTCCACCCCGAGTCGTCTGAGCAGCGCGGCGATGGTGTCGCCGCGTCGCACGGGCTCCTCGTGGAAGTAGGTTGCCCCTGCATTCGCCAGCTTTTCGAGCTGGTCGCGCAGGTCGGGCAGTTGCAGGGTCTCCGTCCGGCGAGGCGCGTCAGGGTCATGGTAGGCGCTGTGCGGTACCACGCCCATGGCTGCCGCCATGCAAAGCATGAGGACGGCCGCCACGCCGGCTGTCAGCCAGGACGGTGTGTATCCACGCATTTCACGTCTCCTGTCTGACCCACGCATCTTGACACTGCCCTTGCTGCACCGTCGGACCCTATCGGGCTCCGATCTCGCGGCGGTCAGGCGACATCCTGGCGAGGTAGCGGGCCACTGCCGGGATGTCTTCGTTCGACAAGGTGGCGGCAATGCTGTCCATGCCGCCGCTCGCGTCATGGCGCTTGCCGCTCTTGAACGCGGCAAGCTGTTGCGCGAGATAGCGCTCCCCCTGGCCGGCGAGGCGCGGCGCCAGGTCCTTGCCCGTCAACCCTTCGCCATGGCAGGCCTGGCAACTGCGCGCCTGGACCACGGCCTTGCCGCGTGCCTCGAGCGCCGCGCTGGCCGCGACGTCCGCATTGCCGGTGGGCGCCTGCCTGGCGTAGTAGGCTGCCAGTAACCCGATCTGTTCAGCCGTCAGGTTCCTGGCGAGCGGCCCCATGGTCGCGCTGTCGCGCTGCCCGCTGGCGAACGCGCGCAGTTGCGCCTCGATATACGCAGCCGGCTGGCCGGCGAGGGCGGGGTACTCCGCATTGCGGGACTGCCCGTGCGGGCCGTGGCAGGCGAAGCAGGTCTGCGGAAATTGCGGCCAGGGGCCACCATTGGCCTGGCTTGCCTCGGCCTGGTTGTCCAGTGCCGTTCCGAACCGGTGGTAGTTCACGAGATCGGGAACGAGAAATGCGGCCGCTCCCACCGCTACCGCCGCCGTTGCGAACACAGCGCGCTTGATCTTCATTTATGCCTCCCTCACCGCAGCGCGCAGCGCGCCAAGCGCCTGCAGCGCGGCACGGTGACCCGAGCGCACGGCGCCGTCCATGGAACCGGCCCAGATGTCCGCCGTCTCGGTGCCCGACCAGATCAGCCGGCCCGCCGGCGGATGCAGGTGCTGGCCGAGTTTCGTCCAGAAGCCGGCGGGCATCGGGTTGATGCAGCTCATCGACCATGGGTCGGCCTTGCCCCAGTCGAGGTCGTGGTACTGCGTGGGTTTCAGCGCCTGGTCTCCGAACGCTTTCGCGTAGATGGCCGACAGGATCGGCTCGGCGGCACCGGGGTCGGCGGGCAGGTATCCGGGTTTGACGAAGGCGCTGATCACGCCGACCGAACCGTCCGGCGGCGAGTTGTCGACTGACCAGATCAGCGGGCCGTCAAGCGGCACGACCTGCCCGTTGTAGCCCTTGTCGCGCCAGAATGGCCGCGCGTAGACATGCGCGGTCTTGCGCATGGGCGCATGCGCCGGCCAGAGCCGGTGTAGTTGCGACCGCCCGGCAGGCAGCGGCGGATCGAACACGACCTGCTGGCACAGCGCGGGGTTCAGCGCGGCGATCACGTGACGGGCGCGCACCACGCCCTGGTCGGTGTGCAGTTCGACGATCTCGCGATCCCAGCCGGCGATCCTGCGCACCGGGCTGGACAGCCGGACCTTGTCGCCGAGCTCTTGCGCCATGCGGATGCTCAGGACCTGCGAGCCGCCGACGAAGCGGGTCTCCTGGGCACCGCCCTTGATCTTCTCGAGCGTGTCGTAGTTGCTGTTCGCGCTGTTGATCACCGACAGGTAGTGCAGGAGCCCGAGCTGCGCGGGCGGCGCGCCGAGCGACAGCGTCGCCGCCATGCTGAACGAGAACTTCTCCTCGTTGCTCAGGCCCTGCCGCGCGAGCCAGTCGCCCAGCGACAGCTTGTCGAGTTCCGTTGCTTTCGCCGCCTTCCATGGCGCGCCGCATGGTACGCCGCGTGCCATCTCGCTGAGTCTGGCGGCAACCTGGCCCTGGGCGCCGACGCCGCCCTGCAGGTCCTGGGCCACGCGGACGTCACCTGCCAGGAACACGGACTTGCCCGCGTAGTAGGTGCCGAAGGTGTCTACGCCAAGTTCGCGCGCCAGGTCGGCTATGGCGGTCTGGCCGGGCCCGATCCACTGGCCGCCGGCCTCGGAGACCACCTTGTTGCCGAGATCGTGGTTGTAGGTGCGCCCGCCGACGCGGTTGCGCGCCTCGAGCACGACGAACGACCGGCACCCGGCGCGCTTCAGGTCGCGTGCCGCGGTCAGTCCCGCGAGGCCGGCGCCGATGATCGCGACATCCAGCACATCAGGATCCGCGCCCGCCGGGCCAGCCTGTCGCGGGACAGCGGCTGCGCTGCGCGGCGCCGCGGCAACGGCCAGTGACGCGGCGCCAGCCACTGCCGCAAATCCGAGGAGCTGGCGCCGCGTGATTGCCTCCGGACCGGATCCCGGCGACTGCTTCCGGGCGGTGCCGGCTTCGTTCGCGTCCGGCGGACGCTTCGTGTGCTTGAACATGGGTATTGGTCACAGGCAAAAGTAGAATTTGCGACCTAATATAGGACACAAAGATAAACAAGTCAAAAGACTGTCATGTTGTGTTCTATTCACCCACTGGAACGGTAAAAATTGGTGTTTGGACAGGGAATACCCTGCCTTTTTCTTTTCTTTCATTTTTGTCATGATGTTCTAACGTTGGTAACGTGACCTACAAACGAAAGGCGCGGAGAAACGGGAGATCACGATGGACGAATCCAAGCGCAAGGCTTTCATGGAGGACGGTGCAGTCCTCATCGAAAGCTGTCTCAATGAAGAGCAACTGGCCGTGTGCCGGCAGGCCTACGACTGGGGTGTCGAAAACCCCGGCCCCGGTTCCTGCGACCTCTTCGCCGGAACCGAGCACAGGACGATGAACGACAACGCCAATCCCTACGCGAAGGCGCGGCTCGACGAACTGGTCGGCGCGCTGCCGTTCGGTCGCCTGTTCGCGGACCTGTGGGGCTCCGAGCATGTCTGGTATTTCGCCGAGGAACTGTTCCTCAAGAGCGGCGGCAAGAGCGGCCGCTCGCCCTGGCACCAGGACACCTCGTACCTGCCGTGGTCGGGCATGCATTTCGGCAATGCCTGGATCAGCTTCGAGTCCGTGCCCGGGCGCAATGCGCTGGAGATCGTGCGCGGTTCGCATCGCGGCACGCGCCACGACGGCACCACGTTCCAGAACGCCGAGGACCCGACCGACCCGCTGCACGGCAACGGCACATGGCCGCGCCTGCCGAACATCGAAGTCGAGCGCCGCGCGAAGCCCGAGGCCTACGACATCATTTCCTGGGCGACCAAGCCCGGCGACGTGCTGCTGCTGCATCCGGGCGTGCTGCATGGCGGCGGCGCGGTCGATGCGGACTTCCCGGACCGCCACACGCTCGTGCTGCGCTTCTTCGGCGACGACGCGACGTTCAGCCCCTTGCCCGACCATAGCGTCTCGGGCTTCACGCCGGCCGGCGTCCTGTTTGTCGACCAACTCGCATCGCTACGGCACGGCGATCCCTTCCGTGCTTCCTGTTTCCGCCAGCTTGTCTGAGAAAGGACATCACACTATGACGACCCCCACGACCCAACGACAGTCGATCGTCCCCCCGGGGACCGAAGCGCTCTACGGTGCCTTCCATTTTTCCCCGGCAACCCGTGTCGGCGACACCATCTGGGTGTCCGGCCAGGTTGGCATCGACGCCAGGATGATGCCGGCGGACGGCATGGCGGCGCAGGCGCGCATCGCGTTCGAGTCGCTGAAGGCGGTGCTCGCGGCCGCCGGTGCCAGCCTTGCCGACGTCGTCGAACTGACCACCTATCACACCAGCTTGCGCGATGAGCTGGCCGCCTTCACGCAGGTCAAGGACGAATACCTGCCGGAGCACTATCCCTCGTGGACCGCGGTCGGCGTGACCGAGCTCGCGCTTCCCGGGCTGTGCATCGAGGTCCAGGCCGTGGCAGTGGCCGGAAGCGGCGCTGCCTGAGCCCGATGTGTGCATGTCCGGCCGACACGTGGCCGGCTTCACAGCCTGTTTGCTGTCTTATTTTTTACCCTTATGTTTGTCTTAATGACCTAATTTAGGTTGTTTGTTCTACCTAAATGACTGGGCCGGCGCCATACCACTACATCGCCGGTCCTGAGAGGAGACACAGGTGAAATACACGACATTGTTCTTCAGCGCGACGCTTGCGCTCGGCGGGGCGGCCTATGCCGCCGATCAGGATGTGGCCCGGCTCGGCAAGGACCTCACGCCCGTGGGCGCCGAGCGCGCCGGCAACAAGGACGGGTCCATTCCGGAATGGACCGGCGGCGACATGAAGGCGCCGGCCGGCTGGAAGCCCGGCACGCCGCGCCCCGATCCCTATGCGAACGAAAAGCGCCAGTTCTCGATCGACGCCTCCAACGTCGACAAGTACAAGGACAAGCTCGCCCCCGGACAGTTCGAGATGGTGAAGACGATCCCGGGCTACCGCATGGACGTCTACACGACGCACCGCTCATGCGGATTCCCGGAATCCTTCTACGAGCGCACGAAGCAGAACGCGACGGCTGCGAAGCTCGCCGCCAACGGCCAGGACCTCACCGAAGCGCTGGGCGCCGCCGTGCCGTTCCCGATGCCGCAGAGCGGCGCCGAGGTGATGTGGAACCACAAGCTGCACTGGAAGGGCGAGGGCTTCAATATCACCTACGCCGGCTACATCCCGCCCAAGGGCAGCGAAGGCATCGGCGAACCGCTGAGCCAGGAGGAATGGCAGACGTCGCCGATGTGGTCGCCGTCGAACAAGGGCGTGGCCGACGCGCGCGGCATCGAAAGCCAGTATCTCAACGTCTTCACCGGCCCGCCGTCGATCGCCGGCGACGCGACGCTCACGCAGTACAACTTCGAGAAGGCCAACGACATCTGGCTGTACTTCTCGAGCCAGCGCCGCGTGCGCCGGGCGCCGACGTACCAGTACGACGCCCCGCAGCTCAACACCGAGAACCTGCTGATCGTCGACCAGTACATGCAGTTCAACGGCCCGCTCGACCGCTACGACTGGAAGGTGGCGGGCAAGAAAGAGCTGTACGTCCCCTACAACACGTACCGGCTCAACTCGCCCGCGAACAAGGTCGAGGATGTGGTCAAGCCGAAATACCTGAGCCGCGATCTGTCCCGCTACGAGCTGCACCGCGTGTGGGTGGTCGAAGCCAAGCTGAAGAGCGGCATGCGGCATACGTTCCCGAAGCGCCTGTTCTACATCGACGAGGACACCTGGACCATCCTGGTCGAGGACATGTACGACGCGCAGGGCAAGGTCTGGCG
>JACXTT010006732.1_pt1 | contig 16352 bp, 12 predicted proteins | sample 9270951 | NCBI WGS metagenome assembly JACXTT01 (sample SAMN15532306, study PRJNA645909) | rock metagenome | isolation source: weathered quartz diorite | place: Puerto Rico | collected 2017-06-21 | reverse complement strand
CGCAGTAACCGAGACCTCCTCATTAAGCCCTGCTACTTCCAACAACAGATTGACCTGTAGAGCGCTATCCGCATCAACAACCAAGCCCGTTTTCTTCTGTGTCTTGAATCCCTGTGCCTCAATTGAGAGCTCATATCGGCCGACAGGCAACGTCGGAAATGCATACAGACCTTGGTTATCTGTGATTGTCCTGAATTGTGTTCCGAGCGCCGTGTTCGTGAGAGTTAACATGACTCCAGGGATTACGCCGCCAGTAAAATCCTTGATAATCCCGGAAACGCTTCCTCCCGCTGCAGCTATGCCGAGAACGGGCACCAGTGTCAGGGCGATCAGTCCGCGTCGAGCTAAGAACATCCAGCCTCCAAAGCACAGTTTGCGAAAGTTTGATGGTATTCGGGCTCGCGACTGACGAAGTCTGAAGAGTTTCTGAATTGTTCGTCAGAAGCCTTACCAACGATTGACAGGAATGAGATGGTTCAGCACAATACGCCGGTGCGACAAAGAATCACAGTATGCGGCGCTCTTCTAGCGCTGTTCCTGAGCTCTCTTTATGGTCCGTTGTTCCATGTCCATGAAGATAGGGCTGGGGCGTTCTTGGTTCATGCGCACCTTCCCGAGTTCGAGACCATGGAGGACGAAACTGTCGTCCACATGGAGACACCGCATTCGCACGCGGCTGCGAGATCCGTTGACCTGCTTGTCACGATCGCGAGCCATTTCATCCACCTGGGTGCAGCGATTCAAAGCACCGCGTTGGCTCTGATTGAGCCACAAGCTTCGCCGGGTTTCGTAGCGCCGGCTTCGCCCCGCGCGCACGCGCCTCCGGCGCTGGAATCTCTTACTCCTCGCGCTCCTCCTGCCTGACATCTTGCCGTTGTCTGACGCGCCTTGGTGCGTCTACCTGCTAACCAACTGAATATTTCGCTCTATGAAACGTGCACTCAATTGCATTGCAGCCACGTTGCTGCTATTTGGCGCTTGCTCCAAACCGGCGCCGCCGGCCGCCCAGGCTGAACCTGAAGCCTTGTCGCGGACGGAATTTACGAATCGAGTGGAGAACTATTTCGAATACGAACCGCTCCATAGCGGGAAACCGAGCCAGGTGAGGATTCACCTCACGGATTTGTCGGATGGTTCGCCGGTAGAAAAGGCGGAGGTCACGCTCGCTGTGCGGGGGAAGGGGTCCGTCGAGCCCGCTGTTCAGGCGACGAGCCGAATCGGCAAAGTAGCCGGGATCTATGTCGCCGAGCTGACGGTGCCGAAGGCGGGTGTGTACGACATCGAATTTCATATCAAGAACGACAAGCTCGACGAGCGAATGCCGCTGAGCGATTTCAAGGTGGAGTGACAGTATGCAATTTTACAGAAGCGTTTTTTTGAGCGTTTTTTTCCCCTCCTTCGAGGAGGGGTCGCTGCGCCCTATAAACAAAATGCCACGCTACCTCGAACAGGGCGAAGCGGGGGAGGTCAAACAGTTGTCTGACCTCCCCGGCCGCGCCGATTCTGAGGTAGCGAAACTATTAGTTGATCGGCGCGGCCGCCCCTCCTCGAAGGAGGGGAAAATACGCGTGTTGTTGCTGGCGATCGTAGGCATGTTCAGTGCAATCTGTGCACATGCCCAGACGCCTCCCCTCACTCTCGATCGCGTTGTCAGCCTTTACCTCGAGCGGAACCTCGAACTGCAGGCCGCGAGATACCGGCTCGAGCGGACGAAGGCCGATCAGATTGCGGCACGGCTCCGACCAAATCCGACCGTCTCCCTCACAGCAGAAAACTTTCCGATCACGGGTCCCGTTGGCTTCGACCGTCTTTACGAGATTGGAACAACGTACGCCGACACCATCGAGCTTGGCGGCAAGCGCACCCTACGCGAGCGTGTAGCAAGCGCGACGATTTCCGCGGCTGAAGGACGATTCGCGGATGCGATGCGGCAAGGCATTGCCGAAGTCAAGCGCTTGTACTTTCAGGCCGTGCTCGCGAAGCAAGACATCGAGGTCGCGACAGAAAACCGGCAGACATTTCAACAACTCGTTCAGGTCAACCTCGCCCGATTTCAACAAGGCGCAATCCCCGAAGCCGACCTCATCAAAGTTCGTCTGGAGCGCATGAAGTTCGATTCCGCCGTTCGCCAAGCTGAGCTGAGTTTCCGGCAGGCCATGATCCGGATCGCGGAAAACCTGGAGGACGACGAAATCTCAAAGCGAGACGTCGCGATTGAAAGTAGCCCGCGCCTCATCAACCCGGACCTTCAAGCCCTGCTGCAAACCGGTCTTCGACAACGTCCCGATATCCAAGCAGCCGAGCACGAAGTCGAAGCGGCTAACGAACGGTTTGCGCTCGAGAACGCGCGCGCTAAACCAGACGTCTCTCCATTCGTCGGCTACAAACGGCTCGCGAGCGACAACACTGTCATGTTCGGGATCTCCGTGCCTCTCAAGATTCGTGACCGCAACCAGGCAGGCATTGCCCGTGCGGAGGCCGACCGGAAAGCGGCGATGGCGCTGTTGGAAGTGGCGAAGAGTCACACGATCGCTGAAGTCAGCGCCGCGTATGAGGCATTCCGCACGGCGAAGGAGCAGGTCCAGTCGTTTCGAGACGAGTTGTTGAACCAAGCTGAGGAGTCGCGAACGATTGCGATCGCCGCATATGAAGAAGGGGCGACACAACTCTTGTCTGTTCTGGAAGCGCAACGCACTCGCGCTGAAGTGCGGCAGCAATATTTCAGAACACTTTTCGACTATCAAGCAAGCCTCAGCGAGCTGGAGCTTGCTGTAGGTAAGGAAATCCAACCATGACGAAATGGATATTTCTCCTCGTTGCCGTTCTGCTGATTGCGGCGGTTTTGATTCTGTGGAAACGGCCCGCACAAACAGACGCCGAACCCGTTCCAGCGGCAACCGCATCAACCGGCATTGTTCAATTTCGTATGGAGCAGCAATGGCTCATCCATATGAAGCTGGCGAAAGCGGAGGAAGCCGACTTACTGCCGCAAATATATTCGATCGGCCGGGTCGTACCGAAGCCATCGAACCGGGCGCTGGTTGCTCCTCCCGTGAGTGGAATCATCGATGCGCGAGCCCTCCCGCAAATCGGCCAACGTGTCGCACGTGGCGAACTTCTCGCCACGGTTCTGCAAACACCCACCGCTGCGGAGGCGGCTCAAATTCGAATCGAAAATAGCCGCGTCGATGCGGAACGACGCCGGCTTGCCCAAGCTGAGATTGAAGCTCGCGCACGGTTGAATGCCGCAGCGGCGGAGGCCAACCGCGCGAAACGCCTGGTGGAGATGAAAGCTTATTCGCAGCGTCAACTCGAAACTGCGGAAGCCGATCGTAAAGCGGCGGAAGCGATTCTTGCAGGCATTCAAGAACAGATCAACGCACTGCAAACGGCAACGGCCGCTTCGAACTATCAAGTGACCGCGCCGATTTCGGGAACCGTCGTAGCGCTTAAAAAATCTCCCGGAGAAGAAGTGCATGCCGGAGAAGCGCTCTTGGAGATCGTCGCGCTCGATCAAGTCTGGGTCGAGGCACCCATCTTCGAGAAGGATCTCGGACGCGTGAAAAAGGAAGTTTCGGCGACTTTCACAACATCAGCCTATCCGGATAAAGAATTTCACGGCCGGCTAGTCAACGTGGGAGCCGTCGTGGACGAGCAAAGCCGTGCAGCAACGGCGGTCTTCGAAGTGAATAACGCATCCGGCGATTTGAAATTGAGAATGCAGGCAAACCTGCGCCTGGGTGTTGGAAAGAAGGCGCCCGTGCTCCTCGTCCCCAAGGAGTCCATCCTCGATAACGAAGGAAAGAAGATCGTTTACGTCTTGCGCACAGGTGAAGAGTTTGAACGTCGCGATGTGGTGATGGGCGATGAGTACGGCGACAAGGTCGCGATCATAACCGGCGTAAGACCTGGAGAACGCGTTGTCACCCAAGGCGCATATCAACTCAAGTTGCAGGAACTCCGGCCTGCGAACGCGGGCGCGCACACGCACGAGGTTTAGCTGCAAATTACGCCAATTACACCAAGAATATGCTGAACAAAATCATCCAATGGTCGATACAGAATCGGCTGATCGTCGTGATCGGCGCAGCCGTGCTCCTCGTCTACGGCGGAATCGTTGCATTGCGCGCGCCTGTAGACGTTTTTCCCGACTTGACGGCGCCGACTGTCACGATTCTCACGGAATCGCACGGCATGGCTCCCGAAGAAGTCGAAGCTCTCGTCAGCTTGCCTATCGAAGCGGTGATGAATGGTACGGCAGGTGTGTTCCGCGTACGTTCCAACTCCGCCGCCGGAATTTCGATTGTCTTTGTGGAGTTCAGTCTCGGAACGGACATCTACCGCGCGCGCCAACTCGTGACCGAAAAACTGAGTCAAGTACGGCTGCCGGCGGGAATCCGCGCACCGGTGCTGGGGCCGATCGCGTCAACGATGGGCGAGATCATGCTGATCTCGATGACCAGCAAGAGCACGACTTCGGCAATGGAACTTCGCTCCTTAGCCGATTGGGTCATTCGTCCACGCCTGTTGGGCGTCGCTGGCGTCGCGCAGGTCATGGTCATCGGTGGTGAGACGAAGCAATACCAAGTTCTCGTCGATCCCGCAAGACTTCGGGATTATGGCCTGACGTTAAAGGAAGTAAGCGACGCCGTTGGTGGAGCAAACGTAAATGCCTCCGGCGGATTCATGGAGAGGCCGGACCTGGAGTATTTCGTACGGGCTCGTGGCCGTGTCAACAATCTCGAAGACCTCGCAAACTCGGTCATCGCCGTTCGAAACGCAACCCCCATTCTCGTAAAGAATGTCGCGGACGTCCGGATCGGCCCTGCTCTCAAGCGAGGGGACGGCAGCTTCAACATGCATTCCGACGTGGTCGCGACAATTCAGAAGCAGCCCAATGCAAATACGCTCGATGTGACGAAGCAAATTGAATCGGCGCTCGCGACGCTAAAGCCGACACTACCGGACGACGTGACCATCGAGACCAAGGCATTTCAACAAGCCGCCTTCATCGACCGCGCCATCGATAACGTCAAGAATGCCCTTCTCGAAGGCGGCATTCTCGTCGCAATCGTGTTGTTCTTGTTTCTTTGGAATTTCCGGACGACCTTCATCAGCCTCACCGCAATGCCGCTTTCGCTCGTGACCGCCGTTCTAACGATGACGTACTTCGGACTTGGCATAAACACGATGACACTCGGCGGCCTTGCCATTGCGATTGGTGAACTGGTCGACGATGCAATCATCGATGTGGAGAATGTGTTCCGCCGCCTCCGGCTCAACGCCCAGTCGGGCATGACCGAGACACCGGCGGCCGTCATTTTCAAAGCTTCAAGTGAGATTCGATCCTCCATCGTGTTTGCGACGCTCATCATCATTCTCGTGTTTATGCCATTACTGAATCTCGGCGGCTTTGAAGGCCGCATGTTTGCGCCGCTCGCATTTGCTTACATCGCCTCTGTGGCTGCTTCCCTGCTAGTCGCCCTAACTGTCACGCCGGCCCTCTGCTATTTTCTGCTCGGCCGATCTCGCCTGGTTCGTGAAACCGGCGATTCGGCTCTCGTAAGGTGGTTGAAGCGCCATTACGCCAAGATGCTGGAGTGGACCATTCAACGGCCCGCGCCGATCATCGGAGTCTCCCTGGCTTTGCTCGTGATCGCCATCCTGCTTTTTCCGTTGATGGGTCGTGAATTCCTGCCGGCTTTCAATGAGGGAGCCCTGAATATCAACATTGCATTGCCGCCCGGAACATCGTTGAAGGAATCCAATCGCATCGGTCGAATTGTTGAGGAAACTCTCCATCGCACGCCTGAAGTGGTTTCGACAACGCGCAGGACCGGCCGCGCCGAGCTGGATGAGCATGCTGCCGGTGTTAACGCGAGCGAGATCGAAGTGGTGACACGGCCGCTCCATCGGCGTCAAGCGGAAGTTATGGAGGAAGTTCGTCAAAACCTCGCGCAGATTCCAGGCATCACTTCGGAAGTGGGACAACCTATGTCTCACCGGATGGACCATCTTCTCTCGGGTACTCGGGCTCAGATTGCAATCAAGTTGTTCGGGCCGGATCTAGTGACGCTTCGCAATAAAGCCGAAGAGATTCGTAAGGTCATGGAGACCGTTCCCGGAGTGGTGGACCTTTTAGTTGAACCTCAGGTTGGTGTTCCGCAGTTACAGATCAATTTGGATCGAAAACAGGCAGCAGCAGTCGGGCTGCGTGCCCAGAACCTTGCCGAAACGGTCGATACGGCGTTCAACGGTGAAGCCGTCTCCCAGGTACTGGAAAACCAGCGAACGTTCGATCTCGTAGTTCGATTCAACGATGCGGCAAGGCAATCGACGGAAGCCATCGCGTCGACTCTCATTGATACGCCAACCGGCGCCAAGGTTCCGATCAGCCAGGTGGCGTCCGTTCGGGTGGATCAGGGACCAAACACGATCAATCGCGAAAATGTGCAGCGGCGCATCATCGTCCAATCGAACGTCGCAGGACGCGATCTCGGATCGGTGATTAACGAAATCCGGCAAAAGATCGCACATGACGTCGCCCTGCCCGAGGGTTATTTCGTTCAATATGGCGGCCAGTTCGAAGCGCAGGAGGAAGCGGCGCGAAAGATCTCCATCATGAGCGTTGTTTCAGTCGCAGGAATCTTTCTACTCCTGTACCTTGCCCTGCAATCGTCGAGGCTGGCGCTCTTGGTCATGGCTAATCTCCCGCTCGCGCTTATTGGCGGCGTCATCATGGTGTTTGTTTCCGGCGGCACGTTGTCCATTGCATCGCTGGTGGGCTTTATCACCCTTTTCGGCATCGCAACGCGAAACGGGATCATGCTGGTCACGCACTACCGGCACCTCCTGCAGCAGGAAAGTGTGCCGTTCCGTCAATCGATTATTCAAGGTTCGCTGGAGCGTTTGAGCCCTATCCTCATGACGGCGCTCGTCACTGGTGTGGGCCTCATCCCGCTCGCCCTCGGCGCGGGACAACCGGGCAAGGAAATCCAACAGCCGATGGCGGTGGTCATCCTTGGAGGCATTGTCACATCGACATTTTTGAATATGATAGTCATCCCTCCGCTGTATTTTCGGTACGGTAGGGCTGGAGTCCGCGTCGAAGAACGCGCTGGGGGATTAGTTGAGGGGGTTCATGATTACGAAGCATAAATTGGCCGCAACGATCATGGCTGTACTGATCGTCATGATCACGGTACCGATGATCGCGATGGCCCACAACGTGTCCAAACGCGATGCCACTTTCGTGCAGGCAAACAAAGGCGCGGCGGTCGCACCGTTCTTGTATCTCGGCGCGAAACACATGGTCACGGGATATGACCATCTGCTGTTTTTAGTCGGAGTGATTTTCTTTCTCTACAAGTTGAAGGATGTTGTCCAGTACGTGAGCTTGTTCACGATCGGACACAGCATCACATTGCTCGGTGGTGTTCTCGGCGGGATTCACGCCAATTCGTACATCATCGATGCAATCATCGGATTCTCCGTTGTGTATAAAGCATTCGACAACATGGACGGCTTCAAACGGTTCTTTGGATTTCAGCCAAATACCCGCATCGCCGTGCTGATTTTTGGTTTGTTCCACGGCTTTGGTCTGGCCACGAAGCTTCAGGAATTTGCAGTGGCTCAAAATGGGTTGGTCACCAACATTGTCAGCTTCAACGTCGGCGTTGAAATCGGACAAGTGCTTGCACTAACAGCAGTGCTCATTGCGTTGAGTTATTGGCGCACACGCCGCGGGTTTCTGGAACACGCCTTCGTGACAAATACATTATTAATGGTGGGCGGTTTTACGCTGGTCGGATATCAGCTCACCGGATATTTTCTCGCAAAGTGAGTAAGGACATGACTGAAGACACGTACGTTGTAACCGTTAACCCGCCTTCAAAGAAAAAAATCGCTGTAGCGTGCATCATTGCGGCATTCGTCGCGGGGGCTCTCCTTGTTATAGCTGTCCTTCCGGCAGAATACGGAATCGATCCGCTGGGAACCGGCAAGGCACTACGCCTGATGGATCTTGCGAAAGCCGATGCTGCGAAGGCTTTGGAAAAGCCCGCCGAAGCCGCGCCCCTCAAAGCAGGCGAAGCATCGAATACAATTGCGCCGGTTTTGGAACCTGCTGCGAATGGAGGCGCGCCGACAGTCAAAGGCGCATTTATTCCACAGACCAAGGTCTACAAGATCGATTCGAGAGAGATGAAACTAGCGCCCGGTGAAGGGATGGAGATCAAGTACAACATGAAGAAAGGCGCTGGTCTGATTTACTCATGGACGGCAAGCGACAAGCTGCTCTTCGAATTTCATGGAGAACCCAACGTCAAACCGGCCGGCAAAGAAGGAACGGATTACTACGAAACCTATGACATCGATAACCAAATTGGAAGAGATCAAGGGCACGGCACCTTCATCGCGCCGACGACCGGCATTCATGGCTGGTTTTGGGAGAACAAGAGTTCCAATCCAGTCACGCTCAAACTTGTGTCATCCGGCTTCTACGATTGGGTTTTCCAAAACCGCAACGATAAAGAAACCGCTTTGAAGACGATGGACGTGGATCTCATACCAAGCCACCCCAAAGTCCCGGACGAAGTTCTCCGTTGAGCGGCTCGGCCGGTAACAACATACTTGGCTGACCCAGTTGTACCTTTTTTATAGCCGGCGTTCATCGAATTTTCAGATTCATCGAGTAAGATTCGGCAGGTGAGAATGTGGGCGCATATTGCAATCGTGCTCTTCTTTTCATCCGCTCTCTTTGGCCAAACCGCGACCTTGCGCGGTGTGGTCACAGACGAATCCGGCGCGATCGTTCCGACTGCAACGATAACCCTCACCGGAAACACGGGACGATCGAGTACCGCAGTTAGCGCGAGCGATGGTTCGTATTCCATTGCCGTTGGACCTGGCGACTATACGGTGCAGGCTTCCGCACCTGAACTCAAGTCCAGCTCCTTCAGGGTTGGAATTCGGCCCGGTGCACAAGTGCTGAACCTGCAGTTGAAAGTCACGTCTGTTGCGCAGGAAGTGACGGTCGAGGATCGAGCCACGGTTGTAACTCCCGAACCGGCGAATAATGCCAGCGCGACGGTTTTGGCTGGTGACGATTTGCAGGCGCTCTCCGATAATCCGGACGACCTCATTACGGAATTGATGGCGATTGCCGGCCCCAGCGCTGGGCTGGGAGGCGCTTCGGTTTTTATCGATGGCTTTACGGGAGGGCAGGTACCGTCGAAGGAATCCATTCGCGAGGTCCGCATCAATCAGAATCCTTTCTCGGCGGAGTATGACAAGGTCGGTACCGGAAGGATTGAGATCTTGACCAAGCCCGGAACGAATCAATTCCACGGAACTGAAGGTTTCAATTTCTCGAACGATTTTTGGAATACGCGCAATCCGTATGCACAGCAGAAGGCGCCGTTCCTCCTCAAAGAATACATCGGGAATCTAAGCGGTCCGATGAGCAAACGGGCTTCGTTCTTTCTCGATTTGCGCCGGGACGCGATAGACAACGGGGCGATCATCAATGGCACAACGCTCGATCCAGTCACGCTAGACATCGTCAATCCGTTCACCGACGTTTTCCGTATTCCACAGCGGCGCTTCAGTATCAATCCACGCACGGATTACCAACTGAGCGCAAACAACACGCTGAGCCTGCGATACAGCTTCACGCATACGGACATCCCTTTTTCGGGAGTCGGCGGCTTCAATCTGATCTCACGAGGTGTCCGCACCACCACAAAGGCTCATACAATCCAAGCTACCGACACGGCCGTTTTCGCTGAAAGCATGGTCAACGAGATCCGCTTCCAGTTTTCGAGGTCTCACAATGAAACCACGCCGGAAACGGTTGGGCCCGCCCTGCAGGTCTTGGACGCATTTAATGGTGGCGCGTCGCCCGCGGGACATTCCTTCGACACGCAAAACAATCACGAGTTTCAGGACTACGTTAGCGTTGTTCACGGGGCACACAGTTTCCGCTTTGGGGCGCGGCTAAGGCGTCAGTCGGTGGGCAACATTTCGCCACAAAGCTTTGCCGGTATATTTACGTTCGGTGGCGGAACAGCGCCGGCTCTCGATGCGAGCAACCAACCGGCGCTCGACGCTTCCGGACAACCGGTGCTTACTCCGATAACATCGATCGAACGTTACCGGCGAACGCTGTTCCTCCAGAGGCTTGGGTTCTCTCCATCGCAGGTCACGACTTTGGGAGGCGGGGCGACTCAGTTCACCATTGTCGCCGGCGATCCAAGTCTGTCGGCAAGCCAGTTTGATATCGGAACGTTCCTGGGTGACGACTGGAAGTTGAGCCGCGCTCTAACACTGAGCCTCGGACTGCGCTACGAAAAACAAACCAATATTCACGATCGCCGCGATTTCGCCCCACGTGCCGGCATCGCATGGGCGCCACGCGCGAAGACCGTCGTGCGTGCGGGATTTGGGATTTTCTACGACCGATTCGGCTTGGCCAACACGATGATCGCGCTCCGGCGTAATGGTGTGCGCCAGCAGCAATACGTCATTACAAATCCGGATTTCTTTCCTTCGATTCCGGCTGTTTCTTCGCTGGCGTTCTTCCAGTCCCCGCAAATTCGAGAACAGGTCAGCCCGAGTCTTGTCGCTCCGGCTTACTATCAAACCGCGCTCAGCTTCGAGCGCCAGCTCCGCTTCAACACGACGCTGGCGATCACGTACGCCAACTCGCACGGCTTGCACATGCTGCGAGCGCGGAGCATTGCCGCTCCTGCAGGAACCGTGTATCTGATCGAATCTTCCGGCCTGTACAACCAGAACCAACTCACGTTCAACGTGAATTCCCGCGCAAACAAATACGTATCGCTTACGGGGTCGTACACGCTGAACAAAGCCACGAGCAACACCGACGGCATCAATACATTTCCGGCAAATCCATATAGCTCTGAGGGCGAATATGGGCCGGCCGCAACGGACGTGCGTCATCGGGTCAGCTTAACTGGATCGATTAATACGAAATGGAATGTGGCCTTCAGTCCGTTGTTGAATGTCGCCTCCGGACCACCGTTCGACATAACGGTTGGCCGAGATCTATACGGAACGACGTTGTTCAACGGACGGCCAGGAATCGCCACAGATCTACTCAAGCCAGGCTTAATCCAAACTTCGTATGGTGTGCTCGATCCGAATCCCGCGGCCGACGAGAGAATCCTTCATCGAAACTATGGCCGTGGTCCGGGAACGATCTCCGTCAACTTGCGCGTCACGAAAACCTTCAGCCTGGGACCAAGACCGGCCGCTGTCGCTCAGGGCTCGGCGGCAAGTGACAAGCGCCCTTACACTTTGAGCATTGCGATGTCGACGCGAAACCTGCTGAATCACGTGAATCCCGGACCCATCATCGGCAACATCACGTCGCCGCTTTTTGGACACGCGAATCAACCGTCAGGCGGAGGAGGAAACGGCGGGTTTTCTGAAGCCGCGAATAACCGGCAACTGGAGCTTCAGACGCGGTTCACGTTTTGAGAAGGGGGCTCACACGTATACGAGACGTTCACCTTTCTTTGAGCGCAATCGCATCGCGACCTGCATGCCGGCTTCAACTTCCGATGCGCTTCGCGTTTTAAGAGGAAACCATTATGAACAGAATTGGTGCGACATTCCTGCTGATCGTTTCTGTGTGCGCGCTTCTAGCGTATAGCCAGGGAACTCCTTTGAAATTGGTGCAAACCATACCCATGCCCGGCGTGGAAGGACGAATTGATCACCTTAGTGTGGATGTCAAAGGCCAGCGATTATTCGTGGCCGCTTTGGGCAACAACACGCTCGAAGTAATCGACGTGGCTCAAGGTAAACGAAGTCGGAGTATCACCGGTCTTCGAGAACCTCAGGGCGTGGTCTACGTTCCTGAACTCGATCAGGTGGTGGTCGCGAATGGTGAGGACGGCACAGTGCGAACCTTTGATGCGAAATCCTTCATGACAGTATCGAGCCTAACGGTCGGTGATGATGCGGATAACGTTCGATACGACGCGGCCGGCGGGAAACTTGTCGTCGGTTACGGGGCTGGGGCACTCGGATTCATCGACGCCAAGTCCCACAAACTCATCGGCACAGTCAAGCTGTCCGCTCATCCTGAATCGTTTCAATTGGAGAAATCCAGGCCGAGAATCTACGTCAACGTACCGAATGCGAATCACATCGCCGTCGTCGACAGCAGTAAACAGACTGTGATCACGACGTGGCCGGTGGGCCAGTATCGCGCGAACTTTCCAATGACTTTGGATGAGGCACATCACCGCCTGTTTGTCGGTACGCGGAATCCAGCAAAACTCGTGGTTTTCGACACAGAATCCGGAAAGCAAGTCACGTCCCTCAACATCTCCGGCGATACGGATGATGTGTTCTTTGATCAAGAGAACAAGCGCATTTACGTTTCGGCCGGTGAAGGTAACATCGATGTTCTCAATCAGGTGGACGCCGATCGCTACGAACCAGGGCTGAAGATCGCCACCGCTTCAGGCGCGAGGACATCCTTATTTGTGGCCGACCTGCGTCGGATATTCCTCGCGGTTCCGCACCGTGGTACACAAGAACCTTCCATCCGTGTTTACGATGTGGCGAAGTGAGGAGGCTACCAATGAACTTGCTAACGAGAGTCCCCCTGATCATCGTGGCTACGTGGAGTATGGCAATGGCTCAAACACAAACAATCAACTTCGATAACTTCAAAACCGGAGACCCGCCTTCGGGCTGGACCGCCACCAAGACTGGCTCGGGACAAGCGAAGTGGACAATCGAGAAGGATGACACCGCTCCCAGTAAGCCGAATGTCTTGAAGCAATCCGGTGAGGCGACCTACCCCGTGTGCATCAAAGACGACACGAATCTCAAGGATGGCTTCGTCGAAGTAAAGTTCAAGCCGATCTCGGGCAAGGAAGACCAGGCCGGTGGAGTCATTTGGCGGGCGAAAGATGCGAACAATTACTACATTGCTCGCGCGAATGCATTAGAAGACAACGTCACCATCTACCACACCATCCAAGGTCGCCGTACCGAGAAGAAGCGCGCGAGTATGAAAGTCGCTACCAACCAATGGCACACGCTGCGAGTTGAGTTTCAAAACAATCATTTCACCGTGATGTTCGACGGCAAAAAAGCGTTGGAATGGGACGACGATACATTCAAGGACGCGGGCAAGGTCGGCGTCTGGACCAAAGCCGATAGCGTCACTCTGTTCGACGACTTCACCTACGGTGCAAAATGACGTGAGGACCAGACGCTCTGGAGATGTTCACACCAAATCCGCAGCAGGGATGTTGCTCGCTCGCCGTTCTCCGTCTTTCTCGAACGGGAGGATCATAACCTTCCAGAACTCGTTAGACTTGGGATAGGTTCTCGGATCAACCACGCCAAGTCGTTCTGGCAAGCTCCCTGGTCTGTACGAGAAAGTGCCAAATAGGATGTCGATGAACGAAAGTGTTTCAGTGTAAGAGAACAGCGATACCTCGGCCCGTACACTTCGTCATTCAGTGGTTCGACGTTTCCGACGATATCCTTCACGAATTCGTGCATCGCTGTGAGTGCATCTAACAGTTTCACGATCAGCCGCAAACGGCGCCCGCATCCCTCTTCAACGAAACGAAACCTACGCGCGCCGTTTGTCGGCTGCTTCGTGCTGTTAGGCGTGACCCAAGTTTACACCTTAAGCGGAGGACTTACCCTGCTGGGCGCTGCCCTGGTTCAACCTCTACCCCCTCTGGATTTCGAGCGGGAAGACGGTGTCCATGATTGATGCCCCGCCGTCCACGTGTATGACCTGACCCGTGATGAAGCTCGCCTCCTCCATGCACAGGAGCGCGACAGCGTTGCCGATGTCTTCCGGTGTGCCGAGCCGGCGCATTGGCGTCCACCCACTTTCGTGCCAGGCTTGTGTGGCGTCCTGAATCTCTTGTGGCAGAACGCGTAGCACGCTGCCCTCGACTAAGTTAGGTGGGCCGAAGACGCCACCGGGGCTGACGCCGTTGACGGTGATCCGGCGCGGCCCCAGGGCCACCGCGAAATAGCGTACCAATGAATCGAGCGCGGCCTTCGCCGAACCCATCGCCACCCACGGCTGCCAACTCCCTGTGCGCCCGCCGGGCGAGTAGGTGATGGCGATGATGCGGCCTCCGTCTGGCATCAGGCGGGCCGCCTCGCGCGCACTGACCAGGAACGCTTTGGCCTGCGAGTCCATGGCCTTGTCCCACTGCTCCAGGGTGATCTCCAGGGGCTTCTGGTAGAAGGTCGGGAGTGTGGTGCGGGCGTTGTTCACGAAGATGTCGAGAGTGCCGAACTCTTGGCGCACCCTCTCGAACATGAGGCTGATGTCTTCGGAGCGCGAGACGTCGGCCTGGACGATGAAGCCGCCCGAGCCGCGCTCGCGCACGCGGGCGAGTGTGTCTTGGGCGGCGGCCTCGTTCTCGAAATAGTTAATCGCCACCTTGGTGCCTTGCTCGGCGAGCTTCAGGGCAATGCCGCGACCGATGCCGCGCGAGCCTCCGGTGATCAGGGCGTGTTTCATGTCAGCCTCCTTAAAAGTCAGGCGAGGTGATGAGGTGCTTCTATTCTAGGACTGGAAGGCAAGTCAATAGTGATTCGGCTCACAAGTTCACTGCGTGTATGCTTCACTCAACCGAGCGCCGAACGGTTTCACGATCAGCCGCAAGCGGCGCGAGCCGGATCCAAAATGAAACCAACACCAATGCGCGCCGCTTGGCGGCTGCATCGTGGTGTTAGCCAGGTCATCGCGTAAGGAGCATGCTCGTGATGCGAACACCGGGAGGAACCCGTGCGGGATCGCGAATCGACCAGAGCGGCAGCTGACCGGATGTGTCAAGCTGGAAGCTGATTGCGAGTTCCTCGACGCGTGCGAAGAAGTTCCCCTCTCCGGATCCAACCCAATCGATTTTATACGCGGCTCGCAATTCTGCGTACGTTGATCCGACGCCTATCCCGGCTTTGGTCCGAAAGCCAGGGTCAAGCACGTTAACTCTCGTCACGACCAGGCCATTACCGGAAGGCCCGATTTCAGCGATGATGCTGGGAACGAGTTGTGCGCCAAACCGCTTTAGTTCAAGGGCCGGCGATAAGTGCCCCTCAAGCCGTAGATCGACGAGTTTTGCCCGCTCTCGAAACTCACTATAGACAGAGTCGGCGGTTGCGCCTATGGCTACGGAACCCGCGCGCCCACGTTCCACAACCAGCGTTTCTTGCTGCGGCACCACCGCTTGCAAGGTCACGAACAGCGCCAGAGCATGCAGCCGCATTGGTCCCTCCTGTCGTCTAGGCTAACATCGTAATCACCGGCCACGAATCGACCGCCGCCGCACGATTATGAAGACCGCATATGCCTTGGCGCAATTGGATGAGCGATCGGTTTGTCATCAGTAAGTCGATGGCGCGCAAGATATTGAAGCGTGTTTCTATCACGGTCAGGAGAAAACAGGGCAAGATTTATTGCCGTCGATCCTGCCGCATATGCGCCTAAGATCTTATGCAGCCGTTACCGATCAATTCAAAGGACCTGATACCGACATCAACTTGCATTGCTCTTCCGATCTTCGCGAGAGGTCAAAGCGCTTATAGACAGTGCCAATGACAAATCCGGCAGGATTTCGATTTGCTTTAGCCTCGTATGGTGAGCCACATCTATTTTAGTCGTCGAGGTCTCGGTACTAGTTTTCCTCCAAATCCTCGGCCATCAGCATGAGCCAAAAGACGGAGAGATCCAGGTGCCCGTTTCAAACGCAAGTCCAGGATGCCGGCCAGCCGGTCCTGCACCTTTCGTACAAGCTCGTCGAGATCGCTTTTACGTAGCCGCACTTCGACAACTTCCAAATCGAGATGATTTTTCATGGGCCCGATCTGCCAACTGTCCGATATCAATTCGAGGCTCATGAACAGATCGCGGCAGCGCACCGGAAGCATGATCGGATATCGGCCACGGGCAAGCCGTTTCGTGTGTTTCTCTTCGACAAACCAGTCGTGCAATAACGAGTCCTCGCAATGTTTCCATAACCACATTTCATCCGGATCATCGAAGACAACTTCGCTATTGGCTCTACGGTCCAAATCCTCTTCGTCTTCCTTTAGACAAGCGAAGAAATCCACGTCGTCCCACACGCCGGCGCCGTCGACACACGATGGATATTTTCGGCCAGGGGATCGATCAAGCACCGTTTCCAATTCAAGTGACATCGTCCAGTTCGCGAGTTGTCCCACCGCCGATGGATTTTGCACGGACATGTAGTCTTTGATCAGCTTTTCCCACGTGCGCACTTCCACTGTCGTGGTCGTGAATCCGTCACGATTCTGGAATGAGAACTTCACGAGAT
>JACXTT010006731.1_pt1 | contig 16360 bp, 17 predicted proteins | sample 9270951 | NCBI WGS metagenome assembly JACXTT01 (sample SAMN15532306, study PRJNA645909) | rock metagenome | isolation source: weathered quartz diorite | place: Puerto Rico | collected 2017-06-21 | reverse complement strand
CCGCGGCGATCGGCGCGAACTCGCGCAACGAGGGGCTGATCTGTCCGCAAACCTGCGGACCCGAGGCGGCCTGGGCCAGCCCCGAGATGCAGATCGTTGCCGCGTCCTCGCTCATTCAATTTGCCAATCACTTCAAGGGCACCCAGGTGCTCGGGCGGCCCAAGCCCGGCATCAAGGCCGAGACCGCGGGCACGATGCTCGATCTCGCCGACATCAAAGGCCAGGAAAGCGCCAAGCGTGCGCTCGAGATCGCGGCCGCCGGCGGGCACAATCTTCTGATGATCGGCCCGCCGGGCTCCGGCAAATCGATGCTGGCGGCGCGGTTGCCAACCATCCTGCCGACACTATCGCCGGCCGAGCTTCTCGAAGTGTCAATGATCGCCTCGGTCGCAGGCGAGATCGAGGACGGCGTGCTGACCGACCGGCGGCCGTTCCGCACGCCGCATCATTCGGCTTCGATGCCGGCGCTGGTCGGCGGCGGCTTGCGAGCGAAACCCGGCGAAGTGTCGCTCGCCCATCACGGCGTGCTGTTCCTCGACGAATTGCCGGAGTTCCAGCCGCACGTGCTCGATGCGCTGCGCCAGCCGCTCGAGACCGGCGAGGTCTCGATCGCGCGCGCCAACCACCGCGTCACCTATCCGGCGCGCTTCATGCTGGTGGCGGCGATGAATCCCTGCCGCTGCGGGCACGCCAGCGATCCGGGCTTCTCATGCCGGAAGGGACCGAACACGCGTTGCGCCGCCGAATATCAAACGCGCATTTCAGGCCCGCTGCTCGACCGCATCGATCTCAACATCGAGGTGCCGGCCGTCACCGCCTCCGACCTGATCCTGCCGCCCCCGGCCGAAGGCAGCAAAGAGGTCGCGGCCCGCGTGGCGCGGGCGCGCGCCGTGCAGGCCGAGCGCTATGCGGCGCTGGGCCTCGATGGCGTGCTTACCAACTCCGCCGCGCCCTCGGCGCTGCTCGAGAACGTGGCGCGGCCGGACAGCACCGGGATGACACTGCTCCGCGACGCAGCCGACGCCATGCGGCTGTCGGCGCGCGGCTATCATCGGGTGCTGCGCGTGGCGCGCACGCTCGCCGATCTCGACGGCGCGGAGAAAGTCGGCCGGGTGCATCTCGCCGAGGCGCTGAGCTACCGCGCGCTGCTGGATCAGGTGCAGCGCGCGGCGTAAGCGGCTAGTGTCCCGAACCCGAAGTTCGCGCGCATGCTCAGCAGGCTCTTTCGCGAACTTCGGGTTCAAAGGGACACTAGAATCACTATGCTTGCCAGTGTCGCTTTGGTTCGGAAGTTCGCTTAGAAGCAAGCTGAGAATGCGGGCGAACTTCCGAACCGCGACACTGGCGCTCAATCCATCTGCTCGCGCCAATAGCCCAGCGCTTCCTGGCCGGCGCGATCCGAATAGCTGAACAGCTCAAGCTCGCTGTCCGCCGTGAAGCTGTAGGGCAGCCATGGCGTCGCCACAAAGACGTCATGGGCGCCGATCTTGAATTCATTGTCGCCGATCCGCGCGGTGCCTTCCCCGCGATGCACCGCGAACACCGCGCTACCGGTCGAGCGATAAAGCTTGCCGGAGAAGCCTTGCGGCAGCCGCTGCATCGACACCGCCATGGTCGGGAATGGATGCCTGCCGGTGGCCGGATTGGTGTAGCGCAATTTGAAGCCGTGCGCCGGGTGCGGCTTGCCCGCGCGCGCGAGGCTGTCGAGCGCAGCGTGGGTGCGCTCGTAGGGATAGATCAGCACCGGTGTCGAATGCCCGTCGGAATGAAACTCGTCCGGAATGAGGTTCATGCCGTACATCGAGATCGACTCGCCCTCGGGCCGGTTGAGCGGCTGCTTCTCTTCCGGATAGGGCTCGTAGAACGCCGCGCCGAAGAAGCGCGCGAACGGCGTGTCGAGCCCATCGAGCCACACCACTGGCGCGGTGCCGTGATTGCCGTGATCGTGCCAGGCCCAGGCCGGTGTCACGACGAAATCGCCGGGCTTCATCGGCAGCTTCTCGCCCGCCACTGCGGTGTAGGCGCCCTCGCCTTCGACGATGAAGCGCAGCGCGCTCGGCGTGTGACGATGCGACGGCGCGACCTCGCCTGGCAGAATGATCTGGAGACCGGCGAACAGCGAGTCGCACACGAACGTGGTGCCGCGGAGCGTCGGATTCTCCAGGCACAGCACCCGGCGCGAGGCTTCTTTCTTGGTGACCATCTCACAGGCGCGAAGCAGTTGCGGCCGCACCTCGGCGTAGCTCCAATGCGCCGGCACACACTTGGTGCCTGGCTTGAGCCCGCCGACCCGCTCCCAGAGCGGAAACAGGCTCATGTCCTTCACCTCGTCGACGAAGCGCCCGTAGTCGGAATTGGCTCGGCTTGCGACTGCCATGATCGGCTCCCGGCGTAATGCTTTGAGTTGGGGCAAACTGTCCCGCGCCGGACACGCGAACGTCAACCCCGGTTAAGCCGGCGGTAACCTTAACGAACTATGGTGATCGGCGTGAACCGTATCCTTGTGGTGGTGGCGTGAACCGTATCCATAAAGCACTCATCTTCGCCGCGGCGCTCGCCGTCCCCGCCGCCATCCACGGCATGCAGGCCGAACCCAAGCAGCCGCCCTGTTTCGCCAGCGGCGCCTCGACCTACCAGATCGTCGCCAACGCTGCGGCTCCCGACTATCGCATCCGCATCGACAGCGAGGCCAAGAAGCCCGATCTCAGGATGCAGCTGGTCGACCGCCCCGAGCGCGCCGACTTCGTGCTGGTCGATGATTTCAGCGGCGGCGAGCCCGCCACCTGCCGGTCGTCGACGCCGGTGCGCACTGTCGCGCTCGACAGCACCGCCAGCAAGCCCGACGTCACGGTGCATCTGTCCGCCGATGCAAAGGGCGCCGACTACCGGATCTACGTGCGTTCGGCCCGCTTCTCGCAGCAGGACGCCGCGGCCCTGCTCGCCGCGATGTGGGAGGCCGACCAGCGCCACCAAGTGGCATTGCGGTGATCGCGGCGTGGAACGCGCGCCCGCGGCGCGCATCGGCTTCGGCTCTTAACGTCCCGTAAACCACCTCGCCCATTCGACCGCGCGGTAAGGACAACCGCAAGGTTCGAAGCCCAATCATTCGCTCAGAACATTTGGGGCCGTTCGCCGCGCCGGAAGCCACCGCGCGGCCGGACGCCGGGGCAAGGGGCAGGCGTTGATGCAGGTTCGTCCGGTCACGGGCATGCCGCGCGCGCGCTATCGCGTGGTCGCCCGAATTGCGCTCTGGCTGCTGCGCTGGACGTTCATCGCCATCGGCGCTTTGACCGCGGCCTCGGTGCTGTTCGCCCATCTCTATCGCGTCAACGAAGAGATCTACGATCCGTCGATGTTTGCGATCGGCGTCGGCGGGCTGTTCTCCGTCGCCTGCGGCGTCATGCTGATCCTGCTCGCCCGTAACGGCCGGCTTCGGGTCGAGCTGCAAAGCGCCAAGGCCCGCTGCGAGGCGCTGGCCGACGGCGTCTGGGAATTGAAGGAAGCCGAGGCGCGTGCCTCGAGTCTCCTTGAAGCGCAAGGCGACGTCATCGTCCGCCGCGACAAAGAAGGCCGCATCACTTACGCCAACGACGCTTATTGCGCACTGGCCGGCCAGCCGCGCGACGCACTCCTCGGCACGACGGCGGGATTGCAGTCGGTGCAGCAGGGCCGCAGCACCGTGCTGCCCGACGGCACGCATCTGCATGACCAGCAGGTCAAGACACCGTCGGGCCCGCGCTGGCTCGCCTGGCGCGACGTGGTGGTGTGGGCCGAGCAGGCGGAAAGCGCCGAGGTGCAGAGCGTCGGCCGCGATGTCACCGATCGCATCGAAGCCGAGCACGCGCTCGCCGACGCGCGCGACGCCGCCGAGACCGCAAACCGCGCCAAGTCGCGCTTCCTCGCCATGGTGTCGCACGAGATCCGCACGCCGCTGAACGGCATCCTCGGCATGGCCGAGCTCTTGCGCGACACGGTGCTGACGCCCGAGCAGGGAACTTACGTGCGCGCCACCCGCACCTCGGGCGAGGCGCTGCTGTCGCTGATCGAGGAGGTGCTGGACTTCTCCAAGATCGAAGCCGGCAAGCTCGAGCTTGCCTCCGAGCCCGTGTCGCTGACCACGCTCATTGAAGACGTGGTCGAACTGATCAGCCCGCGCGCCCAGGCCAAGGGCCTGGAGATCGCAGCCGACGTCGACGAGCGTCTGCCCGAGCGCGTGCTGGGCGACGCGACCAGGCTTCGCCAGGTGCTGCTCAATCTCGCCGGCAACGCCGTCAAGTTCACCGAGACCGGCGGGGTCAGCGTCGTGGTCGAGGCGGGCGCCGCGGACGGCGAGATCGCCTTTGCCGTGCGCGACACCGGCATCGGCATCGCGCCGGATCAGCAGGCGCGGATCTTCCACGAGTTCGAGCAGGCGGACGGCGGCGCGAACCGCAAGTTCGGCGGCACCGGACTGGGACTCGCGATCTCGCGGCGCATCGTCGAGCGCATGGGCGGACGCATCGAGCTCGAAAGCGTGCTCGACCGCGGCTCGACCTTCCGCGTCGTCGTCCCGCTGGCTGAGGCTCCCGCCACCGACGCGCCGCGTTTCGCGGCGCCGGTGCTCGAAGGCAACGCCGTCCTGGTGATCTCGCCGCCGACCGTCGAGGTGTGCCTGATCAAGCGGCGGCTCAAGCGCTGGAACGCAACCGTCGAACGGGCCTCGACCGGCCTCGTCGCCGAGGTGCTGGCCGAGCAGCGCTGGGACGCGGTGCTGGTCGATCATTCGATTGGCATGGAGGCTGCGGCCGAGGCCGCCAAAGCCGCCCGCGATAGCGTCGCGCGGCGCATCATTCTGATCACGCCCAGCGAACGGCATCGCCTGCCCGCGTTCAAAGAGGCAGGCTTCACCGGCTATCTGGTGAAGCCGGTCCGCTCGGCTTCGCTGAAGGCTCTGCTTGCCGCGGCACCCGAATTCGAAAGCAGCCCTGCGCCGGCCGAAGCGGATGCGTCCGAGGTCGAGACGCCCGCGCCGGAGGCGCCTGCTCCGTCGCTCGCGGTGCTGGTCGCCGAGGACAACGGCATCAATGCACTGCTGACGCGCTCGCTGCTGACGCGGCTCAGCCATCGCCCGGAGGTCGCGCCTGACGGCGCGGCCGCGATCGAAGCGTGGCAGGCCGCACAGGACAATGGCTCGCCCTACGATCTGATCCTGATGGACGTACACATGCCGGGCATGGACGGGCTCGAGGCCGCGCGCCGCATTCGCGCCACCGAAGCCGAAAGCGGCAAGCCGCGCACGCCAATCATCGCGCTGACCGCCAACGCCTTCGACGAGGACCGCGACGCCTGCCTTGCCGCCGGCATGGACGGCTTCCTGGTCAAGCCGCTTGAGCGCGAACGGCTTGTCGAGGTGCTGGCTTCAGTGGCTGGGAAAGCGTCGGTCGCGGCCTGATCCGCGTTTCGTCGCCTCACAGCTTCCTGAGCGCGACCTCTTCGATCATGTGGCTCGTGCCCTTCTTCAGGATCAAGTCGGCACGCTGCCGGGTCGGCAAGATGTTCTCGTGGAGATTGACGAGATTGATCCGCTCCCAGATCGAGGTCGCGGTCTCGACCGCCTCCTGGTCGCTCAGCTTTGAATAGCGGTGGAAGTAGGATTTCGGATCGCGGAATGCGGTGCCGCGCAGCGTGAGGAAGCGGTCGACGTACCAGCCTCTCAAGACGTTTTCATCGGCATCCAGATAGACCGAGAAATCGAAGAAATCCGATACAAAGGGGATCGCCGTGCCGTCCTTGGGCAGACGGCCGGTCTGCAGCACGTTGAGCCCTTCCACGATCAAAATGTCCGGCCGATCAATCTCGATCCACTGGTTTGGAATGACGTCATACACCAGATGGGAATAGATCGGCGCGCGCACCGGACGCCGTCCGGCTTTGACATCCGACAGGAACAGCAGCAGGCCCGGCAGATCGTAGCTTTCCGGAAAGCCCTTCTTCTCCATCAGCCCTTCGCGCTCGAGCACCGCGTTCGGCAGCAGGAACCCGTCGGTGGTGATGAGATCGACGGTCGGCACATTCGGCCAGCGCGCCAGCAAGGCTTGCAGCACGCGTGCGGTTGTCGACTTGCCGACCGCGACCGAGCCAGCGACGCCGATGACGTAGGGCACCTTAGCGTCCTCGCCGCCGAGGAAGCGCTGCTGCGCGCGATGCAGCCGCTGCGTCGCCGCGACATAAAGCGACAACAGCCGGGTCAGCGGCAGATAGATATCCTCGACCTCCAGCATGTCGAGGCGGTCGTGCATCGAACGCAGCCGATTGACCTCGTCCGATGCCAGCGTCATCGGCATGTCTTCGCGCAACGCGGCCCATTCGGATCGCGAGTAGGTTATGAACGGCGAAAGCCCATCGTCGACGCGCTGTTCCATTCAGACACTCAGCCGCCAGAACTCATTCGTTAGGCCGCGACGCCTTTTCCTCGAGTCCGGATTTCTTGGTGCGGGTTTCGAGCAGGGCCTCGACCTCCGCAAGCTTGATGCCGCGGACGTGCAGCATGACCAGCAGGTGATACAGCACGTCGGCGGACTCCCCGATCACGCGATCGCGGTCCTCGGCGGCGACGGCCAGCACGGCTTCAACAGCCTCCTCGCCGAATTTCTTGGCGCACTGCGCGGCGCCCTTATCGAGGAGCTTGCGGGTGTAGGACTGCTCGGCCGGGGCGGTGGCGCGGTCGACGATGCGCCGCTCCAGGTCGGCCAGGGTAAATTTGCTCATGGCCTTGAAATAGCACCTCTTCCGCCAAGCCGGGAGTCACGGCACGGCGATTGGTTGACGGCAGAGGCGGCCCGGCGCGGCTTTACGCAGGGTTGCCCTGCGTTAGCATGGCTTGATGTCCAGACCCGTTCTCGACTTCTGGTTCGACTTCGCCTCGACCTACTCCTACCTGGCGGCCGGCCGCATCGGAGCGCTAGCGGCCGAAGCCGGCGTCGACGTGCGCTTCCGGCCGTTCCTGCTCGGTCCGATCTTCAAGGCCCAGGGCTGGGATACGTCGCCGTTCAACCTCTATTCGGCCAAGGGCTGCAACATGTGGCGCGACCTGGAGCGGCTCTCGGAAGACTTAGGTATGCCGTTCCGGCGGCCGGAGCCGTTCCCGCAGAACAGCCTGCTGCCGGCGCGGGTGGCACTCGTCGGGCTCAAGGAGGGCTGGGGCGAGCGGTTCTGCTGCGAGGTGTTTCGCGCGCATTTCGGCCACGGCCGCCGGATCGACGAGGCGGCAACACTCGCTGAAATCCTCTCGTGGCTTGGCGCCGATGCCGGGGCCGTGCTGGCCGCGGCGCAAGCCGACGACAACAAGGCGCGTCTGCGGGCGCAGACCGAGGAGGCGCAGCGGCTCGGCCTCTACGGCGCGCCAAGCTTCGTCACCGCCACGGGCGAGCTGTTCTGGGGCAACGACCGGCTCGAGCAGGCGCTGCGCTGGGCCAAACGCGGCAAATAGCCCTCGCGCTTAAGGATCAAGCCGCATCGGCAGGCCGGCGCGCGCCATGTGCTGCTTTGCCTCGCGCACGGTGTGCTCGCCGAAATGGAAGATCGAAGCGGCCAGCACCGCCGTGGCGTGGCCGTCTCGGATGCCCGCGACCAGATGATCCAGCGTGCCGACGCCGCCCGAGGCGATCACCGGAACCGGCACGGCGTCGGCCACCGCGCGCGTGAGCGCGATATCGAAGCCGGACTTGGTGCCGTCGCGGTCCATCGAGGTGAGCAGGATCTCGCCGGCGCCGAGCGACACCACCTCGCGGGCGTAGTCGATGGCGTCGATGCCGGTCGGCTTGCGGCCGCCATGGGTGAAAATCTCCCAACGGCCGTTCTCGCCGGGCTGCGACACCTTCTTGGCGTCGATCGCGACGACGATGCACTGGTCGCCGAACTTCTCGGCGGCCTCCTTGACGAAAGCGCGGCGGTTCACCGCGGCGGTGTTGATCGACACCTTGTCGGCGCCGCAGGTGAGCAACTTGCGGATGTCGTCGGTGGCGCGCACCCCGCCGCCGACCGTGAGCGGCATGAAGCAGGCCTCCGCGGTCCGCTGCACCACGTCGAAGATGGTATCGCGGTTCTCGTGGCTCGCCGTGATGTCGAGGAAGCACAGCTCGTCCGCGCCGGCCGTGTCATAGGCGATCGCGGCCTCCACCGGGTCGCCGGCATCGCGCAGGTCAACGAAGTTGACGCCCTTGACGACGCGGCCGTCCTTCACGTCGAGGCAGGGAATGACGCGGACCTTGAACATGACGGCGGACCTATGCCAATGAAAACACTGCTATAATGGCGTTGCACGCCATATAAGCCCGCGCGGTATACACGGAGCGGCGAGCCTCGGCGAGTCCCGATGCCAAGGCCTCACCTGGCAAACAGCGAGTTCGGACGAGCGTGATTTCAACCATCAAGAACATCAAGAGCACCGTCCCCTACATCACGTTCCGGCGCTACAACAAGGCGCTGCGGCGGCTCGTCAAGCTGCCGGGCTATCTCGGCACGAGCCACAGCTGCCCGCTCTGCGGCGTGGGGCTGCGCGCCTTCAAGCCGATGTGGAAGTCCTACGGCCGCAACATCGAGCGCTACGGCTATATCCATCGCCACGCCGAGATGGAGACCTTCAACCTCGCGGCGATGACCTGCCCGAAGTGCGACGCCACCGACCGCGAGCGGCTGATGGCGATCTACCTCGACGAGGTATGGCCGTCGTTCCCGAAGGACAAGCCCGTCCGGCTGGTCGACTTCGCGCCGGCCTATCCGCTGAGCCAGAAGATCCAGCAATATCCGAGGGTCGCCTACCGCAGCGCGGACCTCATGCGCCGCGACGTGCAGGACAATATCGACCTGACCAACATCGCCTATCTGGACGAGTCGGTCGACGTGTTCATCTGCTCGCACGTGCTGGAGCACATTCCCGACGACCGCAAGGCAATGCGCGAGCTTCGCCGCGTGCTGCGCCCCGGCGGCTTCGGCCTGATGCTGGTGCCACTCGTTATTGGCATCGACGAGACCACCGAGGAGCTGGGCGAGAGCTCGATCGAATATCGCTGGAAGCATTTCGGCATGGGCGATCACGTGCGCCAATACGGCCGGCGCGATTTCGTCGATCGCCTGACCGCATCAGGCTTCAAGGTCGATCAGCTCGGCGTGAATCATTTCGGCGCCGAGAAATTCCGGCGTCACGGCATTGCCGACAATTCGATCCTGTACGTGGTACGACGCTAGTTTCGAGCGCTGCGCAGCAGCGTCAGGGCTTCCACCGCATCAAGCCGCCCATCGTAGAGCGCGCGGCCGGCAATCGCGCCTTGCAGCTTGCGCGCCCGCAGCTCGGTCAACACCTTGACGTCGTCGATCGACGCAAGCCCGCCCGACGCCACGACCGGGATCGAGATCGCATCGGCGAGCCCGATGGTGGCGTCCCAGTTGATGCCTTTGAGCATGCCGTCGCGCGCCACGTCGGTGTAGATGATCGCCGCCACGCCCGCATCCTCGAAGCGCCTGGCGATCTCGAGCGCGGACAGCTCCGAGGTCTCGGCCCAGCCCTGGACCGCGACCTTGCCATCCTTGGCGTCGAGGCCGACCGCCACGCGCTTGGGAAACTTCTTGGCCGCGTCCTTGACCAGCGCGGGATCGCGCACCGCGGCGGTGCCGATGATGACGCGATCGACGCCCTTTTCCAGCCAGCCCTCGATGGTCGCCATGTCGCGGATGCCGCCGCCAAGCTGCACGCAGAGGCCCACAGTCTCGAGGATGCGGTCGACCGCCGCGGCATTCATCGGCTTGCCGGCGAACGCGCCGTCGAGGTCGACGACGTGCAGATGCCGGAAGCCCTGGGTCTCGAAGGTGTGCGCTTGGGCTGCCGGATCGCGGTTGAACACGGTGGCGCGGTCCATGTCGCCCTGCTTGAGGCGCACGGCAAGGCCGTCCTTCAGATCAATCGCAGGAAACAGGATCACAGGTGACTCGCAGACCAGACGTTCGGGCGCCGCGTTCAGGGCTTCCAATTCAGGAAATTCGCGATCAGCGCAAGCCCAAGTTTCTGGCTCTTTTCCGGGTGGAATTGGGTTCCCGCCATGTTGCCGCGGGCGACCACGGCCGTGATCGGCCCGCCGTAATCGGCCTGCGCGACCAGGTCCGCGCCGTCCTGCGGGCGAAGCTGGTAGGAGTGCACAAAATAGGCATGCAGGCCGTCCGGCCCGAGCGGAATGCCCTCAAGCAGCCTGTGCGAGCCGTTCGATTCTTGGGCGGCCAGCGTGTTCCAGCCCATGTGCGGGATCTTCAGCGACGGATCGGACGGCGTGATCTTGTCGACCTCGCCGCGGATCCAGCCGAGCCCGTCGGTGACCACATATTCGCGGCCGCGGTCGGCCATCAGCTGCATGCCGACGCAGATGCCGAGAAACGGCCGGCCCTTGCCGCGCACCGTCTCCTCCAGCGCCTCGACCATGCCGGGCACGGCATCGAGGCCGTGGCGGCAGTCGGCGAAGGCGCCAACGCCCGGCAGCACCACGCGGTCAGCCTTCCGCACAGCGTCGGGATCGCGTGTCACGACGATGGGCTGGTCGTGGCCGCTCTCGCGGGCGGCGCGCTCGAACGCCTTGGCGGCCGAGTGCAGATTGCCGGAGCCGTAATCGACGATCGCGACGCTCATCGGCGTGGCTCGGGTTGCGGAAACAGCCCGAGCACCTCGGGCGAAGACGGCATGATCGGACCCGACGGGGTCCGCGTCGCGGCGGGCGGGACGGAAGACGCGCCACCGGTCCAGGATTCGAAGAACCGCCGCTCGGCCTCCTCGAGATCTTGCGCGGCCACGATGCCGGCTTGCGTCCAGCGGCGGCGCAAGCCGAAGCGCCGCAGCGAGCCTGCCTCGCAGCCGATCAGCAAGGCGATCAGGACGCCCACAGCCAACTGCACGGCGGTGGGGATGCCAAGCGCCATCAGGCCGGCCATCAGCGCCGTGGTGAGCACGAGATAGATCAGCAGCACCAGCCAAAGCCCGTGCCAGAGCATCCAGACCGGCCCGAGCAGGAACGCCCAGAAATAGAAGCCGTCGCGCACGAAGCGGAAGCGATCCGGATCGGGCGTCACCTCGCCGTCGCGCAGCACCGGCACATGGACCGTATAGATCTTCATCGCACTCTCCGGCCGCAGCTCACGGCCCCGATCGTCAGCCACCAAGTTCAGCCACCAAGCGAACCCTTGGTCGACGGTACCTCGCCGGCGGCGCGCGGATCGATGGCGAAGGCCGCCCGCAGCGCGCGTGCCAGGCCCTTGAAGCAAGACTCGGCAATGTGGTGATCGTTTGTCCCGTACAGCGTCTCGACGTGCAAAGTGACCCCCGCGTTCATGGCGAAGGCCTGAAACCACTCCTGCACCAGCTCGGTGTCGAAGGCGCCGACCTTGTCGCGGCCGAACTTGGCCTTGAACACCAGGAACGGCCGGCCCGACACGTCGATGGCCACGCGGGTCAGCGCCTCGTCCATCGGCATGTGGAGGCTCGCATAGCGGGTGATGCCCTTCATGTCGCCCAGCGCCTGCTTCACGGCCTGGCCGAGCGCGATGCCGACGTCCTCCGTGGTGTGGTGGTGGTCGATGTGCAGGTCGCCCTTGGCCTTGACCGTGATGTCGATGCGCGAGTGCCGGGCCAGCAGGTCGAGCATGTGGTCGAAAAAGCCGATGCCGGTCGAAATGTTGGAGACGCCCTTGCCGTCCACGTTCACCGACACCTCGATGTCGGTCTCCTTGGTGGCGCGCTTGACCGTGGCGCTGCGGCCCTTGGCCGCCGCGGCTGGCTTCTTCGCAATGACTTTTCGGCCTCGCGCCATAGGAATCGCCTTGGGAATCGCCTGTCCGATTGACCGCGCGGGTTCTATCAGGGGCGTGTTTGGTTTGCTACAGCGGCGCCTCAGCGTCCCCTCCCCCACGAGCGGGGGAGGGACAGGGAGGGGGCTGACAATTGCCGTTTGTCTCCCCACCCCTCCCCCGGAGGCGGGAGAGGGGAGACGATCTGGATTTGCCTCAACGGTTTGCTCTCCTTACATGTCGGGGCACGGGACTTCACATGCAGCAACCACCGCAGTCCGATCTCTGGCACGGCACCACCGTCCTGACCGTCCGCAAGGGCGGCCTGGTGGCGATCGGCGGCGACGGCCAGGTGTCGATCGGCCAGACCATCATCAAGGGCAACGCCAAGAAGGTCCGCCGGCTCGCCAAGGGCGACGTGATCGGCGGCTTTGCCGGCGCCACTGCCGACGCCTTCACGCTGTTCGAGCGGCTCGAAGCCAAGCTCGAGCAGTATCCCGGCCAGCTCACCCGTGCCGCAGTCGAGCTCGCCAAGGACTGGCGCACCGACCGTTACCTGCGCCGGCTCGAAGCCATGATGATCGTGGCCGACAAGGACGTCTCGCTGGTGCTGACCGGCACCGGCGACGTGCTCGAGCCCGAGGCCGGCGTCATGGGCATCGGTTCGGGCGGCAACTATGCGCTCGCCGCCGCCCGCGCCCTGGTCGACGGGCCGCTCGACGCCGAGGCCATCGTGCGCAAGTCGCTCGACATCGCGGCCGACATCTGCGTCTACACCAACCGCAACGTCACCATCGAGACGCTGAAGGCCTGAGCTATGGCGGCGGCCCGTTATGAGTTCACGCCGATGATCATCGCAGGCGCGCCATGACTGCGAACGATCCGATCCCGACAGCCAGCCTTTCCGACCTTGAGAGCTTCAAGGGCGCCGAGTTGACCGGCGTCATGGTCTGGAAATTCGGCGTGACGCTCAGCTTCAACGACGAGCCGCGCACGGTTACGGTCGAGAGCGGCATCGAATTTCGCTCGCAGGGCCGCACCGAGGTCTACAATCAGGAAATCATTGTCGCCTTCGGCGCACGGATTTTGTCGCTGATGGGACGCCGCGTGGTTGAATTGAAGGCCACCGAGGACAAGATTCTGTCGTTTGAATTCGACGAAGGCTCGGTGCTGACGCTCCGCCCGGACGACACCGGCACCGAGAGTTACAGCATCAATCTGCCGGATGGATCGGTGTTCACCGGCTGACGAATGAGATGAAAGCGTAAACGTGAATGTCCGACTTCTCACCCCGTGAAATCGTCTCCGAGCTCGACCGCTTCATCGTCGGCCAGGCCGACGCCAAGCGCGCGGTCGCAATCGCGTTGCGCAACCGCTGGCGGCGCCTGCAGCTCGACGACAAGCTCCGCGAAGAGGTGCTGCCGAAGAACATCCTGATGATCGGGCCGACCGGCGTCGGCAAGACCGAAATTTCGCGGCGGTTGGCGCGGCTCGCTGGCGCGCCTTTCCTCAAGATCGAGGCCACCAAGTTCACCGAGGTGGGCTATGTCGGCCGCGACGTCGAGCAGATCGTCCGCGATCTTCTCGAAATCGGCATTGCGCAGACCCGCGACAAAAAGCGCAAGGACGTGCAGGTCCGCGCCGAGCAGGCGGCTGAAGCGCGCGTGGTCGATGCGCTGGTCGGGCCGAACGCCAGCGCTTCCACCAAGGAGGTGTTCCGCAAAAAACTGCGGGCCGGCGAGCTCAACGACAAGGAAATCGAAATCGAGGTGCAGGCCACCGGCGGCATGCCGATGTTCGAGATTCCCGGCATGCCCGGCGCGCAGATGGGCGCGATCAACATCGGCGACATCTTCGGCAAGCTCGGCGGCCGCACCAAGACGCGGCGCGTCACGGTCGAAGAGTCGCACGAGATCCTCGTCGCCGAGGAATCCGACAAGCTGCTCGACCAGGACCAGGTCGTCCAGGAGGCGATCAAGTCGGTCGAGCAGAACGGCATCGTGTTCCTCGACGAGATCGACAAGATCACGGCGCGTGACGGCCGCATCGGCGGCGACGTGTCGCGCGAGGGTGTGCAGCGCGATCTGCTGCCGCTGATCGAAGGCACCACGGTGTCGACCAAGCACGGCGCGGTGAAGACCGACCACATCCTGTTCATCGCCTCGGGCGCGTTTCATCTATCGAAGCCGTCGGACCTGTTGCCGGAGCTGCAGGGCCGGCTGCCGATCCGCGTGGAGCTCAAACCGCTCAGCCGCGACGACATGCGCCGCATCCTGACCGAGCCCGAAGCCTCGCTGATCAAGCAATACGTCGCGCTGATGGCGACCGAAGGCGTCACGCTGGCGTTCACCGAGGATGCCATCGACGCCATCGCCGACGTGGCGGTGGCGGTGAATTCCAGCGTCGAGAACATCGGCGCGCGGCGGCTGCAGACCGTGATGGAGCGGGTGCTCGACGAGATCTCGTTCGGCGCCACCGACCGCTCCGGCGAAACCATCCGGATCGATGCCGGCTATGTGCAGGCCCATATCGGCGATCTCGCCAAGAACACCGACCTCAGCCGGTTCATTCTCTAGGATTGGCGGCTTACGCTTGGCGGGAATGACAGCATTGCGAGGCACTCATGTCCGAAAAGAAATCCAAATCCGGCAAGCCGCTCGGCCCGATCGGCACCAAGGTGCTGTTCGAGAACGAGCATGTGCGCGTATGGAGCGTCGAGCTTCCCGGAAAGGGGCACCAGCCGCTGCATGAGCACGAGCATCCTTATCTCATCGTGCCAGTGAGCGAGGGTAAGGCCTTGATGCGTTGGGAGGACGGCCGCGAGCGCGAGATCGTCGATGTGCTCGGCAACGTGGTCTATCGCGAGGCAAGCGGCGGACCGCACGAACTGTTCAACCTCGAGGACACTAAATTTCACTCGATCCTGGTCGAAATCAAAGCCGGCGGCCCCACCACTTAAAACCGTCATCAAGTCGTCATCGCGCAGGGACCGCGCGCAAACGATTCTTGTTTTCCGACACGAGGCCGCTATATCAGTGCCCTCCCCGTGGCGCCTTCTCGCCGCATCATCGGAAAATCAATGTCTTACAGAAATCCCGATCTTCAAGAGCGTCAGAGTGCGGCTGCCGCCGCCAAGAAGCAGATGCTGGAGCGCTTCCGCGCCGCAGCCCAGGACCCCATCCTCACCGAAAAGCTCGCCGAGCGGGCCAAGATCCACGAAGCGCGGCTGGTTCGCCTCGCCGAGCGCGAGGCCGCCAGGAAGGCGCACGAGGCCGAACTCGCCGCCCAAGCCGCCCGCGAAGCCGAGCTCGCCGCGGCCGCGCAGCGCGAGGCTGACAGACTGGCCGCCATCGCGGCTGAAGAGGAAGCGGAACGTCAACGCCTTGCGGATGCCGAGCTGAAGGCCACCCAGAAGGCCAAGCGTGACGACCGCTACGCGGCCCGCAAGGCTGCGAAGAACCGCCGGCGGCGCGGCCTCTGATCTGATACCGCGACGTTTTCTGATCTGAGGCCGTCGCCGGCCGGCGGCGGTCTTCATGGTTCGACGGCGCCGAAAAAGCCGCTAGACTTGGTCACGCAACAGCAAGGCGTGCCCAGGGATAGGCCCATGCGTCTCGGAATGTTCATGATGCCGGTGCATCCGCCCGGCCGGTCCATGTCCGAGACGCTCGCCGAGGACACGGCGAAGTCGCTGCTGGCCGACAAGCTCGGCTATGACGAGCTGTGGATGGGCGAGCATTTCTCCGCCACCACCGAGCCATTCCCCTCGCCGCTGATGTTCCTCGCGGGCCTCGTGCCGCAGACCAAGAACCTCACGTTCGGCACGGCGGTCATCAACCTGCCCAATCACCATCCGGCGATCGTAGCCGGCGAGTGCGCGCAGTTCGACCACATGAGCGGCGGGCGCTTCCTGATGGGTGTCGGCTCCGGCGGCCTCGCCTCGGACTTCGAGCTGTTCAAGATCGATCCAGCGGCGCGGCAGCGCCAGTTCATGGAATCGATCGACATCATCCTGCGCATCTGGGCGCAGGACCCGCCCTACAACATCCAGGGCGAATTCTGGAACGTGCAGATCACCAAGGCGATCATGCCCGAGCTTGGCGTGGGCACTATGCCGAAGCCTTTGCAAAAGCCGCATCCGCCGATCCACATCTCGATCGCGAGTCCCGACTCGGCCTCGGCGAAGCTCGCCGGCTCCAAGGGCTGGGGCGTGATCTCCGGTCCTGTCGCTCCACTGTACGCGGTCGCCAATCACTGGCGGGCCTACAGCGAAGCGCGGCGGGAGACAGGCTCTCGCGCCCGCAGCGAGGACTGGCGGGTGTCGCGCCCCATCATCGTCGCGCCGACCGACGCGGAGGCCGAGGAGCGCGTCTACGGCGAGCGCGCCCCGAACCGCTACCACTGCCGCTACATTGCAAAGGCGAGCGCGCGCGCCAAGACGGTCCGGACGGTAAAGCCCCAGCGCCACATGCCGGACGAGGAAAGCCCCCAGGGAACGATCACAAAGGCAGGACTGAATCCCAGCCCCTCCCCGTCCGGGTCCGACCGCGCGGTTTGG
>JACXTT010006730.1_pt1 | contig 16360 bp, 15 predicted proteins | sample 9270951 | NCBI WGS metagenome assembly JACXTT01 (sample SAMN15532306, study PRJNA645909) | rock metagenome | isolation source: weathered quartz diorite | place: Puerto Rico | collected 2017-06-21 | reverse complement strand
GTCAGCGCGCGACCGCCCGACGCCGCGGCGCGCCAAACGCCATCAGCGCGAGGCCGCCGGCGATCGCGAGCGCATTGACGTAGCAGACCGCGCAATGCGCCAGCGGCGCGCCGGTCATCCCGCACACCACGCCGAGGTTCAACGCGCCGGCCGCGCCGTTCAGCCAGATCGCATAGGCCGACAGCGCGCCCGCGCCGCTAAGCGCGAGGCCCGCGGGGCGCAGGTCTGGGGTGGTGTGCTGGGGTTTCATCAGCCGGCTCCGAACGGTCACGACCATCTGGACTCAACCTTCCGACAGGTCCTGGGCGAGATCAAGGCCGTCGCGATCAACGGCGCGGGGCGCCTGCGTATATGTCCGTAGGGAACCGACCCGAATGGTGGGCGTCGCTTGTCAGTCCTAGCGTCGTTCATCGACCACGGAGCTCGCCATGTCCGCGACCCACCACGTCACCCCCGACCACCTCCCCGCGATCGTCTCGCGCCGGGGCGAGCGGTCCGACGAGGCCGCCTGCTACCTCGTGCTCACCGCCGACGGGCAGCCCACCTGGACCCACGACCCGCAGTGCGCGACGGCCTTCATCTCCATGCGCGAAGCGGCCCGCATGGCCTTCCGCCTGCCGGCCAACCTGCGCGCCTACGGCCTGCCGCTCTCGATCGAGATGTTCAACCGCCCGCACTGAGCCCTATTGCGGCGTGGCCATGGGATAGTGGTCGGTGAACGGCCCGAGCTTGCAGCTGTAGCCCTCGGGCGGCGGTGTCAGGTGGAAGTCCTTCGGCCTGGAGCCCTTCGGATAGGACGCCATCGTGGTGAGCGCCCAGAGGTTGAACGCCTGGGTGTTCACCTGCGGCCACATGTGCCCGTGGGTCGCCGAGCAGGCCACGTGGACCACGTTCTTCATGCTGGAGAAGTAGTTGGACCCCGCCTGGGTGGTCGGCCGGTAGTCGGAGCAGAGCCCGATCGGCGGCCCGCAGTTCCACATGTCCTTCTCGCCGCCCCACACCGAGATCACGATCATCGGCCCGAGCGTGCTGTGCAGCGGGAACGGCCCCACCCGGCCCTGATGGATCTTGGTCGGGGCGTCGATCACCGCCTTGCGCGCGTCCTCGAAGGAGAGCGCGCTGCCGTCGTCCTTGCTAACGTACCACTCGCCGGAGATCGGCATGCCGCCGGCCCAGAAGTCCGACGCGAAGGTCAGCGAGCGGTTGGTGAGCGTCCCGCCCGACGAGATGCCGCCCACATAGAGCCGGCGGCTGTCCAGCGGCCACTTGGTCCCGACGCACTTCACGGCGGCTTCCAGGAAGCTGACGTCGGGGCCCGCGTCGTTCTTCCACTGTTCGCCAGCGGCGTTGCCGGCCCGGCCCTCGCGCCAGGGCATCCAGTTCCAGCCGTCCTTGCCCGGGCCGTTGCAGGCCTGGCTGAAGTCGGCCGGGTCCTGCTTGGAGCAGTTGCGCACCGGGCCGATCACCATGAAGCCCTTCTGGGCCATGAGCGCGTTGGCGCCGCTGCGCGCCACCGTCAGGTTGGCGTTGGTCGACTCCACCGTCCCCGTGAGCGGGACCCACACCGGCGCAGGACCCTTCACGCCGACCGGCGGCACGACGACGAAGGCCCGCTTCTCGCCCTTGTGCGGGAAGTCGACGTTCAGGCCTTCCTTCACCTGATAGCCGTCCGGGCATTCGTACGTGATGGCCGGCGTGGGATCGCTCTTGGCGGCGGTAGCCGCGGCGGGCGCGATCCCCGCAATCAGCAGGCTCAGCGTCAGCAGTTTCAGCTTGTCGATCATCGACCTGCTCTCGTTCGTTTTGTGGTTCGGGTTGGTCCGGCGGCCACCGTTCTGTAACGGATCCGCCTCCATGCCAAGTTATTTTGAGTGACCGGTATGCGTCGCGCGACGCGCAGTCAGACGCCGTCGAGGCCGGCGAACAGCGGCTTCAGATAGTGATCACTGACGGTCTGCGCGCTCACGCCCGGCGCCCAGAAGTGCAGCTCGGCGGCGGCGTTGACCGCGCCGGTGATCAGCTCGGCGGCGATCGACGCGTCCACCGGCCGGATCGAGCCGTCCGCGATCCCGTCGCAGACGATGGACGAGAAGCGCATGGTGATCCGGTGCAACTTCTCGATCAGCCCTTGGCGGATCGATTCCGGCACAGTGGTCAGGGCCGAGGTGCGCAGCAGGGGCGCATCGCCCTGCATCTGATGCTCGACCAGGGCCGCGCTGGCCGCGACCAGGGTCTGCAGGCCCGACCCGCCCTGCGCCTCGGCCTCATGGATCGCGCGCCACATGATGTCGAAGGTCCGCTGGAAGCAGGCCGTGACCAGCTCATCCTTGGTGTCGTTGTGGTGGTAGAAGGCGCCCTTGGAGACGTTGAGCCGCGCCGAGATCCGCTCTACCGACGCGCCGTGGTAGCCCTCGTCATTGATCAGCTGCGTGGCGGCCTTGAGGAACAGTTCCGAGGCCGGGCTCGCCGCCGCCTCGCCGGACGGCGCCAGCTTGAGCGCGGGCGGGCGCGGCCAGGCCCGGCCCGGCGCCGTCATGCCCTGCCCCATCAAGCCGGCGGTCCGCTCGGCCACGCGCGGATAGTCGCCCGGCTCCCACTGCGTCAGCCAGGCGGGGATCCAGAAGAGTTGCGAGAGCAGCAGGTGGGCGCGCGCATTGCGGTCGGCGCGCGACAGCGCAGCGGTGTGCGGCAACAGGTTCCGCGCGCGGCGGAACATCGCCACGTAGCCCTCGTTGACCGCCGGCATGTTGAGCGCACGCACGTCGTTGAACACCGCGACGGGATCGGCCTCTCCCAGGTCCACCTGACGGCGGAAGTCGATATAGCGGCGCAGGAAGTCGCCCAGCCGCCGGTCTTCCGGCAGGCCTTCGCTGGCCGCGATCAGCTGGTCGAACCGTTCGATGGCCTTGAGGAAGGCGGCGCCCGCCAGCTCTTCCTTGTTCTTGAAATAGTAGATGACCCCGGTGGGCACGAGGTTCAGGCGCGCGGTCACGTCGGCCAGCGTCATGCCGCGCACGCCGCGCCGGTTCACCGCCTCCACGGCGGCGGCGACGATCGCCTGGCGCCGCGCCTCGTAGCGCTTGGTGGGCGGTCGCGTTGCGGCGCCGGCCGGGGGCTGATCGGCGTTCGACATCGAGACCCCTCCTAGACGCATTTGCGCCGCCCCGCCACGCGCCGCTCAGGCGCCTGGCCGGCAAGTTTGTAGCCGGGCGGAAGGCGCTCGTCACGTTTCCCCGAGTTGAAGCTCAACTTTTTGAGTTGTCGGTCTGTGCGTCGGCGGGCAAAGGTCGGCCGCATTCCATGACCGGCAAGGAGCGAAGAGATGGCGGGACGTCTGGCGGGCAAGGTCGCCCTGATCACCGGCGGCACGAGCGGCATCGGCGAGGCGACGGTGGAGCTGTTCGTCGCCGAGGGCGCCCAGGTGATGATCGCCGGGCGCAACGCCGACAAGGGCGCGCAGATGGTCGCCGCGCTGGGCAAGGCGGCCGCCTTCGTGCAGGCCGACGTCACCCGCGAGGCCGACATCAAGGCTGCCATCGATGCGACCACCAAGGCCTTCGGGCGCCTCGACTGCCTGTTCTCCAACGCGGGCGGTCCGACCCGCGGCGACCCGATGACCGTCACCGGCGAGGACTTCACCTACGCCATGAACCTGCTGCTGGGCTCGGTGGTGTTCGGCATCCGCCACGCCGCCCCGATCATGAAGGACCAGGGCCGCGGCGCGATCATCAACAACTCTTCGGTGGCGGCGCTGCGCGGCCACATGGGCGGCTACCTCTATTCGATCGCCAAGGCCGGGGTGAAGCGCGCGACCGAAGTGGCGGGCATGGAGCTCGGCCAATACGGCGTGACCGTGAACTGCATCTCGCCCGGCGCCATCGCCACGCCGATCTTCTTCGGCGGGTCCAAGGCCGCGCTCGGCCTGGAGAAGGCGCACGCCGACGCCAAGCTGGAGAAGCTGACGCGCAACCTCGCCAAGGCCACGCCCCTGCAGCGGTCGGGCCTGCCGCACGACATCGCCACGGCCGCCCTGTTCCTGGCCTCCGACGAGGGCGCCTACATCAACTGCCACGACCTGGTGGTGGACGGCGGCATGATCGCGGGCGGGCGCACCAACTTCGAGACCACCGCGCCCGGCGCGCCGGTCTGAGGCGCGGCTGGCGAAGCGGCGCGATTGACGCTTAAGTCCCTCGCCAGGGGCGGGAGAGCGCGATGAAGTCTGGGCTTGGATGGGCGGCGGGCGCGATGCTCGGCCTCGCCCTGGCGGGCGGGGCGCGAGCCGCCGCGCCGTCGGCGATCACCGCGCTCGACGTCTCGGGAACGCAGGCCGTCGGGACGTTCGACGGCGTCGCCTATGTGCGCACCTGGGGCGTGGCGCACGGGCATGTCGCGGCCGACGAGACGGTCGACGGCCTCGCCGCCCTGCCGAAGGACGCCGACGGCGGCTACGCCTACAGCGCCGAGTTCGAGATCATCGCGCCCGCGTCCGGCGCGCCCGCGAACGGCAGCATCTTCGTGGAGGCGGAGAACCGCGGCAGCCCGCTGATCATCGACCAGGTCAACCGCGTCAGCGTCCTCGGCAAGCCCTCGACCGCCGCCTATCCCGCGGGCATGGGCAACGGCTTCCTGTTCAACCACCACATCGCCTACGCCCGCATCCAGTGGCAGACCGGCATCGCCGCCGGCGTGCCCGACAACGCCCAGGGCGTCGGCGAGGTGATCACCCGCGACTTCGGCCGCCTGCTGGGGCGCGGCGGCCTGGGCGTCGGCCCGTACAAGACCCGTGTGCTGGGCGGCGTCAGCCAGAGCGCCTGGTTCGTGAACAGCTTCATCGCCGAGGGCTTCAACGCCGATCCGGCGAACGGCGGCGCGGTGTTCCAGGGCGCGCTGGCCATCGACGGAACCGGCAACTGGATGCGCCTCAACCAGCTCGCCCGGCAGCACGGCTTTTCGCAGTATCCGTATCTGCACCAGGCCGGTGCGCCGCTGCTGCCGAAGCAGCTGCTGACCCGTCCGAAGAGCGACCCGTTCTATGTGGACGTCGCCAACTACAACGACTTCTACCGGGTGCGCGCGAGCCTCTCCGCGGCGGGACCCTTTCCGACGAACATGCGCCGTTACGACTGGCCCAGCCCGCACGCCGCCGGCACCAACGCGCCCTTCGCCAACGGCTGCAACGGCGGCGTGATCATCCCGGTCGATCCGGTCTCCTATCGCGCCTACGCGCGGGCCACCGTGCTCGAGCTGTTCAAGACCGTCGGCTCCGAGGCCGCCCTGGGCGCGCCGGCCCTGCCGCCCAACACGCTGTTCGCGCTGGCGGCCCCGCCGTCCGACCCGGCGCACTTCAACGCCCTGCCCGGCGCCGACGCCAAGGTCCCGGCGCTCGACGCGGCCGGCCAGCCGGTGGGCGGGGTGCGGTTCGCCGAGGTGGAAGCGCCGCTCGGCAAGCCGCTGCTGCCTCTGCCGCACGTGGGCCTGGACTCGATCAGCGACACCTGTGGCAACACGCTGGCCTGGGCGCCCTTCGACGCCCAGCGCCTGGCGCAGCTCTACGGCTCTTCGGCGGGGTACGTCCGCGCCTACGGCATGGCGGTCGACCGGCTGATCGCGGCGCGCTTCCTGCTGGCCGAAGACCGGGCGGAGATGCTGAAGACCGCGGCCGAACTCTACGCTGGAGCGACGGCCCAGACGCGCTAAGACGGCGGACAACGACAGGCGCAGGAGACGCACATGGCCAAGCATACCCTCACCAAGGGCTCGATCACCGCCGAGGCGGCGGTCGCGGCGATCAAGGCCGCCGAGGCCAAGGCCGTCGAGATCGGCGTGCCGATGGTGATCGCCGTCTGCGACGAGTCCGGCGTGCTCAAGGCGTTCAAGCGGATGGACGGCGCGGCGCTGCTCAGCGTCGATATCGCCCAGAACAAGGCCTACACCGCCATCTCGTTCGGCATGGCCACCCACGCCTGGTTCGACTTCATCAAGGACGACCCGCCGCTGCTGCACGGCATCGTCCACACGCCGCGCCTGGTGGTGTTCGGCGGCGGCTATCCGATCACCATCGACGGCGCCGTGGTCGGCGGCATCGGCGTCAGCGGCGGCCACTATTCGCAGGACATGGTGGTGGCGGAAGCGGGCCTGGCGGCGCTGGCCTAGGCGGCGGCCTGCGCTGGCCGGTCGGAGAGCAGGCCGAACTCGCGCATGGCCGGCAGGAAGTTGACGTTGTCGTGGTTGTCGCGCGTCAGCTTGATCAGCACGAAGCGCTCCAGCTCAGCCAACCGGCGCCATTGCGCATCGGTGGGCGGCGCGACGCCCAGCGAGCGGGCGAAGCCGGTCACGACGGCGGGCGGCGCACTTGCCTGCTCCCAGAGCGGCGCCGGCGGATCGGCCAGCGGCTTGGCCGGCTCGCGCGCCCGAAGCGCGATCAGCTCGACCAGCTCGGCGCGCCAGGCCGCGATCTCGGCATCCGTGCGGCACCGCGCCTCCAGTAAGCGTCGGCGGTCGTCCGGGGTGAACCGGCTCCATTGGCGCAGCGACAGCTTGATCGCGACGCGATCCAGCTTCAGCCGCACGGCCATGGGCACGCAGCGCAGGGTCGCCACGAAGTCGCTCTCGAAGGCGAAGAGATGGGCGTGGTTCATGCGCGGGCTCCAACGGCTCGAAGCGGAACGACGGCCTCGGGCGCCGCCCTGACGGCGGCCTGGGCGGTGACATCGCCGACGATCACCACCACCGGACCGGTCGGCGCAGTCGCTGACAGCGCGTCGGCCAGGGTGTGCAGCGTCGCGCGCGTGGCGCGGGCGTGCGGATGGCCCGCGTTCTCCACGGCCATGGCGGAGGTCTGCGGCGCGCGACCGTGCGCGATCAACCGGGCGGTCACGGCGGCGAGCTGGTCGCGGCCCATGTAGAGCGCCAGCGTGGTCTCCTGATCAGCGGCTGCAGCCCAGCCGCCGTCCGGTGCGACGCCGTCCTTGGTGGTCGCCGTGGAGATCAGCAGCCGCCGCGCCTCCCCGCGATGGGTGAGGGGAAAGCCGAACTGGGCGGCGGCCGCGCTGGCCGCCGTGACGCCGGGGATCACCTCGGTCTCGACGCCATGGCTGGCGAGGAACGCCACCTCCTCGCCCACCCGCCCGAAGATCGAGGGATCGCCGCCCTTCAGCCGCACGACCCGCAAGCCCCGGCGCGCCAGCCGCAGCATCAAGCGGTTGATGGCCGCCTGCGCCATGCTGGCCCGCCCGGCCCGCTTGCCGGTCTGGATCTTGACGCACGCGCCCGGCGCCAAGGCCACGACTTCGTCGGCCACCAGGGCGTCGTAGAGCAGCGCCTGGGCGCCTTCGATGGCCCGGAGCGCGCGGACGGTCAGCAGGTCGGCCGGCCCAGGACCCGCCCCCACCAGCTGAACGCGCCCCGGCGCGGTGTCATGCGGCATGGCGAACCTCTCCCTTGGCGGCGAGCAGTCGGGCGATCTCGGGGCGGCAGGAGCCGCAGGCCGACCCCGCGCCGGTGGCGTCGGCGATGGCGTCGAGGCTGGCGCAGCCGCTCGCGATGGCGGCCTCGATGCGGTTCGCGCGAACGCCACGGCAGGCGCAGACCACCGGTCCGGTCTCGACCGCCACGCCCGGCTGGCGCCCGATCAGCAGGGCGAGGCGATCGGCGGCGGTCAGGCTCTCCGCGGCGAACAGGTCCGCCAGCCACTCGCGCGGCGGCAAGGCCCGCGTCGTCGTACAGAAGATCACCCTGGCGAGCCGCCCGCCGTCCAGCCAGGCCTCGCGCAGCGTGCCGGTCGCGGCATCGTCGAAGCGCAGCACGTCGTCGCCGGCTTTGCCGGCCAGCGCCCGGCAGAGCGCCGCGCGCTCGCGCTCATCGCCGCGCCCGGCGAACTCGTGGAGCTGGCAGGCGGCCTGCGGAATGCGCCGCCAGACCAAATCCAGACCCGCCGGCGCCCGCCAGGCCTCGCGCGCCAGGAAGAAGCCGCGCCAGGTCTCGCGATAGGCGCGCACGCGGGCCGGGGTGTGCTTGAACTCGGGCTGGCCCGAGCGCGCATCACGGCTCGCCGCCACCAAGGGATTGGCCCGGCCGGAGGGCGCGTAGGCGTCCGTCCAGTGCATCGGCAGGAAGATCGCGCCGGGCCGCTGACGATCGCTCAACCGGGCCAGCGCAACCGCCTCGCCCTGCGCCGTCTGCACCCGCGTCAGCGCGCCCTCGCCGATGCCCAGCGGCTCGGCGTCGGCGGGGTGGATCTCCACATAGGGCTCCGGCGTATGGCGGCAGAGTTCCGGCGCAAGGCCGGTGCGGGTCATGGTGTGCCAGTGGTCGCGCACCCGGCCGGTGTTCAGCGTCAGCGGGAAGGCCGGCGTCAGCGCCTGAGCCGGTCCCGCCGCCGGCGTCACCACCATCCGCGCGCGGCCGTCCGGGGTCTGGAAGCGGCCATCGGTGAACAGCCGCGCTGTGCCGCCCTGCGCGGTGACCGGCCACTGCACCGGCGCCAGGGCGTCATAGGCTTCCGGCGTCACGCCGGCCAGCGGGCCGAGGTTCAGCAGGCGGTCAGTGTTCTCGTAGGCGCTCAGTCGGGCCCATTCGCGGAACACCTGGGCGGGGCCGCGCCAGCCGAAGCCATCGCCGAAGCCCATGGCGCTCGCCACGTCGGCGATGATCCGCCAGTCGGCCCGCGCCTCGCCCGGCGCCTCGAACAGCCGACGCTGGCGGCTGATCCGCCGTTCGGAGTTGGTGACCGTGCCGTCCTTCTCGCCCCAGGCCAGGGCCGGCAGCTTCACATGGGCGAGCGCCAGGGTGTCGGTCTCAGCCATGCAGTCGCTGGCGACCACGAACGGACAGGCCTCCAGCGCCGCCCGCACGCGCCCCGCGTCCGGCAGGCTGACCACGGGATTGGTGGCCATGATCCAGATCGCCTTGATGCGCCCGTCGGCCACCGCCTCGAACATGTCGATGGCCTTGAGGCCCGGGCCGGGCGCAATGCGTGGCGCGCCCCAGAAGCGCGCCAGCCGCGCGCGCGAGGCCTCGTCGAAGTCCATGTGCGCGGCCAGCGTCGTAGCCATGCCGCCGGTCTCGCGTCCGCCCATGGCGTTGGGCTGGCCGGTGATCGAGAACGGGCAGGCCCCGGGCTTGCCGATCCGCCCGGTGGCCAGGTGGACGTTGAGGATCGCCGAGCCCTTGGCGACGCCCTGCGCCGACTGGTTCGCGCCCATGGAGAACAGGCTGACAGCGCGCGGCGTCTCAGCGAACCAGCCGAAGAAGGTCTCCAGGTCGCCGGCGTCCACGCCGCAGTCGGCAGCCACCGCATGAACCGACTGATCGTCCGCCGCCAGCGCCGCCTCGACCTCGCCGAAACCCGAGACGTGCGCGGCGATGTAGCCCCGGTCGGCGGCGCCGCGCCTCAGCAAGTCAGCCAGCAGCCCGTTCCACAGCCGCACGTCGGTCTGTGGCGCGAGCGGCAGATGCAGGTCGGCGCCCTGCGCGGTGTCGGTGCGGCGCGGATCGATGACCACATGGCGCTGGCCCCGCGCCCGGGCCGCCTCCATCCGCCGATAGAGCACCGGATGGGTCCAGGCCGCGTTGTGGCCGGAGAACACCACCAGGTCCGCGAGATCCAGATCCTCGTAGCAGCCGGGCACGATATCGGCGCCGAAGGCGAGCTTATGCGCCGTCACCGCCGAGGCCATGCAGAGCCGCGAATTGGTGTCGATGTTCCCCGAGCCGATGAAGCCTTTCATCAGCTTGTTGGCGGCGTAGTAGTCCTCGGTCAGCAACTGGCCGGAGACGTAGAAGGCCACCGAGTCCGGCCCGTGCCTGGCGATGGTCTCGGAGAAGCGGGCGGCGACGCGCGCAGTCGCCTCGCTCCACGCCACGCGGCGGGCGCCGATCATCGGATGCAGCAGCCGGCCCTCCAGCCCGACCGTCGAGCCGAGCGCCGAGCCTTTCGAGCACAGCCGCCCGAAGTTGGCCGGATGGTCCGCATCGCCCTCGACCTTCGCGCCGCGCACCCCGGCCGCCACGCGCACGCCGCAGCCCACCCCGCAGTAGGGGCAGGCCGTGCGGACGGAGGGGGCGGCGGCCTCGGCCATGGCCTCAGACGCGCCCCAGGAAGAGCCGCCCGTCGCGCACCTCCAGCGGAACCACCGGCGCGCAACCCTTGCCGTGGTCGGCGCCCAGCGGCTCGCCGGTGGCCAGCGAGATCTGCCAGTTGTGCAGCGGACACGTCACGGCGTGGCCGTGCACGATCCCCTGGCTGAGCGGTCCGCCCTTGTGCGGGCAACGGTCCACCAGCGCGAAGACCCGCCCGTCGCCGGCGCGGAAGATCGCCACGTCGCCGCCCGGCGTAGGCACGCGCCGCGATCCGCGCAGCGGCACGTCGGTGACCGCGCCGACGTCGGTCCACTGGATAGGGTCGATGACCAGGGCGTTCATGCCTCTTCGAACTCCATGCGGCGGCTGAGCGGGTTGAACTCGTGGGCGTCCCGGCCGGCCACCCGCTCGGCCCACGGGTCGATGCGGAAGAAGCGCTGCGAATAGGCGAAGCGGTCGTGCAGGGCGCGGCGGCTGTCCGGGTCTTCGACCTGGCTCTGGATCCAGCTGAGGCCCACGCGGTCCAGCCACTTGTAGATGCGCTCCAGGTACCAGCCGGTCTCGCGATAGAGCTGCATCACCGCGCAGATGGTCCAGACGGCCTCGTCCTCGCTGGCGACCTTGGTGAGCACTTCCGTGCCCTTGATGTGCAGGCCCGCCGCGCCGCCGACGTGCACCTCGTAGCCGCTGTCGACGCAGATCACGCCGATGTCCTTGCAGGTGGCCTCGGCGCAGTTGCGCGGGCAGCCGGAGACGCCGAGCTTCACCTTGGCCGGCGACCAGGAGCCCCACATGAACTTCTCCAGCCGCACGCCCAGGCCGGTGGAATCCTGGGTGCCGAACCGGCACCACTCGGAGCCGACGCAGGTCTTCACCGTGCGCAGGCCCTTGGCGTAGGCGTGGCCGGAGACCATGCCGGCCGCGTTGAGGTCGGCCCACACCGCCGGCAGGTCGTCCTTGCGCACGCCGAGCAGGTCGATCCGCTGGCCGCCGGTGACCTTCACGGTGGGGATGTCGAACTTGTCGACCACGTCGGCGATGGCCCGCAGCTCCGCCGCCGAGGTCACGCCGCCCCACATGCGCGGCACCACCGAATAGGTCCCGTCCTTCTGGATGTTGGCGTGCACGCGCTCGTTGATGAACCGCGACTGCTTGTCGTCGCGATAGTCGCCTGGCCAGGCGCAGACCAGGTAGTAGTTGAGCGCCGGGCGGCAGGACGAACAGCCGTCCGGTGTCGCCCATTCCAGCGCCTGCATCACGGCGGGGATCGACTTCAGGTTTTCGGCGACGATGCGGCGGCGCGCCTCGTCATGGCCGCGCGGCGTGCAGCCGCAGACCGGCTTCGGTCCGGTCTGGGCCTGGAACGCATCGCCCAGGTTGAGCTTCAGCAGCTTCTCCACGAGCGGCGTGCAGGTCCCGCAGGACGCGGACGCCTTGGTGACCGCGCGCACGGCCTCCAGCGTCGTCAGCCCCTGCCGCGCGATCGCGCCGGTGATCTCGCCCTTGCAGACGCCGTTGCAGCCGCAGATCTCGGCCTGATCGGCCATGGCGGCAACGGCGGCGCTAGGGTCCAGCCCTCGAAGGCCCTCCGTCACCGCCTGGCCGAACACCAGCGTCTCGCGGATCGCGCCGACGTCCTCGCCGGAGCGCATCAGGTCGAAGTACCAGCCGCCGTCCGAGGCGTCGCCGAACAGCACGGCGCCCGCGACCTTGCCGCCCTCCAGCACGATGCGCTTGTAGACGCCGCGCCCGGCGTCGCGGAACACGATGTCCTCGCAGTCCGCGCCGCCGGTGTGCTTGCCGGCCGAGAACACGTCGACGCCGGAAACCTTCAGGCGCGTCGACAGGCTGGAGCCCTGATAGGTCGCGCCGCCGTCGGTGAGGGCCTCGCCAAGCGTGCGGCACATCTCCCAGATCGGCGCCACCAGGCCGTAGCACTGGCCGCGGTGTTCGACGCACTCGCCGATGGCGTAGATCGCCGGATCGGAGGTGCGCAGCGTGTCGTCCACGATCACGCCGCGGTTGACCGCCAGGTCGGCCGCCTTGGCGAGGCCCGCGGCCGGCCGGATGCCCACCGCCATCACCAGCAGATCGCAGGGCAGGACGCGGCCGTCCTTGAGGCGCAGGCCGCTCACCCGCCCGTCGCGGCCCTCGATCTCCTCCGACTGCGCCTCCAGGACCGTCTCGACGCCCTTCTGGGCCAGCGCCTCGGTGAGCAGGAAGCCCGCCGACGCGTCGAGCTGCCGCTCCATCAGCACATCCAGCAGATGGATCACCGTCGCCGACATGCCGCGCTTGGAGAGGCCGTAGGCCGCCTCGATGCCCAGCAGGCCGCCGCCGATCACCACCGCCTTCGCGCCGGGCCTGGCCGCGGCGATCATCGCCTCCACATCGTCCAGGTCGCGGAAGGTCACCACGCCTTCGAGGTCCGCGCCCGGCAGTGGCAGGCGGATCGGATCCGACCCCGTCGCCAGGATCAGGCGGTCGTAGGGCGCCTCGATCCCGCCCGCCGCGCGCACCAGCTTGGCCGCCCGGTCGACGGCTTCCACCGCCCGGCCGGCGTGCAGGACGATGCCGTTGTCGCGGTACCAGGCCTCGTCGTTGAGCACGATGTCGGCGAAGGCTTTCTCGCCCGCCAGCACCGGCGACAGCATGATCCGGTCGTAGTTCACCCTGGGCTCGGCGCCGAAGATGGTGATCTCGTAGCGGTCGGGGTCGCGCTTCAGCACCTCCTGCACCGCCCGGCAGCCGGCCATACCGTTGCCGATGACGACGAGCTTCTCTCTGGGAGCCATGGTCGCGCTCACAGCCGCAGCGCCGCGCCGGCCAGCTCAGGCCAGGTCTTGCGCCAGCGCGCCTTGACGCCGAGCAGGCCGACTAGCGCCAGGAGGGCCAGGCCCGCGAAGGCCAGCAGGCCGGGCTGGTAGGAGCCGGTCACCTGCTTGGCCCAGCCGAGGCTGGCCGCCAGGTAGAACCCGCCGGCCCCGCCGGTCATGCCCACCAGGCCGGTGACCACGCCGATCTCCTTGCCGAACCGCTGCGGCGCGAGCTGGAAGACCGCGCCGTTGCCGGCGCCGAGCGCCACCATGGAGAACATCATCAGGCCGAGCGCCAGCCACGGGCTGGGCTGCTGGAAGCTGGCCAGCGCCAGGCCGAGCGCCGCCAGGATGTAGACCGCGGTGAGCGTCCGAACGCCGCCGAACCGGTCGGCCAGCGCGCCGCCCACCGGCCGCACGAAGGAGCCGGCGAACACACAGGCCGCGGTAAAGAAGCCGGCGGTCACGGCCTTCAGCCCGTACTCGGCGTTGAAGTAGATGGTCAGCGACGACGACAGGCCCACGAAGCCGCCGAAGGTCACGCCGTAGAGGCCCATCAGCCACCACGCGTCATGGGTCTTCAGCACGCCCAGGTATTGGGCCAGCGTCTTGGCCGGCGGGCGGTCCGGGGCGTCCTTGGCGAAGACCAGATAGACCACGAAGGCCACGGCCAGCGGCAGGGCCGCCAGGCCCACCACGTTCTGCCAGCCGTAGGCCTGGGCCAGGCTGGGCGCGAACAGCGCGGCCAGCGCCGTGCCCGAATTGCCTGCGCCGGCGATGCCCAGCGCCAGGCCCTGGTGCTCGGGCGGATACCACCGCGAGGCCAGCGGCAGGGCGACGGCGAAGGAGGCGCCGGCCACGCCCAGCAACAGGCCCAGGATCAGCACCTGGTTGTAGCTGTGCACGCCCAGCAGCCAGGCGGCGCCCAGCCCGGCCAGCACCAGCAGCTGCAGGATCAGTCCCGTCCGCTTGGGCCCGATGTGGTCGACCATCAGGCCCGCGACCAGCCGCAGCACCGCGCCCGACAGCACCGGCACGGCCACCATCAGGCCCTTCTGCGCCGGGGTCAGGCCGAACGACCTGGCGATCGCCACGCCCAGCGGACCCAGCAGGACCCAGGTCATGAAACTCAGGTCGAAATAGAGGAAGGCGGAGAACAGGGTCGGGGTGTGTCCCGACTTCAGGAAGGCGCGATCGACCATGGGGAAACAGGCCCTGAGCTGGAGTGGACAGGCGGCGTCGCCAAGGTGGGAGGGCTCGTCATCGAGCCGTTCCGGGAGCCGCGAACGCCGTTGTCCTGGGCCGTGATGTGAGCAGACGCCCTCGCCGGGCGGCCTGTCACGCGCCTTCGCCCGCCGTCGCGCCGAGTTCGTGTTGCAGTGCAGAAAATGGGCGCCGCGGCGCCGCAGGCTGTTCGCTATTTCAGCGGCGGCGCGCCCGGCATCCGGAAAACCCCCTCGCCGAATCCGCTCAGCGCCTCCAGCGCCGCCACGGGCGACTCGCCCAAAGCCGCGCGCGCCGAAGCGTACAGGTCGGGCCGATAGACCCGCCGCGCGACGCCGCCCACATCCAGGTCGCGGCTCACATGGCTCCAGCGCACCATCTGGGTGAGCAGCCAGGCCGCGTGCACCGGCTGTGGCGCGCTGGCGCCGTCGGCGTGGAACACCATTCCCACCAGCGACGCTTCGATCACCTGCGCGCTGGCCAGCACATATTGCGGTTGGGCGAGCATGGCGGCCAGGTCGCTCCGGTGGTCAGGCGCGTCGGCCCAGGCGCCCGCCGCGATCAGGGCCCGCAGCAGGGCCTGCAGCGCGTCCGGATGTTCCGCCGCCCAGGCTTCGGTGACGGCGAACACCTTGTCCGGCGTGCGCGGCCAAAGCTCCGCGCCGCGCGCGGCGATCCGGCCCGCGCCGACCGCCACCGCCGCACTGCCCCAGGGCTCGGTGACGCACACGCCCTCGACCACGCCCTCCACCAGCAGCTCGGTCATCCGCGACGGCGGCGCGACCATCAGGCGGACATCGCGGTCAGGATCGATCCCGGCCCGCGCCAGCCAGTCGCGCAGCAGGTAGTTGTGCGTCGAATAGGGGAAGACGACCGCGAGCGTGATCGGGCTCGCGCCCTCCTCGCGCCGCCGCGCCACCAGCCGCGCCAGACCCGCGGCGCCGCCATCCGGCCCGATCGCCGAGGCGAGCCGCGACGACAGCGTCACCGCCGGGCCGTTGAGGTTCAGCGCCAGGGGCGCGATCACCGGCGTCGGCTCCGCCCCGGCCGCGCCCACGCTGGTGGCGAGCGCCAGCGGCGCCAGCATGTGCGCCCCATCCAGAAGGCCCACGTTGAGCTTGTCACGGATCGTCGCCCAGGAGACTTCGCGGACCAGCTCCACCTCCAACCCTTCGGCGGCGAACAGCCCGCGCTCCGCCGCCACGATCAGCGGCGCGGCGTCGTTCAGCGCGATGAAGCCGAGGCGCAGCTGCTTCCCATCGCTCATGGCGCGTCCCCCTTCAGCACGCCGGCGAAGGCCAGCAGGTCGGCGGCCACGGCGCCCAACGGGCGGCCGGTGTCCATCGAGAGCTTGCGCAGCAGCCGGTAGGCGGCCTCCTCGTCCAGCGACCGCTCCTTCATCAGCAGCGCCTTGGCCCGCTCGACGGTCTTGCGCGAGGCGAGGTCGGCCTTGGCCTTCTCCAGGTCCTGGCGAAGCTGGTTCATCAGTTGGAAGCGGCTCATGGCCACCTCCAGCACCGGGCGCACCCGCGCCGCCGCCAGCCCATCCACCACATAGGCCGAGACACCGGCCAGCACCGCCTGCTCGGCCAGGCCAGGTTCGGAGCGGTCGACGAACATCACCACCGGGCGCGGGTTGGCCGCGGTCGCCTCGCGCAGGCTGTCGATGGTGTCGCGGTCGGGGCTGTCAGAGGCCACCACGATGACGTCGGGCTCGAAGATCGCGGCCTCGACCTCGTTGAAGACCACCGCATGGCGGACCTCCAGCGGCTCAACTCCCGCAAGGCCCTCCGCGACCAGGGCCGCGCGGGCCGGGTCTGGATCCACCACGAGCACTCGCATCGGCCGCGACTAAGCGGGAGAACCGGCGCGCGGCGTCACCTCTTGCGCGGAAATCCGGCAACTCTTGGGGCCAACGCCGCAGGCTTGATCAGCCGGCGCCGCGCTTTTGCGCATCTTCCACGACAATCAGCGCTTCAAGCAGCGCGGTGCGCTCGACCGGCGCGTTGGCGCCGCGCAATCGCGCCTGGGCTTCGGCGGGGCAAGGAAGGCGTCTGACGCGGGCGATCTCGACCAGCCGCCGCATCGGCCAGCCCGCGCCGTCACCCTCGGGAAGCGCGGCGAGGCTGACGGCGAGCGGCAGCGTCAGGCCCTCGAAACAGGCGCCCGGCGACGGCGCCGCCAGCAGCGGCGCGAGGTCGGCCGCCGTCACGGTCGGGGCGTCCACCGCCAGGACCAGG